>Ga0272442_10006673_pt1 | contig 15115 bp, 11 predicted proteins | sample SSMForm2O_FD_200262 | JGI IMG/M metagenome (GOLD analysis project Ga0272442, IMG submission 200262) | Marine sediment archaeal communities from Little Sippewissett salt marsh, Falmouth, MA, United States - SSM-Form-2O | ecosystem: Environmental > Aquatic > Marine > Wetlands > Sediment ...
AAATGACAGTTTCCTTTGAAGGCGATTTGGTACGTGGCGGATGGATCGATACAGAAGACAGAGAAAGAAGGGGTTTTAAGGAGATTCGATTTGAAGTAAAGATAAAAACTAAAGCCCCATCAGATAAAGTCCGTGAATTACTTGAATTAGTAGAAAAAAAATGTCCAATATCTGATATGTTGAGCAATCCCACAGAGATAAAATGGGATGTGACCCTTATATAAACAGATTTCGAGTAAATTAAAAATTTTAATCATCTTATTTATAAAAAAAGACAAAATGAGAAAATTTATTATTAAGCGATATTGCCTGAAAAATATTATTATGTTATACTTTTAAACGGAGAGATGACCGAGTGGCCGAAGGTGGTTGCCTGCTAAGCAATTGAGCGGGTTGAGACCTGCTCCGAGGGTTCGAATCCCTCTCTCTCCGCCATTCCTTTCTCAATCATCTATCTATTTACTTGCTTTCCCCTTGCACAAGCTTTTTATATTGTGATTATTATGAAAAAAAAATACAAATTGAATCTAATTCTTCCAACAAACATTAAAGTGTTCCATGCAAAATGAATAAATTAATAAAAATATCGAATTTTCATAAGAAATAATTCCTATAATACGGCATGGTTAGATGATTTGGTGGTATTTTTCTAAAGTTTCTTCAAAAACTTGTGAAAATTTTACATAATTTTTAGAGATTGCTATAATAAAAAAATGAGTAATAAAATTATGATAACTGCCCGAATAAAGGAGGTTTTTTAGTAATGAGCATTCATATTGAAGCAAAAGAAGTAGATATTGCCAAAACTGTTTTGCTCCCCGGCGATCCTTTGAGAGCAAAATACATTGCGGACAATTTTCTTGAGAACGTTTTTTGTTATAACAAGGTAAGAGGCATGTATGGCTATACTGGTTTTTACAAGAAAAAAAGAGTTTCAATTCAGGGAACTGGAATGGGGGTTCCATCGATTTCAATATATGTTAACGAATTGATATCCAGCTACAAGGTAAAAAACCTAATTAGGATTGGTAGCTGTGGCTCAATGCAGCCTGCTGTAAAAATAAGAGACGTTATTTTGGCGATGAGTGCATCAACTGATTCAAGTATTAATAAAATACGCTTTAGAGGCATGGATTATGCGCCCACAGCTGACTTTGAATTACTGAAAAGAGCATACGATATTGCCTTGAAACAGAATGTTGATGTGAAAATTGGCAGTATATTTACTACCGATACTTTCTACCATGATAATCCGGAGGCATGGAAGCATTGGGCTGATTATGGTCTTCTGGCGGTTGAGATGGAAACTGCTGCTTTATATACCCTGGCTGCTAAATTCAAAGTGAAAGCACTATCATTGTTAACAGTTTCCGATAGTTTGATTACACACGAGGAAACCTCTTCCGAGGAACGGCAAAAAACCTTTAACCAAATGATTGAAATTGCGTTGCTATTAGCGTAGAAAAAAACTTTCAAAATTGTAAAAATATTAAGGAGGATAGAACAATTAAACTAACTGTTTTAGTTGATAATAACACTTTGATAGATCGTTACTTTTTTGCTGAACCGGGGTTATCATTTTTGATTGAAGAAGAGAGGAAGCAGATATTATTTGATGTAGGATACTCAGATGTATTTATAAAAAATGCTTATAAAATGAATATACGCTTTTGGGGTTTAGATTATTTGGTTCTATCGCATGGCCATTTAGACCATACTTGGGGATTACCTGATTTAATAAAACTTTTTACCGAAGCAAAAATAGAAAGCATTGATTGCCAGATGCCTACTCTCGTGGCACATCCTTTGATTTTTACACCCAAAGAAATAGGAGAATTAAAAGAAATTGGATCTATGGTATCAGTAGAGGAAGCCAGAAAACATTTTTTAGTCAAGTTGAGTTCAGACCCCGTTTGGCTAACAGAGAAATTGGTATTCTTAGGGGAAATAAAACGGGAAAATGATTTTGAAGCAAAACATCCTATAGGGAAAATAGAAAAAGGGGAAATAAAAGAAGACGATTTCATTTTGGATGATTCTGCTTTAGCATATTGTTCCAAGAATGGTTTGATTATTATTACCGGATGTTCTCATGCGGGAATATGCAATATTATCGAACAGGCCAAAGAGGTCTGCAAGGATAATCGGGTCATTGATGTTATCGGAGGATTTCATTTACAAAATCCGAATAAAAAGCAAATAGAAGGAACTGTAAATTATTTTAAAAACCTCAAGCCAAAAGTATTACATGCATGTCACTGCACTGATTTGAAATCTAAAATTGCTTTATCTCAAATAGCAGATCTGCAAGAAGTTGGCACTGGATTAGTTTTGCACTATTAATCATTTAATGTAAAAATGATGACGAAAAGAGACGAATATTTATTAAAGCAATGGAATGCTATTTAAAAGAACGGAGGAAGTTGTATGCAAAGTATCAAGGAAAGATTTTGGGAAGTGGATTTTTTTCGGGGCATAGCTATTATGATGATGGTTACCTATCATCTAATATTTAATTTGAGCTATTTCGGAAATTATAAAATAGATGCTATTTCGGGTTTTTGGCTTTATTTTGCACGTACAACTGCTAACATTTTTATTGTTTTGGTTGGCGTTTCTTTGTATATCAGTTATGCTAATGTTAAAAAAACGATAAAAGAGAAGAAAAATCTATTCATGAAATATCTAAAAAGGGGATTAAAAATATTTGGTTGGGGTTTGATTATTACAGTAGTTACTCGCTTTTTTCTGGGGAATGGTTGTGTGATTTTTGGAATCCTTCATTTGATTGGATTTTCAATTATACTGGCATTTCCTTTTTTGACACTTCGGTTCTGGAATTTGCCTATTGGCGTTTTATGTATTGCAATGGGTGCTTACTTGAAAGGATTAACCTTTGATTTTTCATGGTTGCTTTGGTTGGGTTTGAAGCCCAAGAACTTCTATACGGTCGATTACTTTCCTTTGTTGCCATGGTTTGGTGTTGTGTTATTAGGTATATTTTTAGGATATTTATTATATTCTGACGGTTACCGCAAATTTATGTTAGTTGATTTATCGGAATTCAATATAATAAAATCTTTATCTTTCTTGGGAAAGCATTCTTTGTTGATTTACTTGATACATCAACCTTTAATCATAGCTCTATTATTCCTTTTTGGAATTGCTGATATGAAATTCTAAATTACATTGTGTTAGAAATAAAAAATAAGCATTAACTGAGATTTAAAGGCTTTGATTTTTTAGATGAAGAGATTATTTAAAGAATAAATAAGAGCGACAACTTGAATGGAAATCATTGCAGTTATACAGACGTTTTAACAATTGGTGTTCAAGAAAGCCTTGATACCGCTTCATTGAATTGATTGCCGCGGTCAAATTCATTTTTAAACATACCAAAGCTTGCAGCGGCTGGAGAAAGAAGAATAATGTAACCATTTTTTGCTTCCTGATAGGCAATGTCAATTGCATCTATCATATTTTTTGCCCATATAGCCTTATCTTTCCTGCAATGAGTATCGAGGTAAGAAAAAAGAGTGGTAGTAACATCATAAACAGGGTGTCTTAGAAGAATTATTTTTTTTAATCTTTTATCCTTGCAGATAGATATAGCCATTTTTTTATAGCTTAATTTTTTATTTTTACCTCCAACAATTAATATAATGGGCTTTTCTGGAAGTGATTGAAGTGCAGCTATGGTCGCATCTGGTGTGGTGGCACATGTATCATTATAAAACTCGATCCCCTTGAGCTCTCTTACTAATTCCAATCTATTTGGAATTCCGGAAAATTCGGAAATGGCCTGAGAAATGATTTTTGTCGAAATTTTATGGATAAAGGCCACTGTGCTGGCGGCCAGAATATTTTCTAAATTATGAACACCTGACAAAGCAAGATCTGATATTTTTCCAAAAGAAATCTGGTTTTTCCCAGAGTTGAAAATTAAATCATTCTTATGCAGATAGCTGCCCATGCGTAGGCTTTTTTGAGTGCTAAATCCATAGAGTACTGGCTTTAAATCATTTTTTATTTTTCCCGTTTCTTTGTTATCCCAATTTATGATTAAATTATCATTCGATTTCTGGTATTTAAAAATCATTTTTTCTGCCTTAGCGTAACTTTTAAAACTGTCATAACGATCCAAATGGTCAGGTAAAATGTTAGTTAATACAGCAGTATTCGCTCTAAACTTGAAGTCTTTCATTCCTTCCAGTTGCCAGGAAGATATTTCCAATATGAGAATAGTTGAAGGTGTTATTTGATTTAATATATTGAATACAGAAATACCCATATTTCCGGCAAGAACAGTTTTTATGTTTGCTTTTTGAAAGATTTCATTAATTAAGTGGGAAACGGTGCTTTTTCCCTTGGTTCCTGCTACAGCAATCAATTGTTGAGATGGGCAAATGCTAAAAAATATGTCCAGATCTGTTTTAATAGGGATTCCATGATCACGGGCAATTTGAAGAAATTTAGAATTATTTGGAATAGCCGGATTTTTAATAATCATGTCTGTATGAATAAAATCTTCTTCTCGATGCTTGCCCAGGACATATTTGATATTCAGGTCTTTTAATTTTTCCAGAGAAGGATGAAGTTCATCACAAGTCTTTAAATCGGTTACCAGCACTTTTGCATTTGCAATTGCAAGAAACCGAGTAATTCCCAATCCTCCCTGATTTAAACCCAAACCCATGACTGTTATTTTTTTATTTCTGATATCTTTTATTGTTTTTATCATGTGACGAGGCCTTTTTTAACATTTAAAAATACATACTAAATATATCAAAATTAAATCAATATTTCAATTGAAATAAAAATCGATTCAGATATAAATTAAAGCAAGGAATAACAAGAGTAAATTATAAAATTAAACGTTTCTGTACAGTGCTATAGCTCAACTTCAGATAAAATAATCATGTCGCAAGTGAGTTTTTGAATGAAAAATCCATTATTTGTTTTACACTGTGTTTAAGAAATTTTTTCTTTAGATTTGACTGCTCGCTTGTTTCAAATATTATCCCAATAAATTATTTGACTAAAAAATTAAATTATAATAAACTAATCATGATTAATTTGAAATGCTATTGTGCGCCCGTGGCTCAATTGGATAAAGCAACTGACTACGGATCAGTAGATTGGGGGTTCGAATCCCTCCGGGCGTGCCATTATTTTTAAAAAAAGAAAGCTTATTGGATTATGCTCGAAGATACTAAACTAATGAATGAAGCTTTAGCAGAAGCAAAAATCGCCTATTCTCTCCAGGAAATTCCCGTTGGAGCAATCATTGTTTTTGACGGTAAGATAATTGCCAGAGCGCATAATAGAAAAGAGGAATTGCAAGACCCTACAGCTCATGCCGAGATATTGGCCATTCAAAAGGCTGCTCGATTTTTAGGAACCTGGTATTTGGAAAATGCCACACTTTACGTTACCTTAGAACCCTGTCCAATGTGCGCTTATGCCATGATTCAAGCAAGATTGAAGCGATTGGTTTTTGGTGCATCTGATCCCAAAACCGGTGCTGCAGGGAGTGTGATTAATATTGTTCAAAATAAAATATTTAATCATCAAATGCAAGTTACACATAGTATTTTAAGCGAAGAGTGTGGTAAAATTTTGAGAAAATTTTTTTTAGAACGGCGATAATTAAATGCAGCAAAGTTTTTAAACTTCCTATAGTTCTATAATTAAAGTCCAATATGTGTACACGATCAATAAAATTTTATCCATAAAGCAGTGCCCGGAAAAGTAGTGATAATAGTGACAAATGAGATTGTAAGAATTTTAGTTTGATTAATTAATCGCTTATTAAGTGAAGGATACTAATATGTAATTTTCAGCAGCTAAGAAGTAAATTGACCATCCAAAAAAGGAGAGGTGGCTGAGCTTGGCCGAAAGCGCTCGACTCGAAATCGAGTAGGCAGGTAGTCCCTGTCTCGCGGGTTCGAATCCCGCCCTCTCCGCCAAACATTGCCGTCAGTATAAGCATGTTGTCAATTATTTAAAAATAGATTATTAAAGAAGAACATTGATAATTATTAAACCGAATGTTAAAATAGTTTTGACAGTAATGGTTAAACGGTTTATTATTTATTGGGAAGATGCGGAGAGGTACCGAAGTGGTCATAACGGGCTCGCTTGGAGAGCGATTGGGCGGCCAAAAGCTGTCTCGCGGGTTCGAATCCCGCCCTCTCCGCCATACATATCATTATTTTGGGAAATATGTGATCGTGCTAAATGGGGAGATAGCGGTGCCCTGTAACCTGCAATCCGCTACAGCAGGGTTGAATTCCTATTCGAGGTTTTTTCTTTTTAAGGCTGGCTAAAATAAGTGGCGATGAAGATTGGGCCTTGTGCGACAAAGAATTGTGAACTCCGTCAGGTCCGGAAGGAAGCAGCGGTAAGCAAACCTCTTTGGGTGCCGCAGGTAAACCTGATTGGAGTTAACTGTTTTAGTATCGCTTGGGAAGAAAAATCGGAAATAGGTGCACGATCACTTTAGCTTTTATATGTACTAAATCATTCAAAACCGTCACTATCTTACATTGTTAATATAAAAATTATCTAGTTTTTTACAAGGAAAATTAATGAAATATCATTCACTTTACCGGAAATGGAGACCACAAACCTTTGAAGATATCATTGGTCAGAAACATATTACGCAAACGCTAATTAATGCCATTTCTTTGGATAGGGTTTCTCACGCATATGTTTTTTCCGGCCCAAGGGGTGTGGGAAAAACGACGACTGCTCGGATTCTAGCGAAATCACTCAATTGTGAAAAAGGTCCAACGATTTTTCCCTGCAATGAATGTGTGAATTGTCTTAAAATTACATCTGGACATTCAATGGATGTAATTGAAATAGATGGTGCTTCAAATCGGGGAATCGATGATGTTCGGGAATTGAGGAATAAAATAAAATTTGTCCCGACTGAGGGTAAATATAAAATATATATTATTGATGAAGTGCATATGTTGACAACAGAGGCTTTTAATGCATTGTTAAAGACTTTAGAAGAACCACCCCCTCACGTTATATTTGTTTTTGCAACAACCGCTCCTCAAAAAATACCAGATACCATATTGTCAAGATGTCAATGGTTTAATTTCAAGAGGATTCCTTTGAGAAAAATTATTCAAAAATTAGAATCAATTTCCAACGATGAAAATCTTAACATCGAAAAAAAGGTATTAAATATAATTGCCAAAACTGCTACCGGTTCAATGCGTGATGCCGAAAGCACCTTAGACCAAATAATTTCATACTGTGGCAAAGAAATAAAAGCTAAAAATGCAATAGAAATTCTTGGAATAACCGATGAGGAAGTTTTTTATGCTCTATTGGATGCCATTGCTAAAAATGAAATATCCCGGGCAATAGAAATGATTCATCAATCATCTGATTTCGGGGGAGATCCTATTCGATTTATGAGAAATCTAACGGAATATGTTCACAATTTATTACTGCTAAAAACATGTGATGTTCAAACATTAAGCGTAAAAGATATATTTATTGATGAAAATGAAAAGCTACTAAGACAATCTAATTTAATAAACAAAGATACTCTTTTTAAAATGATGACATTCTTAATTGAAATTGATGAAAAAATGAAATATTCCTATCATCCATGGTTATTATTGGAAATGTTTATATTTAATTTTACCTCGAAAGAAAAAAGGCAAATAAAAAAAATTGAAAAACAACATTTGGATAAAGACGCAAAAACACATCAAGAAAATATAAAAAATGAACCTTCAATAAAAAAACTTGTTGATTTGAAAGAAGATAAGATTTCTGAAAAAAATATTTCTCTAATGTCTGAGGATTCGAATTTTATGAATATCTGGCCTAAAGTTCTCAATAAAATAAAAAAAGATAGAATGTCTCTTTATTCGTTTATCTCATTCAATAATTCCATTGATTGTGAAGGTGATAAAATAATTATTGGGTTTAACAAGAAACATGCTTTTCATAAGGAGATTTTAGAGAAAAAAAGCAACATTTCTTTATTGCAGGATTTTATCAAGGAGGAGATAGGTATCCCTGTAATAATAGAATGTGTTCTTAACGAAAATAGTGCAAGTCATTCAAGAGAAAAAACAAACACCGAAAATAATTTGAACAGTAATCATTGTCCCGAAAAAAAAGAAGATTTGATTGCTGAAAATAACAAGGAAATCAATCAAGCTGATGATAGATCTATCCATAAGGATTCTATTCTTCAAGAATCATTAAATATATTTATGGGAAAGATAATCGATGAATGATTGATATCATGAAAGGAGAAAAGAGTAAATGGATATGAAATTCTTAATGAAACAGGCTCAACAAATGCAAAGAAAAATGGAAGAAATTAAAAAGGATTTGGGCCAAAAAGAAATAAAGGTATCTTCTGGCGGAGGAATGATTGAGATAACAATAAACGGACAACAAGAAATTAATGAAATTAAAATCGAACCCGATGTTATCGATGTCAACGAAAAAGAGATGTTGGAAGATTTAATACTTGCAGCAGTAAATGAAGCATTACGTCAGTCGAAAGAATTAGCTGCACAAGAAATGGGTAAATTAACCGGAGGAGCTAGTATTCCCGGTTTATTTTAAAAAAAGAGAGATAAAATGTTTTTTAGTTACACTAAACCTTTAGCGAAATTAATAGATGAATTTTCTAAGATGCCGGGAATCGGTCCTAAAACCGCTCAGAGATTAGCCTTTTATATTTTAAAAAAATCAGACGAAGAAGTTTCAAATCTATCCCAAATCCTACTAGAAGCAAAACAAAAAATACAATATTGCAATATTTGTGGTAATATCACTGACCAAGAAACTTGTGAAATCTGTCGGGATATACGCCGAGACAAGTCAATGATTTGCGTAGTGGAAAAAGTGAAAGATTTAATTGCCTTGGAAAATACTGGAGAATATAAAGGTGTTTACCATGTTTTAGAGGGGGCCATTTCTCCATTGGATGGTATTGAACCGGGAAATTTAAAAATTGATACGCTGTTAATTAGGCTTAAGAAGAAAGAAACGAAAGAAGTCATCATTGCTACTAATCCAAACATTGAAGGTGAAGTTACCGCTTCTTATATTACGCAATTAATTGAACCTCTAAAAATAAAAATAACTCGAATCGCTTATGGTGTGCCAATTGGAAGTAGCCTGGAATTTGCTGACGAGATAACACTTGCCCAGGCACTTATCAGTAGGCAGAAAATGAAATAAAGCCTTTCATTAAGAGGTGATATTTTTAGATGGGTTAATTATTCGTCAAATATAAATGCAAATAAATGAACCTGCTGGTATATATTTAAAAATGTAGATTGAGATTAGATTGTATTAAAATATTAAGAAAATAAAAAGAAGAGAATGACCTTTCTGTTTCTTTGCTTTTAATTATTGTTTGCATAATCGCAAAATATATCATGGTTCTTAGTTGATAAAAAATAAAAATGGAGGATTGTAAAATGAGTGGAAAAAAAGTTACAATTGATGGAAACACAGCAGCATCTCACACTGCATATCATTTAAATGAAGTTATGACGATCTATCCCATAACTCCTTCTTCTCCGATGGGTGAATTTGCTGATCTGTGGGCTTCGGAAGGAAAACCCAATATTTGGGGTACGGTTCCTCAAGTCACTGAACTGCAAAGTGAAGGAGGTGCATCAGGAGCTGTTCATGGTTCCCTCCAAAGAGGAGGTTTGACAACTACTTTTACGGCATCTCAGGGACTCCTATTAATGCTTCCTAATATGTACAAGATCGCGGGTGAATTAACACCTACAGTGTTTAATGTTGCAGCACGTTCTGTTGCCTGTCAGGCTCTTTCAATATTCGGAGAACACAGTGACGTAATGGCTACCAGGGCAACGGGCTTTGGCATGATTGCAGCAAATTCCATTCAAGAAGCAATGGATTTTCCATTAATCGCTCAAGCAGCAAGTTTGGAATCTCGTATTCCATTTGTTCATTTTTTTGATGGATTTCGTACATCACATGAAATATCAAAAGTGGAATTATTAACTCCGGAAGAAATGAAGCCCTTAATGAATGATGAGTTGGTAAGGGAACATCGGAAAAGAGCACTTTCTTCGGATAATCCATTTATCAGAGGTACTGCACAAAATCCGGATGTGTATTTTCAAGCAAGAGAAACTGTTAATCCTTACTATCTTGCCTGTCCGGATATTGTTGAAAAAGTGATGGACCTATTTTATAAGACAACCGGTAGAAAATATGAATTATTCCAATACCACGGTGCTTCGGATGCTAAAAAAGTCATTATGATTATGTGTTCCGGTGCCGAAACTGTTCAAGAAACGGTTGAATATTTGACAAAAAAAGGAGAAAAAGTTGGTTTAATCAAAGTACGTTTGTATCGGCCTTTTTCAATAGAACATTTAATTAAATCCCTTCCGGAAAGTACAGAAACTATCTGTGTATTAGATCGCACAAAGGAGCCTGGTAGTTTAGGAGAGCCCTTATACACCGATGTGGTTACCGGATTACAGGAAGCAAGGAATAAAGGTTTGACAAACTTTAGCACAATTCCAAGAATTATCGGGGGAAGATACGGACTATCATCTAAAGAATTTACCCCAGCAATGGTCAAGGGGCTCTTTGATGAAATGGATAAAGAAATCCCAAAAAATCATTTTACTATTGGAATTAATGATGATGTGACCAATACAAGCATTTCATATGATCCGAGTTTTTCAGTTGAACCCGAAGATCGTACCCGTGCCGTATTCTATGGATTAGGTTCAGATGGAACAGTCGGTGCAAATAAAAATTCAATAAAGATTATTGGAGAAGAAACAGAAAATTACGCACAGGGTTATTTTGTATATGATTCACGAAAAGCAGGTTCTCTGACTATTTCTCATTTGAGATTTGGTCCAACGCCTATTCATTCTCCCTACTTAGTCAGTCAAGCAAATTTCGTAGCGTGTCACCAGTTCTCATTCTTGGAAAGATATGATGTCTTAAAGACAGCACAACCCGGAGCAGTATTTTTATTAAATAGCCCATATTCTTCGGAAGAAGTATGGGATTATATGCCTTATTCAATTCAAGAAACGATCATTAATAAAAAATTACGTTTCTATGTGATTGACGCTTATAAAATTGCGAAAGAAGTTGGTTTGGGCGCCAGAATCAACACAATTATGCAAGTATGTTTTTTCTACCTCAGTAAAGTAATTCCTACTGAAAAAGCAATGGAAGCCATAAAACATTTTATTAAAAAGTCTTACGGTAATAAAGGTGAAAAAATAGTTAATACCAATTTTGCTGCCGTTGATAATGCCCTGCCTAATCTTCATGAAGTAAAGGTTCCGGAAAAGGCTACCAGTCAATTAGTAGAACATCTTACCGTTCCGGAAGAAGCTCCGGAATTTGTTAAAAAAGTAACTGCAGAGATTATTGCTGGAAATGGCGATGATTTACCGGTAAGTGCATTTTCTCCGGATGGAACTTTTCCTAGTGGTACAACGAAATGGGAAAAAAGAAATGTAGCAGTAGAAATTCCTGCTTGGGATCCCGACATCTGCATCCAATGCGGGAAATGCGTTATGGTATGTCCTCATGCCGTAATCAGGGCAAAGGTCTATGATGCTAGATTGCTTTCGGATGCTCCTGAAACCTTTAAATCAACTGATGCAAAGAATAAACAATTTGCAGGTATGAAATATACTTTACAGATTGCTCCTGAAGATTGTACCGGTTGTGGCTTATGCGTGAAAAATTGTCCGGCTAAGAATAAAACCAATCCGGAAGTAAAAGCACTCAGTATGGTTTTCCAACCAACTATTAGAAAACAAGAAGCAAAGAACTGGGAATTTTTCCTTGATATTCCTGAAGTTGATCGAAAATCGTTAAATTTGAATGCTGTAAGAAATGTTCAATACTTGCAACCTTTATTTGAGTTCTCAGGTTCTTGCGCAGGTTGTGGTGAAACACCATATGTAAAATTATTGAGCCAGTTATTTGGAGACAGAGCAATTATAGCCAATGCAACTGGGTGTTCGTCAATATACGGTGGAAATTTACCAACAACGCCATGGACTTTTAACAGGGAAGGCAGAGGGCCTGCCTGGTCAAATTCTTTATTCGAAGATAATGCTGAGTTTGGATTAGGCATGAGGCTGGCTATTGATAAGCAATTAGAATATGCCAATGAATTATTGGATAAACTCGCACCTGAAATTGGAGAAAATCTGGTAAAAGAGATAAAAAACGCAGACCAATCCAACGAAGAAGGATTGGCTAAGCAACGAGAAAGAGTTGCAAAATGTAAAGAAAAAATAGAAAAATTAGATAAATCAGAAGCAAAAGATCTCTTGAGCATGCTTGACGTTCTCACCAGAAAAAGTGTATGGATACTGGGCGGAGATGGTTGGGCGTATGATATAGGATATGGCGGATTAGACCATGTTATCGCCCAAAAACGAAATGTAAATATCTTGGTATTAGATACTGAAACTTATTCTAATACTGGTGGGCAAATGTCTAAAGCAACTCCGCTTGGCGCTATCGCTAAATTTGCTGCTGGAGGAAAAAGAACACTCAAAAAAGATTTGGCAATGATGGCGATAAGTTATGGGAGTGTTTATGTGGCAAGAGTAGCAATGGGAGCAAATGATTCTCAAGTTATTAAGGCTTTCCGTGAAGCAGAAGCCTTTGATGGACCTTCGATTATTATTGCATATTCCCATTGTATCAGTCATGGTTATAACTTGATTAATGGTTTAAATCAACAAAAATTGGCTGTTCAATCAGGGTACTGGCCTTTAGTGAGATATAATCCCTTACTTGCAAAGGAAGGTAAAAATCCTTTCCAATTAGATTCAAAAGAACCAAGCATCCCTTTAGAGGATTATATCTATAATGAAAACAGATATAAAATGCTTACCCGTAATATGCCGGAAGAGGCCAAAAAACTTTTAAAAGAGGCACAGGAAAGCGTAAATAACCGATGGAAAATGTATCAGAATTTAGCTTCTGTTTCCGAAAAGGAATAGGAAATTAAACTAACTTGAAGATGATACCGTATTCCCTTTGGATTGCGGTATCATCTTTTTTTGTAAGCAAACACTTACCACACATTAAAAAATATAACAATGAATAAACAAATTAGTTTAAAGATAGATTGATTAGACATTGAAGCCTGTATTAATTCAGAATAGGCTTAAATGTAATCCGGAATTGTGGACAGGTTGTTTTTTGTCTTTTTTTTTATTATAATACTTTGAGAGAATCTTTAAGTGAAGGAGATAAAATTAATGGTTGAAAAAGGTACATATAAACTGAAAAAAGGTTTGGCTGAAATGTTGAAGGGTGGCGTTATCATGGATGTGGTCAATGTAGAGCAGGCCCAAATTGCAGAGGAAGCCGGAGCCGTTGCAGTAATGGCTCTGGAAAGAGTTCCTGCAGATATTCGGGCTGCCGGTGGAGTCGCCAGAATGGCTGATCCTAAAATTATTAAGGAAATTATGGAAACTGTCAGTATCCCGGTTATGGCAAAGGCTAGAATTGGTCATTTTGTAGAAGCACAGCTCTTAGAAGCTTTAGGTGTTGATTATATTGATGAAAGTGAAGTATTGACACCTGCTGACGATAATCATCATATTAACAAACATAATTTTAAAGTTCCCTTTGTTTGCGGAGCAAGAAATTTAGGAGAAGCCTTAAGAAGAATCGGAGAAGGAGCTGCCATGATTAGGACTAAAGGCGAACCAGGAACCGGTAATATCGTTGAAGCAGTAAGACATATGAGAATGGTTATGGATGAAATCAGAAAATTGCAGAATATGCCTTCCGAAGAACTGATGAGTAGAGCGAAAGAACTGGGTGCTCCTTTTGAACTTTTGCAGGAAGTAGCACGGGAAGGAAGATTACCAGTTGTAAACTTTGCTGCTGGAGGGATTGCTACACCAGCTGATGCTGCCTTGATGATGCAATTAGGATCAGACGGTGTCTTTGTCGGTTCTGGAATTTTTAAATCGACAGATCCTAAAAATAGGGCGAGGGCTATTGTAGAGGCGACAACACATTACAATGATGCCGCAATTATTGCACGTGTTTCGGAAGGATTAGGAGAATCAATGAAAGGAATAGAGATATCTGAATTGTCAGCTTCAGAGCGAATGCAGGATAGAGGATGGTAAGCGATTTAGTTATTTTCTGAGAGCGAAAAGAGAGGAGTAGTGAATTATATTTGAAGGTTGGCGTATTATCATTACAGGGTGCAGTGGCAGAACATTTATTAAAAATAAAAGAGTGTGGGCATGAAGGGATCAAAGTTAAGACAATTAAAGATTTAGAAGAAGTTGAAAGATTGATTATACCCGGTGGTGAAAGCACTACAATAGGTAAATTAGCTCAGTTATATGGATTGGATAAAGCTATCGTAGATAAGTGCAAGAAAGGTATGCCCGTATACGGTACTTGTGCCGGAATGATCCTGCTGGCAAAAAACATTGTAAATAGTAAACAGATAAAATTTAATTTGATGGATATAACCGTTGTAAGGAATGTTTTTGGCAGGCAAGTAGATAGTTTTGAAGCTGATTTGGATATTGCAGGATTGAAAGGAGGAATTTTCAAAGCGGTATTTATAAGGGCACCTTATATTAAAGAAGTTGCAAGACATGTTAAAATTCTCTCTTTATTTGAAGACAAAATTGTGATGGCACAACAGAATAATATCCTGGTTACTTCTTTCCATCCGGAATTATCCAACGATATAAGAGTTCATGACTATTTCTTAGGTCAAGATTTCAACAAGAATGATGTGTAAAGTATAATTAAATGATTTTTTAATTTTAATCTTGATATCAGGTAGACGAATAATATCATACTTGAAATTTCAAATTTACAGCGCACAACGTAATCCGGACAAGAAAAGGATTAATCCGATCTTTGTTTCGAAATTATTTATTTAAAAGGAGAATATTTTTATTCCCAAAAATAACAATAATCCCCATTCCCCCCTTGCACTTTCCCTCATCATGTACTATAATAATGACCCTGAAAGATATGACTTTCAGGGTCACCAAAAAATCTTTTCAGAAATCGACAAAAATACATAAAAATGCCTTGACAA
>Ga0272442_10006674_pt1 | contig 15115 bp, 28 predicted proteins | sample SSMForm2O_FD_200262 | JGI IMG/M metagenome (GOLD analysis project Ga0272442, IMG submission 200262) | Marine sediment archaeal communities from Little Sippewissett salt marsh, Falmouth, MA, United States - SSM-Form-2O | ecosystem: Environmental > Aquatic > Marine > Wetlands > Sediment ...
AACACTTACCGGTAGCCCCCCGAACAACCGACGGGTATATCGTGTGAAATCAACCTCAAACTTCGTGCCTTTAGGGAAATTTTATGGGTGGGACTTCTACATTCATAGACTTGCTGATATTTGGTCCGGCAGTATATGGGTTAATGGTATCATAGTTAAATATCCAATCGACCAATTCGCGTATTCCGACAACGAAGGGGTGGTCATGTGACCGAGATATATCTGAAAACATTTGAGATAGATTCCGACGGAGATCTTGTCATTGACGATATGAAAAGAATTCCGATGATTACAGGCCATGATAAAATAAAACAAGATGTTAAGATTCTACTTGAAACGTTCAAGGGCGATGATACTTTCCATCTTGATTTCGGCTTCGACTATAAACAGGTGGCCGATTCTGATGACGATAAAATCTTACTTGCACAATTGCTGCAAGCCGCCATATTTAAATACCAGTTTGCCAAATCTGTAGATATAGATAACATTGTAGACGTGCCGCAGGGGGATGGGTCATACCAGCGCTACGTCGATGTTACTGTCCTCTTATTCACTGAAGAAGAACTCCAACTCACGGTGAGTGTTTAAATGGCATATGGAGTCACGGCAGATGGGTTTGTAGTCAAGCCCCTCGATGTAATTATTACAGAAATGGAAGACCGTGCTAGAACCGTATTCGGCAGTGACGTAGATCTCACGGAAACATCGGTACTTAAGAAATATATCGAAGTCATTGCTATGGAAGAAGCGCGTCTCTGGGAAACTTCAGAGATGTACTACTATGCTGGATATGTTGACTCTTCTACCGGTATTCAGCTTGATAGAGTTACTGCTATTCTAGGTGTAATACGAGTACCAGCCGGTTTTGCTACGGGAGTAGTTACTTTCTCGGGGACACCTGGTACAAATATTCCAGCAGGTACACCAGTTGTAGCCGAAGATGGTACGGTATTTGTTACTGACTCTTTAGTAATAATAAGTGGTGGTGGCACAGTAGATGCTGATATCACGGCCCAAATAGCAGGTACTACAGGTAACGTTTCACCCAATACGATTACTGCTCTCCAGTCCTTCATTACCGGCGTGTCCTCAGTTAATAATGCAGCTGGTACATCTGGTGGTACTGATGCAGAAGCTGATGACGAATTAAGAGCGCGCGCGAAGGCTTACTTGGAGACAAAAGGTAAAGGTACTCTAGAAGCCATCGAAAACGCAATCCTTGAAGTAGCAAGTGTTGAAACTGTTAAATGTTATGAGGATCTATCTATCCATGATGTTGTGTGTTACGTAACTGGTGCTACACCGCCTAATTCAGACGTGGACGACGCAATTGAGGATACGCGGCCTGCCGGGATTCCGGTTTCATGGCAGAATCCAACACCCATTGATATCTATGTTGATGCAACTGTTACTGTTAATCCGGCCACCGCACCCGCAGATGCAGCAACACAAGTCGAGAATGGTATATTAGGGTATATCAATAGCCTAGATACTGGTGATGATGTTATATATACCAAAGTGATTGATGCCATTTATGATGTTGAAGAAAATGAGACATCCAGTTGGATTGAAGATGTTGATGTGAAAACAGGTACTACCCCTTCACCTACTGGTACAGTGAATATTGTGATTGCCAATGATGAAAAGGCACAATCTGATAGCGGCAAAGTTGGCGTAACAATAGTGTGAGAATATGACCCTTGACGAATTCGCAAGACGGCTGACAGACCGACTTACGCCCCCTTATAATAAAGAAGATACTAGTAATAATTACAAGTTTATGAAGATACCCGGCGAACAGAAAGATGATATCTTAGAAATGTTGCAAGATGTTCTAAGGAATCATTGGCTAGAGTATGCTACGGGTATACAGCTCGACCAGCTAGGTGCTCTCGTAGGAGCGCCGCGTGGTGATAGAAACGATGCAGATTACCGTGCATACTTAGAAACCTTTGTGTCGGCTTATGTCGGCGGAGGTACTATCGATTCAATCAAGCAGGCCATACTTGGATTGAACAAATCACCCGGGCCGTCAGATGAAAGTGAAATAGTGGTCATTGACGGTTATCTGGTCGCGTGGCATGGCGGTGGCAGTGGGCCAAGCCATTATGCACACTTTTACGTTTACTTTACAGTGCCATTCGATACCGCAGATATTGCTGATTATACCACGGCAATCGAGAATGCCAAAGGTGCAGGGATTAAGTTTGATGGCCTCGCTTTTGGTATTGCTGAAGGCATCGAAATCGAGTCAACTATTACATTTTATCATGGTACAACACAACAATATCATAGGCAAGAAGATATAGAGATAGAGGAGTCAGCAGGTAATTTTCATTATACTGACTTAACAGAAACTGACAGTGAGAATGTGGTAGCATGAAGGTCAGGGAAAAGTTAGATATTGAAGGCGTTGTCACTATCTTGGTACGTGAGCCCGACGGCCGTATCAAGCAGGTAGTGCGCAAGAAAAATATGATATTAAATACGGGATTGGCTATGATGGTCGATCTGGTGGGTGGTTTAGGTACCTATAATACATTCGCATGCATTGCCATTGGTACTAGCAGTGTTGCTCCTACACATTCACAAGTCGATTTACAGGGTGCAGAGATTGCAAGAGTCAACTCTTCCGAGTATGCGAGTATATCGATACCTAATACTCTGGTTTCTGTTGGTAGTTTCACAGGTGTAGGTCCAAACACAATCGAAGAGGCAGTTCTTGCGGACGCTAATGCACCTTCAGGTAGCAGAACATGCTTTTCTAGGATTACAACAGGGTCCATTACAATTAATCCTGCTACATCAGTTTCTATTGTTTGGGAACATCGATTCTACAGGAAGTAGATACCATGGTCTATTCGGTAAAGGATTGGGTCTCTTACGAGAAGATATTTGCAACCGACCTCGATAGAATGGAGGACGGTATCTATGGAAGAGCCTTTTCCAAGGTGGTCGCTGTTGATGGCCAGCGCGGCGACGAGGCTACTATTCAGGCAGCACTGAGCGCGTTGGCAGCCGCCGGTGGTGGGGCATGCTTCGTTAAGGCCAACCTGGATGATGGGATTAACCCACCACAGATAACGATTAATAGTGCCCTGGACCTCGATGATAACGTTCATCTATTCTCAGATGGTGTGAGGTTAATTCGTGGTGGTGGGCTCGCCACTGCCATGATTCGGGTTTTAAGCACTTCGACCCACAGCAGAATTGGTGGGCTTATCGTTGATGGCAATGGTGGTGGTGGGCAGCCGGCAATATTAGTTGGCCAGGGTGGTGCATCTGAGAATACCTTTATCGAGAACTGCCGTATTACTGATTGGACAAATCCCGGAATCGATATTATTGGCGGTGCTAAGAACGTTCATATTCAACATTGTATCCTGGATAATATCACACAACACGGCATTTTCGCGGATATCAATTCTGGAGATTATGTTACCGCGTACAAGAATTACTTGTACAATTGTGGTACAGCAGTTGGATATAGGCCCGTTCAACTATCAAATGGTGATGGTCATATCATTGAGGCCAACTGGATAGATGGGGGTCAGGCCGGGATTCAGGCGAGCGGGCCGCGAAACAGTCTTTCTTTCACTAAGAATCATATCTTGAATACGATTGGCGTCGGTATTCACGCCGAGGCCGATAATTCGATAATCGCCGATAACTTTATTGATGCGCCGGGTACACATGGCATGCAAATTAAAGGTGATATACTCAAGATTGTAAATAACGTTATTAATACACCCACAACGAATGGTTTTTACGTCTTCGACCCCAGCCCATCATATATATCGTTGTTGAATAACGATGTATATAATGCGGGTGTTGATGCTGTACGTATTACAGGTGGTACGGGTACATTCAAAGCACTATTTAATCGATTTCGTAGCACAGGTGGAGACGCAATTGATATACAGGGTGGTGCATTTCTATACGATATTTGCCATAATTTGCTTGAACCTACCATTAATGGTACAAATGGTATTATTGTTGCAACTGGTGCACTAGCAGCGGGGAGCAGATTCTGTTATAACTGGTTGGATGCACTGAACCAAAACATAACGGGTTTTCAGATTGATGCGACTGGTGTGGAAAACATAATGGTGAATCATAATATCATCAGAAGCATTAGCAACGGTGATGGTATTCTAATGTGGGCCGCTGACGCCTCTACGATTATCGGTAACTCGATAAGAAATGTAGCTCAAGCAGGTGGTTCAAACTATATTCGAGTGAATATGGTGGGGGGCGTAATATCTCTGAATGCAATATACAATCCCGCCGCGAAGCCGGGTACTGGAATTATAGAATTCGGTACTTCTGACTGGAATAACGTTACCAGTAATACAATACGTGGATATACGATAGCCCCCATTACACTGATAGGAGCTAATTCACAATCACTTGGGAACCTCGTACAACCGTAAGGTGAGCAAATGGCAAAAACAAAGAAGGAAGATGCACCGGAGAAGTCTCTTACAGAGATTGAAGCTGAAAAGAAGGCTGAAGAAAAGAACAAAGAGCTCGAAAAGCGCAGAAAGGCTATGGCTGAAGAGGCCAAACTTCGCAAAGAGCGTGATGGTCTAAAGAGATCAGAGGAGACCGAACGGCGCATAGAGCTCATCAAAGAGATAAGAGTAGCTCTTAACGAATGTCTCGCCGAAGTCGGTAAGGCTGAAGGCAAAATGGATAACGACCTTGACGGCTCCATCAAGAAAGTTAAAGATCTCGTCGAGAAGCTATAGGGGAAACATGGCTCCACCGAAGAACGATAAAGTATCAAAGGAGGTAGCAGACCTCAAATATCAACATAAAGAGGTCTGTTATAAGATTCAACGATCGGTGCGTGGGGAAATGAAGGCGCAAGAGCAGCGGTTCAATGCTAAGTTCGATAAGATGACCGATATGTTGGTTGATCAGATGGAAGTGGTAGGAAGGACCACGGCCATTGTTGAACAGCTCGCGGCGGAAAGGAAAAGAGAGAAAGTAGCGAAAATAGACGATGAAAGAGCAGAAAGATGGGAGATGAAGAAAGTAGTTATTATGACGGCGTCTATATGTGTTTCGATTACAGCATTAGCATTTACGATTCTGATTAACTTGAATGTGATAGGTGGTTGAATGGGCGAATTCAATTATAACCCGGTAACTGGTAAATACGACATAGATTCAGATTTAGGGTTCCCGATAGGCGGAGGCCCTTACGTCATATCGGCGTTAGGTGCCCAAGAGATGGGGGTTTCCGCTGGTGCAGCTCGAGTAACAGGATTAGGATTAAATGCTATTACCCTTGATAATGGTGTAAGTAATGAGGCCCACTTCCCTTTTTGTGTATTGCCAAATGCGGACTTATCTGAGGACCCAATAGTAAGAGTCTGTATAGCACCTGGTACTGCACAAGTATCAGGAAGTGATTTCAAGATGCAGTTGGTCACTCGATATGTTGCAGAAGGAGAAAGTTACACAAAAGCAGCAGATGAAACTCTAACTGAAATTGTAACGGTTAGCGATACCATATTGACTCTTGTAAGGTTTGATTTCACACTGGACGGTAGCAAAATAGAGGCAAATGATTTTATAACCTGTATACTGTCAAGGCTGGGCGCAGACCCCGATGATGACAGGAACGGTGATGCTTATCTTTTGCGTGCAGGTTTAATAACTAGGACTCTTCAGACAAGTCAGGAGTGAGTTTATGGCCAAACAACGAGCATTTTCCGAACAGGAAACTGATGATGCGGGCATGCGCCATGATATACCTCTCGTTACTAAAGAGTCATGGTGTATCTTTTGTAACGTAGAAGGGGAATATTATTCAATGCCCCAAGAAGATGAGCCCACGGAGTGTCCTAACGGTCACGAAGATATCAATGTTCTAGGGCAGCAAATCCCTAAAAACACAGGTGATTCATTCGATAGCACCCTGTGGGACCAGTTCTTTGACGATGACGGCTCAACGATAACTGCGAAAAGGGAACAGGGGGCCTAAAATGCCGAAAACAGCTACAATGGACGATGTACTCAGGCGCGAGTACGAAAGCCAGATTCAGACTGATATACCTTCTGGCCAATGGGTAACTCTTTTCTATGACGGGGTTTTCGCGAAAGAGCCTGATATCGAGTCCTGGTCAGTAGACCAAGAGGGCTTGACTATAAGTAACATAGATAAGAAAAAGGATAGGGTTCGCGTGAAGTTTAATCAGATATTGGGTGCTGGCAAAAAGCTCAAATTCAAAATCAAGCCTAAGAGGGTGCAAATGTGACAGAAATTGAGGTAGGTACACTAGAATATTCGATAGTTGGCGAGAATGTCACCGTGTACAAAGAGGAGAACGGTGACCCGGTTCCTTGCTTTGCAAAAGTAACAGATGGTCATATTGAATGGCAGGCGATGATGGCCGCAGGCTCAACGAATCAGCAGATACTAGACGCATGTGACGACTATCTGCGCACCGAGAAGGGCTGGTGTTGAGCGCCGTCATAGAATGTCCACATTGCGGACAGTTGAACGTAGAAAGAAGAACATCGTGTTTCAGGTGTGGGAAGCGTCTACGCGACCCTGCCCCAAACAATAATAATATCGGCGGAAAGTGAGAACATGATACCAGGTCTAAGTACAAGAGAGTTTTGGATGCTTGTCCTTATGTTGGTCGTGGCAGTACTGGCGAGTGTGGCCAATTACTATCTGACCAAATGGGGAATGAATGGTGGGAAACCCATGGTGCCCTTATGGAAGTACAGGAAGCCTATCCTGTTCGGGGCACTTGCGGCCATAATCCTGTGGAGTATTACAGGAAGTGGGGACCATACACCTTTTACCCAGCAGCCATTGTCACACGAATCTGCGATTATGTGGGCAATAGGTTTCGGGGCATCTTCCGAGAAGGTCGTGGCCCTAGTCATCAATAAGATGGACAATAAGGTCGCGGGGATGTTGGGCAAGCTCTAGGGTTTCAGCGACGGGTCAGGATAACCTGCTTCCTCGAAGCCCTTTGCGCGCAAGATACAAGAGTCGCAGACCCCGCAGGGCCTATCTTCGCCTTTATAGCATGACCAGGTGAGATGATATGGCACCGGTACGTCAAGAGATAGGCCCTTTTCTATTATCTCTGCTTTTGTTAACCCTATTATTGGGGTCTTTATTACTATTGTCTTTCCCTCAACTGCTTGTTTGGAAGATAACTTCGATAGCTCGTTCCAGGCAGCAAAATACTCAGGACGACAGTCCGGATAGCCAGAATAGTCAATGGCGTTCGCGCCTAGGGCAACGATATCAGCACCAATTGACTCGGCGTAAGAAAGGGCGATTGCCACGAACATTGTGTTCCGGCCAGGCACGTAAGTAACGGGTATATCCGTCATTTCGTCCTCTTCTCTTTCTTCTGGGACCTCTATGTCCTTATCCGTGAGTGCACTGCCGCCAATATCACTCATAAACGGGAGCTTGCACTCTAGGGGCATACGCACCTTCATCCCATAGTGTTCCTTATAGTAGGACACCACATTGTACATTGCGATCAATTCCTTCTTGTGGAGTTGGCCATAATCAAAAGTAATCGGGAAGCACTCGTGTCCTTGTGCAAGGGCTATGCCCAGAACTGTCGATGAGTCGAGGCCCCCCGATAATGAGACTATTGACCTCATTTGGTCAGCCTCTTGATAATGTCGCGGCACATCTTGCACACAGGTACTTCCGCACCGTCTCGGAGCTTCAGGTTCTCTATGGGGTTTTCCACCCGACCTGTGGTGTCACGGGCATCGAAGCTAGCCTGTTGATCGTGGCGCCGACATATCCAGCAAATTCCTGTCATTCTTTGTCAACCTCCTTTAACTTTTTGATTTCGTTTTCAATAAATGTAGATGCATGAATTTCGAGCTCTTGGAAATCGATATCCTTTGTTTCGGCCTCGTATTCCACGACGATGTTGCGCCCCTGGAACCGGAACTTCAATTTATTTGTCTCTTCCACATCGCCCATATCATCAACTCATAGGAGGGCTTAAGCCGACCCGATGTTATTTTTGGATATGTTATGATATGCGGTGTAATTTATAATCATGTCTCCCTTGATTCTCATTCGCGGATATTCAGTAATGACTTAGATTCAACTTTAAATGAAAGGGCTAAAGTTCGGTTGTGTAGTGCCTCGTAAACCTCCGCTTTCAATTCACAGATATCTACGAGCAGCTTATCGCCATCACACCATTTGTGCTTTTTTGCAGGACAATCAAAGTGATCGTGAACCTGACACGTCCTTTCTTCTTTGGGCTTATCATGGATACAGTTGTAGAATAGCGCCGTTGCGAACTCCACGCACTTATTGATATGTGTGTTGTAATTCTTAACATTGAGCGAAGTACCGCACCATGCACATTTTACGAAAGTCGCATTCCGTCTCTTGGCCAACTTATCACCCTGTTGTAGTTGTTTGGGGCAGGTCGTGTGGACTTGACGCACGAGGGTCGGCATAACGCGTAGTCTCTGTGCGCAGTCTGTTTGTCAAATAAGCGTAGAACTTGCGTGCTGCCGTGAAATCTTGCATAATCTCCTTAACCGCGACCTGCTTGCGGGCTGTCGGATGGTTTGTTGCCAGCACGAAAGACTTGATGCCTTTATGCCAAAAGATGTCCTTCTCCCTTATCTCATATAACGGTGATTTATCGCCTGTAATAACATGGGTGGCTACTATCCCCATACATATTATGAGTATTGGTTTTTTGCGCTTAATTTCTGCACGCAGTGATCCTTTGCATGCTCTAATTGTGCGTGCGCAAGGCATCGCATCACCGCTCGGTCTGCATTTAACCGTGTTAGTGATGTAGATTTTCTTCCTGTCCCAGCCTGCACAGTCGATAGCGGCATTGAGAATGCGGCCTGCTTGGCCAACAAATGGGCGCCCCTGTGATACTTCTGTCTTGCCGGGTGCTTGCCCGACTATCATGACGTCACAAGCGTCGGGTCCTTCGCCCAAAACGTACTTATAACCTTCGAGTGGGCACTGATGGCATTTACTCAAACTTTCCACCTTTCGTCTCTGCATAGGCATTATGGTCATGGATTGATTCGAAGTTCTTCACCTTGACCTTATACCATGTAACCTTATTGTTATGTGACAAGTTACTCTTAACGCTGCGTGCCACGTCTTCCACGAATCTCGGATTCCTGTACGCATAATCAACGAGTGCCTTCTCATCAGGCCGCTTTACAAGCGACATAACAGGACCACTTGATGCATTAATCGCAATCTGTGATATGTCCTCAATCCAGATGAACTCTTCTGACTGAACCGCAATGGTTACATGTCCCCGTTGGTTATGCGTGTTCTTTTTGCACATTTCCTTCGAACACGGGCAACATGTGTGCACGGGCGTTCGGACAGTTAGGATAGGTTTGTGTCTCGTTGAAGCCGTGAATCTACATTTAAGGGGCAAAAGCCCTTTCTTGAACGACGAGGGTGTCGTATACGAGATGAAGTAGTCGAATTTCACTGACACTTCGGCATGTGTGGCCTCTTGGTCTTTGATAAGCCGCTTAGTCATGTTCTGAAGGCGGTCGAGAGACAAGTCCATCTTGGCGGTGGTTTCCTGGAGGCGCTCAATGAATCTGCTCATGTGCGTACCTTTCTGGTTTTCCGGGACCTCTACGTACATATTCCAGAGGCCGATTGTGGATTGTTCCCCTTCGTTCTTGTCCTTTAGCGTGAAAGGCCATTTAACGTCTGACACGCCGACTTTCTCTAGTACCAAAGGCAGGTCGGGTTTGGATGCTTGTATGTCTTTCATAGTTATCCCTATCGATGCAATTATTTTCATGTTTTCGACGATTTGTTCGGTAGTCAACCCGTTAATTATCGCTTTTCTGTTATGCAGTGAATCACTCTCCGCTGATTATGTATGGTTTCTTGCGAACCAGTACGATTTTTGCTTCGTTCTCCTCTCTCATAAACCCCATTAGCTTTGTGGGGACAAATGAGGTCACTATCTTATCTCCACCATAAATGGCATATACATCATGCCCTTTTGTTCCACCATCTTTTATGTTTGCCGTCCTCAGGACCTCTTCTTGACTAACACATATCATGTCAGCAAATCTAAGGTCCTCATGAAAAAGGCAGAACTCACCTTTCTCACCATGTCTTATCTCTGTACCAACTTCACTACCTTCAACCATAATACCACATACGGACGAAACACCACATCAGATTCTTTCTAATTCACCCCCACACGAAACACAGTGCTTCCAGTCGGGCTTCATTGAACGCATCTCTTCGCCGCACTTCTTACAGCGAAACTTATATTCCACGAGTGACTTGTGTGCTTTTTCTCCCATTATACTCGCCTCTGTTCGGGTGGCCAAATTATCTTGTGAAGTTGTAACTGCATCCTAACGTCGCGCGACCAATCCCAGCCAGTTTCAATGATTGCCTTAGCGATGCTCTCTAGGTTAGAAACATTGGCCGGTGATATCAGAACCGTAACCCCTTGTGGTGCACCAATAATGATATTCCTCATGAAGAAGAGGTCATCGTTCTCTTGAACTACGAACTTAATTTCATCTACGCGGGGTCTCAGCCTATGGAGATTTCTTGCAGTGACAACAGGGTACTTCCTACCTACATCAATACCCGAACTCGGGCACTTGACGTCCATAACAATCTTGACGTTAGGATACTCGAATAGTACATCAGGTATATCAATCGTACCATTAGTCTCAATAGATATCACATATCCGCGAGCATTGAGCTGGTCAATAAGTTGCACAACATTAGGTTGTTGTATTAGAGGCTCTCCACCTGTGATACAAACACTCTTAGGTTCACCGAAGGAATTGACGTTTTCAACAATCTCCTCTAGGGGTATGAGCTTGACCTCTGTCTTATCATCCCCCTGAGCGTAAGGTGTATCACAGTAACTACATTTCAGGTTACAGCCAAATAGACGCACAAAGGTTTGGACCCTTCCGGCCCATGTACTTTCGCCCTGGATACTCTGAAATATCTCATTTATTTTAAGTGTTCTAGACATTAATATTCCTCCTTTCTTTTACACACTCGATAATCGGATTGAATAACTCATCCAGTTCCTTTTCAGTTCTGCCCGCAACGTCTAGGTCCTTTATTATCCCGTTCGGGCATTGGGGCCCAAACCCGTCACACGAACAGCAATATTCGAGTGCCTTATCAAGGGCTTTCATCTCGTGCGTCTTAGATTGCTCTTTCACACTATCATTGATAATAAAGTTAAGCGTTAATGACCTTATCAATAGGTCACGTAATTCGTCCCCTCCGCTTATTGAACCGACATCGTGTTCACAAGCCATCACGTCGAACTGTTCAACATCTTCAAGATTCTTAGGATGACCCGAGCCCTCCATAGTCGTCGTGATATCAATGAGCCCATCAACTAACTTACCTTCGTTCTTAATAGAGTCGATGACAGCCTGCAACTGAGAGTTGGGACACAGGAAGTAGGTTAAGTCAAGTGTGCCTGGGCGCGTAATACCTATAATCACGAATGTCATTTAACCCCATCCTATTTTTCCTCGGTTATCCCTGCCGCAGTTAGGGCACTTATAAACCCATCTGATGAGTGGGCAAGAACAATAAACGCAAAATTTAAACGGGTGGTCGGTGCGGTAATTAAGCACGTGAGTCTCAGGTCCATAACGCTCCCACGGTTTACATTTTCGGGAAACTGGCTTCTGCGTATGAGGTTTCACTTTCCCACACTCTAATGAAGATATTCTTAACTGGCTTCTTTACAGTTATCTCTGCTATCTTATCTATGAGATGTTCAGCTATAAATTCAGCAGTGCATGAAACATCGGTACCGAATCGATTTCTCATTTCCGGCGTGTTGGGGATAGCATATACATCCTCCGGCGGGAACATATATACTTTCTCTGCCCCAGGAATCGCTGGGTCTGGGAAACTGACCATTGTCTGGCCCTTAAATACTTGGTCAGCAAGCGAGCCGCTAACGTTTCTGATAATAGCAACTTCGGGGATAAGCGTTTTATGGTCAAGCTCATCAATAACCTTCTTGATATCCCCAAAATCTACCATCATGCCATCTCTATCGATACTACCTTCCAACTCCACTTCAACCCGCCACGTATGGCCGTGTAACCGTGAACATTTGGTCTTAGTCAAATGCACAACGTGTGCAGCTGAGAATTTGGCTTCAGTTCTTATCTTCATTGTCTTCCCTTCCATCTCGGCATTCAATACAACAAGCACCCTTTGGGCAATTATACCGGCCTTCGTTCTCTTCGAACATTTTGCCGCATACGCAGCAATGGTCTTCCATTGACATCAGGAGGTCCTCACATTAGAGTCGAAATAGGCCGACAGCAAATATACTGAGGGATTTTGCGTCGTTTCAGGTTCATCTTTGACACCTATATAGTAACCAAAGGAGAAACAATATTTCCTGAAGAAACTGATGACCTTTGTCAATTAAGTCACCTGTGCATCTTCCGCAGAACAGTCAAGCTGATATGGGCACCAACCACACAATTGTGATGGCTTTTTATCGAACTCGCCGTTCTTGATACGCTCACGAACGCGCTTGACCTTGGCCATGAAGGCGTTCTTCGTTCGGAAGCCCAATTCCTCATAAAACACATAAGGGTCTTCTTCAGGGCCGCCTAGAAATACCATTCCGATGTACTTGATTGTCTTTGGATCCACGAGACCAGACTTCTCGGCGAGGTGGGCGTACCCTGCGAGCTCAAATCGATGTTTGCTTTTGGCGTAGTCCCGGTACTTCCCAGTCTTGTAATCCAGCACAACATAGTACTTCTTCCCAGTATGGTCGATTCGGTCGCAAGTGCCATAGAATTGAAGTTCCTCGTCATACATTTCGACCTCTTTATGGACAGGCCAAAATCGAATGAGGCGCTTGCCCTGTTCGATATGGTTCCTTAACCGTATCTCCTCGATAGCGATGAACTTCTTATAAAAGAGTGTGACTATTGCATGGAACTCTGGTGGTAGTGTCGAAACCCACCATTCCCAGAAGGGCTCATAGGCCGCACGCAACTGTCCCGGTGTTGTTATGGCTTCCGTGTCAATATTATCGTAGAGCGCGTATACACCGTCATGGAACATGTTCCCACGAAGCATTTCAGGCGACTTCTCTATGGGCTCCTCATTTATAACCTGACGCAAGAAGCGATATGGGCACTGTTCATACGTTAGAACCCCCGACTTGCTTAGGGCCATCTTTTCGTCCCAAGGGATATGGAGCCTTGCGCTTTCTTCTGGTTGCTTATACTCCACGAAAACACCTCACAAAAAGTCTATATCTACATCGGATTCTTACTATATAAATGTTTTGAACTGTTGAGGTACACTATGCGAGAAGCTCCTGGCATAACTTCAATGATTCCTCGCACCTTGTTAAGAGTTCTGAATTCTCCGCCAAGAGGTGTATATCGGCCTCTTGTCGTTTAGCCCAGTAATCTTTTGTTATTTTCCAAATGTCCGTCTGATACTGCACGTTAATTGACCTAATACCATCATCCTTAATGGTTTCAAGAGGCGGAAAGAGGATATGTGAGTCGTAATTCAAAGGGTAATTATCTGCGATACCTTGCAAGAAATCCATTTCTGGGCCCGACATGCGACCACAACCCCAAAGGTAATATGAATAGTACATTGGGTCCATGATACCGCGATCAAAGATGATAATGTCCTTCAAGAATGACCTTTGTCGTATTACAATTTCACATTTAAGTTGAGTTGCCGTAATCCAGAGCTGGGTGTCGAAATCACCCTCTTCATTGATTTGGAATGGGCAATTAGGAGTCTGTTCAGTGAAACCATCTACATTGTAGCCTAGGCGCTTAAGGTGTGCGTAGACGTAGTGGTAAACGGTCGTTTTGCCTGATCCGTGGGTGCCTGTGAGTACTACTACTTTAGTCATATGGGCAATCCTCCTTGTACGGGTCTCTACCACAAATACTGGTTTGCTTAAATTCGCACTCTTTGTCGCTATGAAGACATGCCCCTTGTGCGATAATAAGTCTGCTATAGTATAGTACCTTGGCCCAGCAGTTCCGGCATACACTATAACCTTTGTTCTTTCGGTCTCTCAGCTCTTCTCCGCAAAAAGGACAATCACCTATCATAAGGACACCTCTGTATCTCTGGTCTCTGTTGCAGGTAGTGTGCTTCCGAATATCGATGTCCTGACACTCTGAAGAGCATCAATATAATATTTGGCGGTTTCATCTCCTTGTGCCTTTTTCTTTCTCATGCGATGTATATAGTCGTCTATATATAGCATGATGTTATTCTCTTCGAACACAAGGTGTTCTTCTCCACCTTCTCCTGTTGTTTTGTATCTGCTCATTAAAGCACCATCACTTCGTGATTATTTACTAGAGCCATTAATAACTCATCAGTTACGAAACTTCCGTCAGGGTGTTCATATTGAAACTTTCTTTTATTCCGTTGTAATATTTTACCATAGAAGAGAACAATATCTTTCTTCTTATACCATATTATAATATCTTTGACTTGCTCGATAAAACGAACCCACTCGAAGAATTTGCACATTCTTTCATCACGAATGGCGCGTAATGCTTCTTTTGTTCGGTTACCCATGGTACTTGTTCCTTTGTGCGGCCGGGTTGTTGTTTGGGGCGGGTCGTGTGGTAACTACCCGTGGTCTCGTCCATCGGTGCACAATGGACCCTTCTTACCTTCATCCCTCAAGTGAGCCAAATCTTCCATGTTCCTAATAATATGGACTTCTCCCTTATGTTCATAAAGGTATTTGATACCCTTAATCTCAATCTCCTTTCGAGAAGCCATATAGTCAGCGTATGCAACCAGTCGCTGACCTACAGTAGAAGCAGGCGGAGGATTGTTCGTCTTCGGTACCCACTTGTGCATATGGCACCTTATCATGCCACGAACTTTATCATCGAGATGCTTTGGTACGTATCTCAATGAAAGATTACCGTGCCATGGCGCGTAGGTCTCTAGTTTACCAAAGTCATGCAAGAATGCCGCCGTGACCCTTCGAATGTGTTTCTCATTCTCTATGCCTTCGGGGCCATTTTCTTCGCGACTTAGTTCCGACGTGAGCCAAACAGTTCT
>Ga0272442_10006675_pt1 | contig 15113 bp, 8 predicted proteins | sample SSMForm2O_FD_200262 | JGI IMG/M metagenome (GOLD analysis project Ga0272442, IMG submission 200262) | Marine sediment archaeal communities from Little Sippewissett salt marsh, Falmouth, MA, United States - SSM-Form-2O | ecosystem: Environmental > Aquatic > Marine > Wetlands > Sediment ...
AATTTTCTGAATATTTATAACATCAAAGGTTAACTCTTCTCTAGAACAGAGTTGGATAACTCCCAACGACATTTACTATTGGATGTAAGAGGATTACCCAACGGATTGTATTTTATCGGGATGGATCAGAATTCTTCAGTTATCAGAAAGATGATTATATGTAGATAGAATTGTCAATATCCTCCAAATATTGTCTTTCTGAGTAATTCACCCCAAGGCAATTCTAAGCAGAGATTGGATTTAAAAATAAAATATTAAAAGATAAAAAACCTTCCGAAGAATTGGAAACCTTTGCGAAGGGTAGTTTCTTTCACCAGTAAACCAGTAACCAGCACCCAGTTAACCAGCACCCAGCTAACCAGCACCCAGCTAACAGGCTATTATCATTTCTAACCTCACCCTGAGCCCTTCGTTAAACTCAGGGGGGATCTTTGTCGAAGGGTTTGGACTATTCCAGCAATACAGTTAAAAGAAGGAATAAGCTACGACTTTGCTTAGTAGGAGTTGTTATATAGTTTTTATTGAGACTAACCCGCGGACTACGACCAGATAAATCGGGACTATTCCGTGATAGATAAATGAGTAGAATGAAGATTTTTTTATTTTAGTAATTTTCGCGTTTTTCTTTGACATATATATATTATGATCAGTTTCTTAATATCATTAATCAAATTCAGGAGCGTTACAATGAGTTATGTTCATCAGGCAGATCATCCCCTTTTAAGGCATGCCCTAACCAGATTAAGGGATAAAAACACCAGTACCCAGGATTTTCATCGTCATGCAGCAACCGTTTCCCAGATTCTGATCATGGAAGCAACCAAAAATGTCCCCGTTGATGAAATAGAGGTCGAAACACCAATACAATTTACTAGGGGTTATAATATTCATGAATCCCTGGTTTTCGTACCGGTTCTAAGGGCCGGGATCTCTATGCTCTTTCCGGCACGAGAATTTCTTCCTTGGGCACCGGTAGGTTTTATCGGATTAGAGAGAAATGAAAAGACAGCAATTGCTCGGGAATATTACCAAAAATTTCCTGATGATCTGGAGCATAAAAGAATAATCGTGCTTGACCCCATGCTGGCAACTGGCGGGTCGCTGGTCGATACGATCACTGCCTTGCGTCGGAAAGGAGCTAATACCATCTGTGTAGTCTGTATTGTGGCAGCTCCGGAAGGTATTGCATTCCTGCAGGCCAGATTTCCTGAGGTTGATATTTTTACAGCGGCAATCGATTCTCATCTTAACGGCGATAAATATATCGTGCCCGGACTGGGTGACTTCGGTGACAGGTATTTCGGGACTTAAGATCCTAAGTTTAATTATTCATATTTAATTATCTTCACCGGATTAACGTTTGCCACCTTGATCGTCTGGAAACTAACTGTTATTATGGATATCAAAAGGGTTGCGAGTCCGGAAAGAATAAACACCCAAGTATTAAGTTCAGTACGATAGGCAAAGTTCTCTAACCATTTTTTTGAAGCAAGGTAAGCAACCGGCCAGGCAACGAGATTGGCAATGAGTACCCAACGGGTAAAATCCTTGATCAATAAATATGTAATCCCAGGAATAGAAGCACCCAGTACCTTGCGGATCCCGATTTCCTTAAGACGACTTTCGGCAGTGAAGAAAGCCAAACCAAGTAAACCCAATGAGGCAATCAAAATTGCCAGAACAGTAAAGTAATTTAGTATCTTACCCATTCTTTCTTCTGCCCTGTATTGAGCTGCAAATCTATCATCAAGGAAAGTATAATCGAATTTCGAGTCAGGTAAGATATCCAACCAAACGGATTCGATTTTAGAGATCGTTTTTTCAACATTTTCCGGCTTAATTTTGATGAAGAAATTACTCAGTCCCTTATCATGCAAGGTGATGATCAATGGTTCAATTTCTTTATATAGTGTTTTAAAATTAAAATCTCCCACAACCCCAATTACATCACCAAGCTCTTCATTGTAGTATCCAACTTTATTGCCTATTGGTTCTTCAATCCCAGTCATTCTCATCAGGGTTTCGTTAATGATGTATGCTGTACTGTCGGAACCCATTTTGGTAGAAAATCCTCTACCATGGGCAAATTCCATTTCATAAGTTTCAAAGAAATCGTAGTCTACTGTAAGTGTGTGTACCAGTGGTCGATATTCTTCATCTTTCCCTTCCCACATGATGCCATATCCTGAAGTTACTATATTTGTTGGTAACTGGCTTGAAGAAGTTACACCAATTACATCGGGAATCTTCTTCAGTTCTTGTTTTAATGCTTTGTATGAATTATTGTTTAAAGGAAAGAATAAATGCATCACCTGTTCCTTGTTGAATCCCAGGTCTTTTTTCTTGATATATTGCAATTGTTTGAAAATAGTAATAGATGATATTATCAGGATAATTGACATACTGAATTGGATTACGACCAGTATCCTTCTGAAATTTGCTCCTTTTTTCCCCCGGGTTATGATACCTTTCATGATACTTAGGCTTTTGAAACTTGAAAGGACCAGCGCAGGATAGCTGCCAGCTAATAAACCTGTAATTAGAGTTATAGAAAGCAATCCCAGCCAGAGAGAATTGTTTCCGAAATCTAGGTAAAGTTCCTTCTTAGCAATATCCCGGAAATGAGGTAAAGCCAACTCAACCAATATTAAGGCTAAAATAACAGAAATTATTGTGATTAGAAAAGACTCACCCAAAAATTGCAAGATAAGATTTTTTCTCTGAGCTCCGATCAGTTTACGAACTCCTACCTCTTTGGACCTTTTAGTGGCTCTTGCAGTTGAAAGGTTCATAAAATTTATGCAGGCGATAATAAGAACCAAAAGAGCCACAATCGAAAAAATCTGCACGTAGATAAGCTTGCCATGACCACCGATGTCAGCAGTAAAATCTGATTCCAGATGGATCTCTAAAAGTGGCTGCAGATGTAGATATACTTCATAACCACAATCATGCTCCATCAGGTAGTTTTTGATCTTTGGTTCAAATTGTTTGAGGTTAGTACCTTCTTTTAATTTGATATAAGAGTAGTAAGAATTAGAGCCCCACTCATTAAGATTGTAGCCTATCTCGGAAAGGACTTTGAAAGGTATTATATAATCGAAATCCAGGTGGGAATTGTGGGGGATATTCTTGATGATCCCGGTAATGGTAAGATTATATTCGCCAAATACTGTAATTACTTTGCCAAGGGCATCATTATCACCAAAATATCTATGGGCGGTGGACTCGGTTAATACAATGCTGTAAGGTTCTGATAGAAGATCGTCCATGTTTCCTTCCACCAGCTCATAGTTGAAGATCTTGAAAAAATCCTCGTCGGCCATTCCTCCCAACTGTGAAAAGAAGTCCTTATCATTAACCGACATATTGAGAGATATCAGATAATAAAGTGTTGTTGCCAATTCAACTTCAGGAAAATCCTCTTTCATGGTCGGAGCCAGTGGGGCAGGGGTTACAGCGACTGGAAACGGATCACCACTTTGCTGTTGGACTTCCACAACCCGGTAAATCCTTTCCGGATCTTTATTGAAATGATCATAACTCAGCTCATCATTTACCCAGAGGAAGATAAGCAAGCACACTGAAATTCCCATGGCTAACCCGATTATATTGATCAAGGTATAGCCTCTGGAACCCAGAAGGTTTCTAAAAGCGATCTTGAGATAATTTTTAAACATAATACAACCTTATTCGTACTTCAATATTTTGACGGGATTAACCCTTGCTGCTTTTAACGTCTGATAGCCAATGGTGAGGGATGCTATTATCATAGCAATGAAAGCTGCAAGAAAGAATATCCAGATACTTAACCTGGCGCGATAAGCAAAATTTTCCAGCCATTTACTCATCAGGAAATAGGCCAGTGGCCAGGCAATCAGATTCGAGATAAGAATTAATTTATTGAAATCCTTACTCAGAAGGAAAATATTATCTTTTAAAGTAGATCCCAGCACCTTCCTGATTCCGATTTCCCTGAGTCTTCTTTGGATCACGTAGGCTGAAAGACCGAATAATCCCAGACTGGCGATAAATACAGCCAGGATCGAGAAATACAGCAACATCCTTCCCAGATCCCGTTCGGAGCGATGGATCCGGTTGAAACGTTCATTGAGAAAGAAATAATCGAACGGCATTTCCGGATTAAGTTTATTCCATCTGAATTCGATTTTGTCAAGCAGTGAAAATACGTCACCTGAAGCCAAGCGGAGACTCAGAAACACCTGGTAACGGTCGGAGATGTATAAGACCGTGGGCTCTATTTCCTGGCTGAGTGGATTGATATGGAAATCTTTCACAACTCCGATGATGCTGAGGGAGAGGGATTCTCCGTCATGTTGCCGCATCGGATCGATCAGGGTTTTTCCGAGGGGTTCATCCCAGCCCAGTTCCTCGGCCAGGGTTTCATTTATGATTATGGTTTCAGCATCATTGGCAAACTCCCTGGAAAAGAAACGTCCTTCTTTCATCTTGAGCCGAAATGTCTCCATAAAATCATGATCCACCATGATCTCCTTGAACAGGCGGGGTTGATCCTCACTGTAACCCTCCGGTTGAAAACCATGACCCCCCACAGCTCCAGCACCGGGGAAATTAGAGGATATACTAGCTGTTTCTATCCCCGGGATTTTTACGAATTCTTCTTTCATAAGATTTGCCCTGCTCTGCATATCCGAACCCAGAAGGGACATGATCAGAACATGTTCCTTGTCAAAGCCCAGTTCCTTGGTCTGGTAGAAACTGACTTGCCTGTAGATGATCAGGGTTGAAATGATCAGAGTTATTGAGATAATGAACTGAAAAACTACTAGGATATTGCGAAGAACGTGCTTCTTAATACCGCTGATTAATTTACCTCTCATGATATTGAGTGGATTTATCCCGGAAAGATAGAATGCTGGATATAATCCTGCCGTAATTCCAGTGAACAGGACAAAAACCAGGCCGAGCAGGATAATCTGCCAGCCATCCATGAACTGAAAGTTTAGCTCTTTTCCCGTGAGACTGTTGAAAACAGGTAACAAAAGTTCGATCAGGACAAATGCTACCAGGGCAGAAATGAATACAAGCAATATTGTTTCCCAGAGAAACTGCTGGATCAGCCGCCGGCGGTCTGCTCCTACGATCTTCCTGATCCCGATCTCCTTGGCCCGGATCGAATAATGAGCCGTGGTCAGGTTGATGAAATTAATACAGGCCAGGAATAGTATGAACAGAGCAATGACTGAAAAAACATAGACATAGATTATATTACCCTCGTTACCCATATTATAGGATAATCTGGAATGAAGGTGAATGTCGCAAACCGGCTCCAGGTGAAGATAAAAAGCCATGGCGTTGACATCGGGATCAATACCCATCCTTTCTATGGCCAGATTGCGGATCTTGGTTTCAAATTCGACTGGATCAACATTTTCCGATAATTTCAGATATGTGTAGACGCTGAAAGCACCCCAGTTGGCGGGTCCCTCATCATACTCTCCGGTGAATGATACCAAGACATCGAATTGAAGGTGAGAATTAACGGGTATGTCTGCCATGACACCGGCAACCTTGTAATCTTCGCTGTTATCCACTGTCAGTACCTTGCCCAAAGGATCATTGTTTCCAAAATATTTCTTGGCCAGAGATTCGCTGATGACAATTGTTTGAGGCTCACTCAGGACGGAGTTTTTATCACCTCTCAATAACTTGTAGGAAAAAACCTGGAAAAAATCATTGCTTGCAGAAAGTATACTGTCCTCGAAGTACTTTCTGTCTTTGTATTTCACAACTACCTTGGAAACAGTCCTTTCTACTGTTGTGGCATATTGGACTTCCTGAAATTCCCGGGCGAGGGTATTTGCCAGTGGCCCCATTGTAACGGCAAAATCTACCGGCTGACCGTTGATCTCTCCATCAATATAAACCCGGTACAATCTTTCATGATCCTGATAAAACCTGTCGTAGCTTAACTCGGTTATTATGAACATTGTGATGAGGAAACATAAGGTCATCCCAACAGCCAAACCGATAATATTAACAACGGAGAAAATCTTATGTTTAAGGAGATTTCTTACTAAGAGCTTTATAAATTTCAGTATCATATCTGCCTCCGGTTAATAAATTGAAATTAGCAAATAATGTGCCAGAGTGTTTTATATGTAAGTTGCTAATTTATAGTGAATTATGAATTAAATATTTTTTTAGGACTGTACGATAACGAACTCTTGATGTTCATATTTACACAAATTACGTGATTCAGATTATGAACTTATTATTCATTTCGACTAATTTTAAAATAGTTTTTTTGATGAAAAAGAATAACAAAATGTTGAAGATGAACAGCAAATTAATTCCTCGAGAAAATCTTGACCTGAGAAAAATATTCTTATATAATGCCTTTAGAAAAGTGGAAATAAGAAAAAGATATAAGCAAATTGTACTGGTATGATTTATGCATTTATAGTAAATAAAATATTACTAATACAAACTGGCACAAAATGGTTTCAGGGGGAGGAACCATGAAGTATATTTTAATCTTTTTTCTCATTTATTTTCCTTTTTTATTTTCTCAGGACATTGTCAGCTCAGATTGTAATGCGATTGAAACTTCCCTTCCTTCATATATCTGTAAGCAGAGATTGCCGGGACCTGAGCTTGAGTTCGTCGATCCACCAGATTCGATAATGTTCACTTATTACGATTACATGCCGGGTGGATATAAGAGAAGTTCGGTCCTCAAACAGGCTGAAATATCCTCTCCTTACAATAATCCTGCCGGAGGTATCTACATCCTATTCATGGCACAGGAATCAATACAGGGTCTTCGAGATGTATATTATTACTATTTAAGTCCCGAAGGTGTCGATTTTAACGGATTAATATCTTATAATGGCGTCAGGAGAGGATTTATCAACGGTGCTCTTGATCCTGAAACCTGTAACCCTTTTGCTGCCTGGCATGATAGCGATAATTGTATGATGAGCTATGATATATTCAATGTAATCGGAGAGTCGGGTTACTGGGTTGATGATTTCATCGTGATCGATAATCCCGAAACCAGTGAACCTCTTACAGGTCATGACAATGATCGTTTTATCTGGCCCCAGCTCAGGATCGGACCTTCCCCACTGGCAGATTACAGGAGAATTCACCTTTACGCTGAGAATGCGAACGAATATTTTAGTAACATTCTTTATGGATATGCCGATATTAGATACCAGGAAAACTACGGCTCTATGGAGATAACTCCCTGGACTTTTCAGACATTTCCCGAACTGGATTACTGGGCTTATAACGAGATTAAAATACCCAGGAGTGATCTGACGGTAAGCGATGATGGACAAATCGCATTGGTCGGTTTTGCCCGGGATTCACTGTTTGTATATCATAGCACTGATTATGGCGCGAGTTTCGACTTTACTATCGAAAATGCTCATTGGAATGTCTGGTCACCGTTTCCTGAATGGGATATGTTTATTTATCCCAGTCACGATGGGGGACATTTCAATGCTGTTTTTGGAGAAAGTAGGATATTTTTTCTTTCAGCGACGGGGATGAATGATGAAGAAACATTCAATGAAGGATTATATTTTCCTGCTTTGTTCTATCCCAAATTATTCTATTATGATCTGGACCAGGAAGATTTCGGAATTGTCGATATCCAGATCCCCGGCAGATTTCCTTATGACGATAACCCGATGATACCTTATGATCTTAATGAAAATGGTATTGAAGATTCTCTTGATAGTGACGGAAATATTGTTTTCGTAAACAGCTGGCCTACATTATATTTTAACGGGTATTATCAGGAAGGTTCTTTTCATTACAGTAAGTTCCAGATGGCAAAAAACGATGAATATGGCTGGCTGGTTGGGCTTTTCCAGGATGGCAGAAAGCTCAAGAACGCCTATTTTGAAGTGCCCGGCTATGAGGACTGGGCTCAGACTCCCGAGATTGTTGTTGTTGCTTCCAATGACGGCGGTCAGACCTGGTCTTATGCTTCCTATCTTAATGCCAAATCCGATGATGAAAACTATTACCAGGAACTTGAGGGCATGCTGCCCTGTTATGTCTATCTGGGTGCAGAGATAGAATATCTGGAGGAGGACATGGGTCTTGTTCGTCTCTTTTTCCTGGATGATTTCGAATACGGGCAGGATTATAGTCTTTTCTTCGGAGGAGTCCTATACTATGCTTCTATGAAGATTGATTTTAACTTTGAGCCGATGGGTTATGAAGTCGGGATAGAAGATAAAATAATATCCTCAGATCTGAAATTATCAAATTTTCCCAATCCTTTCAATCCATATACTTTGATAACTTATCAACTTAAAAAATCAGCTAATGTTAAACTTAATATCTACAACATCAAGGGCCAGCTGGTAAGAGCGCTGGTCAATGAGCGACAATCTGCCGGCAGGCATGAAATCTTCTGGGACGGGAAGGATCAGCATGGCAATGAAGTAAGTTCTGGAGTTTACCTTTACCGGCTTGAGGCAGATAAAAGGTATACGATTAAAAAGATGATGCTGGTGAAGTGAGGAGGTTATTCTATGAGAAAAATCTCGATATGTCTATTAATACTAATCCTAATTATGATAAAAGCCGCACTATTTGCACTTGACCTGGAATTCGCAACTCACACCATAATTGAGGGTAGTGTAAATGTTGAAGGCGCTAAGTCAGTATTTGCTATCGATTTGGATGATGATGGAGATATGGATGTTTTGTCAGCTTCATCAGAGGATAATAAGATAACCTGGTATGAAAATACAGGAGAAAATCGTTTCGTGGATCATATCATTAATTCAGATGCATTACAATCAAGATCAGTATTTGCCATTGATCTTGATATTGATGGTGATATTGATGTATTATCAGCTTCTTATCAGGATCATAAAATAGCCTGCTATATAAATGATGGACGTGAAAATTTCACTACTCGAATAATATCAACCAATGCCCATTTAGCTATGGATGTTTTTGCATCTGATATGGATAATGATCAGGATATTGATATCCTTTCTGCCTCTTACCATGATGATAAAATAGCCTGGTATGAAAATGATAATATGCAACCGTTTGAAGAACACGTAATTACCACTGAAGCAGATGGAGCCACTTCCGTTTTTGCTGTTGATCTTGATGATGATGAAGATATAGATGTTCTATCTTCATCAATGAATGACAACTCTATTATTTGGTATGAAAATTTGGGTGAAGGGGTATTCGAGCCTTATGTGATTTCATCAAATGCAATGGGAGCCCAGGATGTTTATTCTATAGATCTGGATGGTGATGGAGATATGGATGTTATATCCGCCTCTTTTTATGATAATAAAATTGCCTGGTATGAGAATGATGATATTGGAATTTTCAGTGAACATATTGTTGCTACAAATGCTGTTGAGGCTAAATCAGTCTATGCAATAGATATGGAAAATGATGGGGATATTGATATATTATCAGCGTCTTTTGGTGATAATGAGTTAACTTGGCATAGAAATGATGGAAACGAGAATTTTGCAAGTCTGGTAATCACTTCAAATACAGAAGGAGCCAGCTGTGTTTATGCGAAAGATATGGATACTGATGGTGATATTGATATATTATCAGCTTCTTCAGATGACGATAAAATTTCCTGGTTTGAAAATATTAGCCTGTTCGTTTTCCATGAACATAGAATCCCAACGAAGCTTGTAGGTCTTAGATCAGTTCTTGGGATAGATATTGACAGAGATCGTGATATAGATGTTTTATCAGCGTCTTTTGGTGATGATAGAATTGCTTGGTTCGAAAATGAAGGGGAAAATATTTTCAGCATGCACACAATTTCTACGGATGCCGATGGGGCATGGTCCGTATTATCTCTTGATCTTGATGATGATGGCGATATCGATGTTTTATCAGCTTCATACAGAGATGATAAAATAGCCTGGTATGAAAACGATGGAGAAGAGAACTTTACGGAGATTACAATTACTACAGAAGCGGATGGGGTCTATTCGATTTATGCTGTTGATCTTGATATTGACGGCGATATAGATGTTCTGTCGGCTTCGCAATGTGATAATAAAATAGCCTGGTATGAAAATGATGGTGAGGAAAACTTTGAGACTAATATCATAACGAATTATGCTTGGGATGTTTATTCGATTTATGCCATTGATATGGATGATGATGAAGATATAGATCTGGTATCTGCTTTATGGCTTAATAATAAAATTGTCTGGTACGAGAATTTAGGTGATGAGATTTATTTTCCCCACACCATAACAACAAATGCAGATATGGCAATGGATGTTCATGCTTTGGATATGGATGGTGATGATGATGTTGATGTTATTTCTGCATCCATTTTTGATGGAATAACCTGGTATGAGAATAATGGCGAAGAAGATTTTACAGAAAATATTATTACGAATAATTCAAGTGGAGCTCAATCAATGTATGTAATTGATCTCGATAATGATTCTGATATTGATGTTATCTCAGTTTCATTTTTTGATAGTAAAATTTTCTGGCATGAGAATGATGGCAACGAGAACTTCACTGATCATATTCTTACAGAGGATATACATTTTCCAACTTATGTATATGCTATTGATGTAAATTATGATGGGAACATTGATATTTTATCTGCTGGTGGTGAAAGTAATATTGCCTGGCATGAAAATAAACCGGTTAATATAATTGATGAAGTTATTTTACCTTTTTATGATTATATAAATTTTCCCAATCCTTTCAATCCATATACTATGATAACGTATCAGCTTAAAAAAGCAGCTAATGTTAAACTTAATATCTACAACATCAAGGGCCAGCTGGTAAAAGCGTTGGTCAATGAGGGACAATCTACCGGCAGGCATGAGATCTGCTGGGATGGAAAGGATCGGTATGGCAATGAAGTAAGTTCTGGAGTTTACCTTTATCGACTTGAGGTAGATAAAAGGTATACGGTCAAAAAGATGATGCTGTTAAAGTAATTGTAACCAAGGTTAATATACTGTCATTTTAAATCAGCGGATTGCGATTAAATGTAAACAAAGTTGTCTTTAATGACTTGATAGAAAAACAATTATTTTTTCTGTTGATTTTCATCTTATAGGAATATAGTGATTGTTAATTACAATATGTTTGAAAATTTTGATATTGGAATATTTTATGCACTATCTTGTTACGTTATAGTCAAATAGATAATTATATCAAAACAAAAAAAATTAACTGGGAGGTTACCATGAAACTAAACTTATTATTCGTAATTATATTCATCCCATTTTTATGTTTTGGTTATGAGTGGATGAATTGGGGACCCACAGGGATCAATACGAATGATTTTTACGTAAAAGAAACCGGATCTATGTGTGAAGTAATCTGTGCTGAGGATGGTCTATATATCCAGGAAGACACTGGTTGGAATCATTATAGTTACGGTTTCTTGCCGGTAATAGGTGCAGCTGATCATCTGGATAATGATTTTCTGGTTGTAATCGGGGACGGAAGTTATTCAGACGGAGTTTATACCTTCGATCTCAATACCCATGAATTCACAGTGCGAGAATGGTGTGTTTATCCCAACTTTATCAAACACTGCTCCAGCAACGGAAAGTACTATGTTGGATATTACTACGGTCTGCTGGAATCGGAAGACGGTATATCCTGGACGAATATAGCTTTTTTCGAGAATATGAACTGTGTTGATCTGATCTATCATGAAAACCATCTAATCGTTTCAGAACTTAGTAATATCGCTGAAGTATATTGTTCTGATGATTATGGGGAAAACTGGACGACGATATCCGGAACACCCTTTATTAAAGAAATGATTTATGATCAGCCGGATTTGGTATACGGGATTTATCCCGATTTTTCTAATTCTTCAGGAATCTGGTATTCAATGGATCATGGTAATAGTTGGTTCTCAGCACTTTATACTGATAATCTTAGCACGATAGCTTCAGATTGTTCGGGCAATATCTTCGTCGCCTGGGCTGATTTTCCTGTTGGACATAGAGACGGTGGTGTAGCTTGGTTCAATCAAACCGGAATGTTACTGGAAGAAATGAATGATGGTCTTTCCTGTTTTGCAATAAATCAGCTAACCGATCACCCACTTGTCGATTGTGTTAACATAGTAGCATGCACCCAACAGGGGGTGCTAATGCTCACCGATTATGATCTGGAAGCAGATGAACATTTACCAAAGGTGGAAATGGAGATTTTCAATGCACCTAATCCCTTCAATCCACAGACAAGTATTTATCTTGAGTCAGATTCAGTTATCGATGGCAGAATCGAGATATTCAATGTTCAGGGCCAAAAAGTTAGATTGCTTCCGATATCATCTTCACATTCTTCTTGTTCGGTTATCTGGGATGGGATGGATAATAATAATAGGATGACATCATCCGGAATTTATTTTTATCGATTCAGATCGGATACTGAAGCTACGAAACTGAGAAAAATGGCTCTGATCAGATAATCTGGTTAGCTAGGTGCTGGTTAATTGGTTAGTGGGTTTCTGGAAAATAACCTTCGCAAGGTTTAAAATCCTTGCGAAGGATTTTTATTAGTAATCTAAAGATTTATTCCAAGATTAAATCTACATGAGTTTTGACCTTTTGATCAGATATTGCAGTAGGGTCTGATCAAAAGGAGTACTGGTAGTGATGGGATTATACTCGATAAAAGCTTCATGACACTTAGTTTTGAGATAAGTAGTATTCTCCTGATATACTTTAAGATAATCCTGTCTTATCTGCCAGGGATTTACCACGATCCTTTCCCCTGTTTCAGAATCAATAAATTCCGTTTCTTTTCTGAAGTCGAAATCCTGTTCCTGTTGATCCTGAATATGAAAAAGAATTACTTCATGCTTATGATGTCTGAAATGCTGTAAGCCCTGCAGAATCTGGTCCGGTTTGTCGATAAGATCTGAAACTATTATGATCAATCCTCTTTTCTTGATCCTTTCAGCCAGAGAATGTAGTATGGTGGCAGTATTAGTTTTTTCTGCTGCTTTGAGTTTATATAGCTGTTTTAATAAAACATTGAGGTAGGATCTCATTGAACGAGGAGGTATATAACTGGTAATTCTATTGGTGTAAGATAAAAGTCCCACCGCATCCTGTTGTGATAACATCAAATAAGTAAGAGCAGAAGCTAGAGCTTTGGCGTATTCCAGCTTGTTTATACCACCTGAGGAATATTTCATGGAGTTGCTGTGATCCACAAGGATATAAGATTTTAAGTTTGTTTCTTCTTCGTACCTTTTCAGATAGTATCTGTTTGTTTTGGCGTATACCTTCCAGTCCAGATTTCTGATTGGATCTCCCGGATTATATTGCCTGTGGTCGGAGAATTCCACACTGAATCCATGATAAGGGGATTTATGAAGACCAACAATGAAGCCTTCCACGATAAGACGGGCTCTTAGGTTGAATTTATCGATCTTAGCGATAAACTCTTCACTGAGATAATTGGGTTGCATTTATTCGGATGTTTTTATTCGGATTTCTGTTTGGTTCCGATCAAGATCGAAACGGGGAAAATTACAGCATAAGCAATTACCAATAGTATGGGAGATGTAGTTTTATCTCCCGTACTCATGATGATGTAACCGGCAAGACAAACCAGCAGTCCCAGAATAAGAAAAAGTAGATTTATTTTCTTAAAAACAAATTTCATAATTCCTCTTTATTGATTATTCTTCCAGTGTCTCAAGAACTTGAATGGAGAGTTCTACCGAGTCGGTATCGTTGTCAAGTTCAATTGCCAGAGCAAAATATTCCCGAGCTTTACCCATATTTCCAAGTTTCAGATAGATTTCAGCAATATGATAGGCTATTTCACTGTTTTTTATATCCTGAGATAGTGGAATTTCCATAGCTTCGTAAGCTTTTTTATAATTTCCCATTTGGTAATAAAGCCAGGCAAAGCTATCCCAGATCATGGCATTGTCTGGAGAAAGCTCCAATGCTTTCTCCAATACAAGTTTAGCTTGTGAGAAGCGATTTGTAAGATTGTTTTTTGCTATCGTGTAACCCACCATGTTAAGAACTTCGGGATTTTCTGGATAAAGTTCAAGGCTTCTTTCCAATTCAGGCATTAAGGTATCTAGATCATTCATTCTTTCCGCCAGAATAGAAGCTAACATAAAGATCTCGACATCCGGTATAGCTTCTTTATTTAGAACTTGTTTGAAATATTCGTAAGCTATGCTATCTGCTTCCATGTTGTAATAAAAAACTGCAAACACCTCTTCTGCAGAAGGATCTTTATCAGTGCGTAAATCGAGTAATATTTTTGCTTTTAAAGTATCATTATAACTATCAAGATAAGTTATGGAAGCTGTAAGCAACAGGTCGTTATCCTTTAAGAAGCTGTTGCTGACCCTGTTCAGATGTTTTTTTGCCAGGTCGTGCTTATCGGCGATACCGAGAGCATATCCAGCTATGAATTCAGCCATTTCGGAGTTCCAGGTAGTGGTATATTGTTCGCAAAAATCGATTAATTTACCGTAGTTGTCTTCTTTCCCGGTTACAATGAAATTTTGGAATATTTCCATCAAGAGGTCTGGGGAGATTTTTTTCCTGAGATGAGAAACAGCTTCCGTAAAGTCATCTCTTACATAGTAGGCATAACCCATATAAGCATGTAAAAGAGCTTCAAATTCCTCGGGTAATTCAGGATTCTCTGTCAAAGCCAATCCACTTTTGATGATGAGATTGTAATCAGAGACATTAAGAGCGGATATGAATAAAAACCTTAGTGCTTCTACCGTGTTGAGTTCGAAACAGAGGTTTTTTAGCTTTACAATTTCGTCGAATTTGCCTGTACTAAAATAACTTGCCAGTAAATAGAGTTTTAAGTTATCCTCTACAGGATCACCATCAGAAATTCGTTTTCTGATCAGTTCCTGAATAAGTAGGTTCTGGTTATTATCATCATAGGCCTGTAGAAGAATGGAGAGGATACGTTCATCTTTCCATTTCTCGTAAGCTTTCTCCAGAAGAGTTATATTCTTTACGGGTGAGATTTTTTTTAACTGTCCGGAAAGGTTGATAACATCCATTTGACTAATCATAGGGTATTCTAAGGCTTTATCCAGAAGCAGGGTATCAATTACT
>Ga0272442_10006676_pt1 | contig 15113 bp, 8 predicted proteins | sample SSMForm2O_FD_200262 | JGI IMG/M metagenome (GOLD analysis project Ga0272442, IMG submission 200262) | Marine sediment archaeal communities from Little Sippewissett salt marsh, Falmouth, MA, United States - SSM-Form-2O | ecosystem: Environmental > Aquatic > Marine > Wetlands > Sediment ...
AGGTAGGATTATCCACGTTTCTCCACCATTAAAAGCCCGGCCGAAATTATTTCAGTTTGGAGGATATGTCTCCCACCTCGGAAAATATACGAAGCAGATTTTCCCCGAGTATTTTCTTGATATCTTCTGCTTCATATCCTCGTTTCAAAAGATGATATGTGATGAGAGGAAAGCCGGCCGCTGTTTCCAAACCAATCGGGCCGCCGATTCCCGCAATAAAATCCGATCCGAGGCCCACATGATCGATGCCGGCGACCTTGACCGCGTGATCGATGTGATCGATCAGGAGATCGATGGCGACGCCTTTATCGAAAATCCCGCCCCAGAGACTTTCTATCTGCTTCTCCAATTCGGCGGAGTTATCTTTGAATTTTTCCTCCAGTTTACTTTTTTCGGCATAAAATCTCCCAGAGGCTTCGCTGGTTTTTTCCGCGTATTCATAAGAGAGGTGGGAGGAACCGAAAGTGATCATGATCGCTCCTCCTTTTTCCGCCAGCTCCGTAATGATTCCATCCGGCATTTCCCGGGGCCGGTTGTTTAGGGCACGAACACAGGAATGCGACGCGATGACGGGAGCCCTGGATTCTTCGATTATGGACAGCTGCAGGTTATCGGGAACATGGGTGATATCGATCAGTATGCCCAGCCTGTTCATCTTTTTCACCACATCCCTGCCGAATTGGCTAAGGCCGCTATCTCCGGCCTCGTCGCTGTCCGTATCGGCGATGGGGTCTATTTTGGAGTGCGCGAGCGTAACCATGCGCACTCCCAGCTTATAATATGACTCGAGCAAAACCGGATGCCCCTCCATACAGCCGCCTCCTTCCATCCCGAACAGAACGGCCCTTTTGCCCAGGCCGTGGATTCTCCTGATATCGGTGGGGGACAGTGCGATCTCGGCAAGGTCGGAGTGCTTGTCGACGTGGCTGCGGAGGAGGACGACAGCATCCATGATCCTCTTTGATGCATTTTCCCGATCCAAATTGTTGAGGAAGGGAACCGAGTAAAAAGCGGCATCCAGTCCTCCTTCTTTCATAGTGACAAAATCGACGACACTGTATTTTGTTTTTCGACTTAGGTCTAAATTGGCGGGGACCGCATCCGATATCATGCCCTGAGTTGTCATGGGATGGGCATGGGCATCAATGACGACGGCCTCCTGGTGGATTTTCCATGCTTTTTTCCAAAGCTCCTCATCTTTATCCTGAGCCGGCATGGATAATACCGTGAATAAAAGCATCAGGGATGACAGCATGACTAAAGATTGTTTCTTCATAACAAACTCCCCTTCGGAAAACATCAGTGGTGCTTTGTCCTTTTTTTTATACGGAATAGAAATGCAAAGGTTTCCGCTTGAAAATCTCCGGATTGACCGAATTCGGAACATATGTTTTGCTTTTCCGTACGGTATTTTATTAAATAATAGCTGAGAATCTATTGAGGATGTTGCGTATGAGGAAAAGAGAACTACGGGTCATGATCTTGATACTGGGACCGGCGGTGGTTTGGACCGCGAGCCCGGCTCAGGAAGAATGAGAAACCCGGCGGATCACTCTCGTGCATTTCCTTTCCAGCCACACCCTTTTCGACTATGTAAGGACGATCTCGAGACCATTACCCCCGAGATCATGGAAGACCTGGCCCAGATCCTGTTCATGGGGGTCTTGGATCTGGCGGACGCGCACCATATTCAATCAAGGAGTGAATCATGAGGTTTAATGCACCGACCCGCATCATTTTCGGTTCCGGCATCCTGAGTCAGCTCGGGACGACGGTAGAGAAGGAACTGGGTGGTTCCCGCCCGCTGATCATCACCGACCGCGGAGTGAAAGCCGCGGGACTGTTGGATAAAGTTCGCCCGTTCGTTCCCAATGCTGAGGTATTCGATGAGGTCGAAGCCAATCCCCGACATACCACCGTCGATAAAGCCGGAGCCTATGCCCGGGAGATCAAGCCTGACGTGATTATCGGCTTGGGCGGCGGCAGTGCGTTGGATGCGGCTAAGGCGGTCGCCCTGCTGGCGGCCAATCCCGGAAGCATCGCCGATTACGAAGGTCGCGAGAAGTACCATCAGTCTCCGATTCCTGTACTGGCAATCCCCACGACCTGCGGAACCGGAAGTGAAGTGACTTGGGTTGCGGTTATCACTCATGTCGAGCGAGTATTCAAAATGAGCATCAAAGGATCCGCCATGTTCCCGGCCGTGGCCCTTGTCGATCCGGATTTTCTCCTCACGCTGCCTCCCGCATTGATCGCTTCCACCGGACTTGATGCTCTCACGCACGCCGTGGAAGCCTATACGGTCAAGCCCGCCACCCTGATCACGGACATCTTCGCCCGCGTGGCTATCCAGTACATCTTTCCCTCTCTTCAGCCAACATGGGAAGACGTCCGCGGACAGATCGGACCACGGGAAAAGCTTATGCTGGGCAGCACACTGGCCGGTGTCGCTTTCGGCAACAGCGATGTAGGATCGGTTCACTGCCTCTCCGAATCCCTGGGAGCGGTTTTCGATACACCCCACGGAGTGGCCAACTCGATATGCCTGCCTTATATCATGGAGTTTAACCTGCCGGTTTCCATGGGACGTTACGCCGATATCGCCCGGATGGTCGGAATCGGCGAGGAGGACGATGAGGCGGCGGCACAGTCCTTGATCGACGAGATCCGTCGTGTCTCCCGGGATCTGGGGATCCCCACTTTCAAAGATCTTGGTATTCCGGAGGATCGGCTTCCCGAGATCGCGTTGAAATCTTTCGAAAATAATTCCAATTCCTCCAATCCAAGGGAGATGGAGGCGGAGGACTATTTAAGGATTCTCTACCGGGCCTCGCGCGAAGGCTGAGCGGGCTCGCGGGTTTCGATCAAGATCTGAAGGATTTCCAGCTCATCTGTATCGAACCAGATTTTGAAACAGGACAGGCACTTGTCGACCGGCACGATGTAGTGATAGCTGTAGGGGCGGAGGAGCATTTTGCTTCCACATTCGGGGCAGATGATATTTGCGCCCGCCGTCGATCTATCTTTCGCCGCCCGTGAAGGATTTTCCATGAATTCCTGCTTGAATGCCTCGGCTTTCCTGATCAGGTGGTCGGAGAAGGACACTTCTTTGCGGGCGATGAGGCGTTCCATGAATCCGGCGTCGACAAGCTTTCCCCCGCAGCCGGGGCAATTCTTGATGGTGACGCCTTCATAGTACTGTTCCCGCAGCGGGATCCGGCAGCGCGGGCAGCTGTCCTTTAGCGTTGGATCGAGGTGTTTCCGCTTGAGCATCCGCTGTAAGCCTGTATGCACTTGCGGGAATTCGCGGGCTTGAGCTTCGATGCCTTCCTGGGTGTTCATGATGCGGATCAGAGGAGAGAAGATAGGAAGGCAGAGAAGTTCGCTTAGGGTATATGGTCCATCCCAGCGGCCATGGGCGCCGCGTGCGTTCCATATCCGCCCTTCGGTCCCCTGAGCCGGTGCTGCCGTGGCAGTGGAGTCTGAATCGGGCGCTGTTTCCTCCGGTGAGCTGAGAACTTTCCGGGCATCTCGACGCTGTCGGCGAATATCCCAAACCTCCTCAATGATCTTCGCCGGGCTGGTCGGGATCATGTCCGCCAGCAGTTTGATCCTTTTCATTACCGGGGGGTGAGAGTTGAAAACCCGTTCCCAGAAGCTGTCGGTCGTGCTGCGGGATCGGGGTGGGACGATGAACAGCGGGCTGTAGGTTAGGTTGAAATCTCCGACAAAAGAATTTTTCACGTGGGCCTGATAGATCGCGCGCGCCAGTGCTCGAGGCGCGCGGCTGAGTTCTACCGCGGCGGCATCGGCCAAGGTCTCTCTCTGGCGGCTGATGAGCGTGCTGAGCAGATGCATGACCGCGGAAGATATCGTTAGCGCCAGATAAAGGATGGCAGGCGCGCCGGCCGCCGCGGCCTCTTTCCCGTGATAGGGGCCTTGGGATTGCGGCTCGGGCTCGCAGGCCAGACGAAGGCGTTCGAAGAAGTTCGCCAGCGAACAAACCAGAGTGATATAAAAGGTGTCTCCACGTATGATATGGGCCAGTTCGTGGGCGATCACGGCCTGCAGCTCATCGCGGGTGAAATCGGCCAGGAGCCCTTCGGTAACAATGACGCTCGGCACGCGATCGGCCTCGATGAGAGCCAGGGAGTTGATGGCGAAGGCGGGAATGATGAAAGGCCTCACCTTCGGGAGTCCGGCCGCGATCCGCATCTCTTCGACGGTATTGACGAAGCGCTTGTGGTAGTGGTCGGCGGGGTCGGGAGCCTGTGCCAGCAGCCGCTTGCGGATGAAACGGGCGCCGAATCTCCGCGCATCATAAAATTGAAAAGAGGCGATCAGTATGGCGGCGGCGCCCACTCCCAGTAGAAGCTTAAGCAGCAGGTCTCCGGAAGGAAAGGTCACGCCGGGAATGAATATTCCCAGCATGAGTGTCAGTACGAATGTGACGAGACCGAGGGACAGAAGGTAAAATACGATAAGAACCAGCAGCAGAAAGAGACTCGTAAGCCACTGCGTCTTTTGGAGAGAGTAAAAGTCTTTGGGAGGGAGCTTGTGTAAGTTTGAGCCCGGCTTTGACTGCATGCGGCTCCTATGTTAATCAAATTGATGCGATGATGCAACCCGTGGAGTTTTCTGAAACCGGGAGTCCGATCCCTCTCCCGCCCGTCGGCTTGCCTTCGGGGGCGGGAAGTGTTATAAGCAATATTTCAAGGAACGTTAGGGAGAATGACTCACTCGGCCCGTCTTTATATACCACACCTTCTCCTTACAACTTCCGGCAACATCCACGGCAATCCATGAAGGAGGATACCCATGGCCATAAAGAATAATCGCGGTATCGGACTGCTTTGTTTCCTGATCCTGGGAATGGTTCTGTTTTCTCAGGCTGAGCAAGCGATCGAAAAAAAAGCGATGACGATGCAGGATGTCATGCAGTTCAAACACATCCGCCGCCCCGTCATATCCGAAGACGGAGGCTGGCTGGCTTACGGCTTGCAGCCGGATCGGGGAGACGGCGAGGCATGCATTCAGGGACTCGGCAGCGATAAAGCGGTTACCATCCCCCGGGGAGCCGATCCAGTGATTTCCAAAGACTCCCGGTGGGTGGGAGCCGTGGTGAAACCGCCGGCATCCGAGTTGGATAAGTCGAACAAAGACAAGCCCAAGCCGGGGATGGCGCTCGTGGAAATCCAAAGCGGTGAGATCAAGTCATTCGAAAAAGTTGAGCGGTTCGCTTTTTCCGACGATTCCTCCTGGCTGGCATATCTGCACTTCAAGCCTGAGGAAAAAGAAGATACCGGAGAAAAAGAAGAAAAAGGGGACCGGCCCAAGGAAGATGTCGGTGCTCCGTTGGTCCTGCTCAACCTGAAATCCGGGGAAGAAATCCAGATCCCTTCCGTGCTGTCGTTCGCATTCGACAGCTCCTCCCGATATTTGGCGTATGCCCTGGCGGAACCGGAAGGCGTGAACAACGGATTGTACTTCGTGGAACTCAGCCGCGAGGGCTGGGCCCGTAACTTCATTAGAAAAATTGAGAACGGACGCTTTACGGGCTTAACCTGGAGCCGGGAAGGAAGCCGCCTGGCTTTCGTCGAGGCGTCCGGAAAAGGAAAGACTTTAACCGCGTCGCTCTGGATCTGGGATGGAATGACGGGAAAGGCCATGGAAGCGGTGCCCGCCGCCTCCGTTCCCGCGGAGTGGATCCTCCCGGAAAAAAATGAGCTCACCTGGACCGAAGACGGACAGAGGCTTTTCTTCGGATTCAAGCCGGAGGAGTTCATGGAGGCCGAGGAAAAGGAAAAAGAAGCGGACGCCGAGATCGATCTGTTCGATACGGGCAGTATCTTGGAGAAGCGGGAAGTCGACGTATGGCACTGGAACGATCCTTTCATCAATTCACACCAGAAGATCCTCTGGCCGAAAATTAAGGACCAACTTTATCAGGCTGTCTTTCACCTTGCCTCAAAGCGCGTCGTCCAATTGGCCGACCGGGATATGCCCGAAATCGATATCGCCGAAAATCCCGACTACGTCCTCGGCAAATCGGATGTTCCCTACCGGAAGGAGGTCACCTGGATCGGCCCGCAGGAGGATATTTACCTGGTAAGCCTTAAAAACGGCTCCCGCCGTAAAGTCGCGTCCCGAATGGAAGGCCGCTGCGCGATGTCTCCGGGAGGGCGCTATGTCGTCTTTTACCAGGATAAAAACTGGCATCTTTATGACGGCCGGACCGAAACCGTCAGCGGTCTTACCGGCAAGATGACGGTTCCTTTCTATAATGAAGATCACGATTATCCAAGTTCAGTTCCGAGCTATGGGATAGCCGGTTGGATGCAGGACGACAAGGCTGTCTTAATATACGACAAGTACGATATCTGGATGTTTCCCGTCCGCGGCGGTGATCCGGTCAACCTGACCGCAGGCAAGGGCCGGAAGGAGGACACCACCTTCCGCATCGTCCAAACCGATCCCGAATTCAAGTTTTTCACGCCGGGAGAGGAGCTGCTCCTGCACTCCAACCACAACCTGAAAAAAAACGACGGTTTCTATGGGGCGGTCTGCGGCCGTTCCGGAGTGACCCCGAGGTTGGAGGACAAGAAGAAGTTCACCTTTCTGGCAAAGGCCAAACGGGCGGATTCTATGATCTTCACCCGGGAAACCTACCAAGAGTTTCCGGATATCTGGATCAGCGACCTGAAGCTGCGATCGCCGCGCAAAGTCACCGACGTCAATCCCCAGATCGACACATTCGCCTGGGGTGAGGCCGAGTTGGTCGAGTGGAAGAGCGTGGACGGAGTTCCGCTGCAGGGGATTCTGATCAAACCCGGCAATTACGAGCCGGGCAAGCGCTATCCGGTTCTCATCTATTACTATCGTTTTTTCAGCCAGCGGCTGTATGAATTCAACCAGGTGGTCGTGAACCACCGCCCGTGCTTTCCTTTCTATGCCAGCAACGGCTATGCTCTGTTCCTTCCCGATATTCGATTCGATATCGGTCATCCCGGCTATGCCGCGACCAAGTGCTTGGTGCCCGGCGTCCAAAAGCTGGTCGATATGGGAGTGGCGGACCCAAAGGGATTGTGCCTCCATGGGCATTCCTGGAGCGGTTATCAGACGGCGTTCGTAATCACCCAGACGAACCTGTTCACCTGCGCCGTGGCAGGAGCGCCGGTTTCCAATATGACCAGTGCGTACAGCGGCATCCGCTGGGGATCGGGCCTGGCCCGCCAATTCCAGTATGAAAAGACTCAGAGCCGCCTCGGCGGGAGCTTATGGGAATACCCCGAGCGCTATATCGAGAACTCTCCGGTATTTTTCGCCGATCGCATCCAAACCCCGCTGCTCATTATGTTCGGCGACGAGGACGGTGCGGTTCCTTGGTATCAGGGGATCGAGCTGTATCTGGCGATGCGGAGGCTGGAAAAAGACTGCGTTTTCCTGCAGTACCGGGGGGAGCCGCATCATCCCCAGAAGTACGCCAACAAGTTGGATTACGCCATCAAGATGAAGGAGTACATGGATCATTACTGCAAGGGACTGCCGGCGCCGGGTTGGCTATCCGACGGGATCCCATACCGCGGCAAATAACCTGGATCAGCCATGGAAATGACTGATGTACAAGAAAGAAAACCACTTTTGGAATAAAAGCATATTTATCATCAGTCCTTTCCACCCTGCGGGCGAGCCAATCTCACGGCATCAACATCATCACGGCCCGATCGACGTACCTCGGTACGCCTCACGAGCCGTTTCTTCGTTGCTACCATAATCTTGGCCCGTGGCTGATCCAGGCACTTGCCGGGCCGTTTAGTGATGCTGTGAATATTGGGGTCGGGCCTAATAAATGAAACATAGTAAATATATTTATTGGCTGATCCAGGTTCCTACCAGGTCCATTGATCTCGCTTTTTCCTTAATATGAGGGTTAGGAGGGAGGGCATGCCTCACTGGTTGTCAGCTTGTCGCCACGGCAATCTTGACCCGTGGATCATCCAGGTTCTTGCTGGGCTGTTCAGTGGTGCTGTTTCCTTAATACCAGGGCGGGTTGGGTGGTGCCCGTATGTCGTGTCTCCCTCCTACAGCCTTACTCCGGGCTTGGTGCTGAGAGTCTTAATGATGGCTATAGCAATTCATTGAGGGATTCAGCCTGAAAATACCTGAATAAGAGGGAGAATGGATTGCAAGAAGAAAAAAGTGTGCTGATATATTAGATTCTTCTTGAAAAGTTTATTAAGCAATGTCAGGATTATTCCCTGATAGTTACGGAAGAATATTAGTCGGAAATATTGAAATCATATATATGAGGAGGCTACTTTGCGCAAGACCAAAAAATCCATCGTCTTAATCCTCTCCGTTTTCGTTCTCATCTCGTGGGCATCTGCTCAGGTGCCCAAACCCGAGGACATCCTCGGTTTCAAAGTCGGGACGGACCGAAAATTGGCGGATATGCATCAGATCGTGGAATACTTTCAGAAGCTGGACCAGGCCAGTCCGCGGGTTCTGCTGCAAGAGGTCGGAAAAACCACCGAAGGCAATCCCTTCATCACGGCCATCATCACCTCGGAGAAAAATCATAAAAACCTGGAGAAATATCGCCGCATCCAGCAGATGCTGGCGGATCCGCGGAAGGTCTCTGGGCCGGAAGCCGAGCGGATGATTGCCGAGGGCAAAGCGATCGTCATGGTGAACTGCTCCCTGCATGCGTCGGAGGTAGGCGCTGCCCAGATGTCCATGGAATTGGCCTACGATCTGGCGACCCGCGGTGATGAAAAAACTCAGCGGATCCTCGATAATGTCATCCTGCTCCTGACTCCCATGCACAATCCCGACGGAACCCAGATGGTGGTGGATTGGTACCGGAAGAATCTTGGGACCAAATACGAAGGCGGACGCATGCCTTGGTTGTACCAAAAATACACCGGCCACGACAACAACCGGGACTGGTATATGTTCACGCAGGTGGAATCACGCCTGACCCTAAAGGTCCACAACGCCTGGCACCCCATGGTCATCGTGGATATGCACCAGATGGGGAGCAACGGCGCGCGCTTGTTCGTTCCTCCCTACGTGGATCCTTATGAGCCCAACGTCGATCCCATCCTGAGACAGGAAGTGGCGATGATGGGGACCTACATAGCCACGGAATTGACATCACAGGGCAAGGGCGGCGTCGAGCACAGCAGCGGATTCGATGCCTGGACCCCGGCCCGGGCTTACCATCATTATCACGGCGGCATCCGGATTCTGACCGAAGCGGCCAGCGTGAAGCTGGCCACCCCCATCGAAGTACCGTTCGATGCGTTGCAACCCTCCGCCCAGGAAGAATCCGTGCGGATGCCTCTGCCCTGGAAAGGGGGAGCTTGGACCCTGCGCGATATCGTGGACTACGATTATGCGGCCGTTGCCGCGGCCCTGACCAATGCCTCGGGACTCAGAGGAAGCTGGGTACGCAACTTCTACAACATCCACAAAAAGGCCGTCGATCCCGGCCGCAGACCTTATGCGTATGTGATCCCGGCCGATCAGCGCGATCTTCCGGCGGCCCTGCGGATGCTGGAGGTTTTCAGATTGGGAGATGTCGAAGTTCATCGGGCGGAATCCGGGTTTAACGCGGATGGGCATTCTTATCCGGCCGGGACATTCATCGTGTACATGGCTCAGCCCTTCGGCGGATTCGCCAAGACGCTGCTGGAACGCCAGAAGTATCCCGAAATCCGGGAATATCCCGGAGCTCCCCTGAAAACACCTTACGACGTCGTGGGACACACCCTCCCGCTGCTCATGGGAGTTGATGTGATGAAGGTGGAGGCGTCCTTCAAGGTGAACGCCCGCCCGCTGGATACGATCGTGATTCCCAATGGACGGCTGGCGAAAGAGACCGGCGGCTTCGGCTATGTGTGGGGGCATGAAACCAATGACGACATCGCCGCTCTCAACCGTCTGCTCGGCAAAGGATACCGGGTGTACTGGAATGCTGAAAAATTCCAGGCGAATGGAACCACTTATCCGGTCGGTCGCATGATCGTTCAAAAAAAAGAAGGATTGGAAGCGGATCTGCGAACGATCGCCGGAGATCTGCCGGTTACATTCCAACCGCTGCCCGAGAAACCGAAGGTCCGGGTCTTCGCCCTGAAAGCGCCGCGGCTGGCGCTTTATAAAAGCTGGACCGCTTCCATGGATGAAGGCTGGACCCGTTGGGTTCTGGAAAAGTTCGAGTTTCCTTATCAAAGCGTCGTCGATAAAGATATCCGGAAGGGAAACCTGCACAAGGATTTCGATGTGATCCTGATCCCCGATATGAGCGATGCGGCGATCGTCGAGGGGCTTTCCGAAGAGGACGTTCCTCCCGAATATGCCGGAGGGATCGGAGACGTCGGGGTGAAGAACCTGGAAGATTTCATGAATCGGGGAGGCGCCGTGATCACCCTGAACTCCGCGGCAGAATTTGCCATTCAGCGCTTCCATCTCGGTATCGAGAATACGGTAAAAGGCTTGGACCGGAAGGAATTTTTCATTCCCGGATCGATCCTCAAGGTGCTGAACGACACCAATCATCCCATTGCTTACGGCTTTAAGCGGGATGCCTCGATCTTTTTCCGCCGGAGCCCGGTGTTCGCGGTCAATGAAGGAACCAGCGTGGCCCAATATCCGACCGCCAGTTTGCTCAGCGGATGGGCCGGCGGAGCGGAGCGGCTGGTCAACCGGAGCGCCCTGGTGGACGTGCCCATCGATAAGGGCCGGGTCATTCTCATCGGATTTCCGACTCAGTACCGAGCCCAGACCCATCTTTCGTTTCGCTATTTGTTCAATGCCATATTCTACGGAGCGGCTTCTCCCGACCGGTTCTAAACCTTTTTTCCCGCCGCCCCATAACGTGTGAATCCGGGCGGTCGGCCGGTATCATCACAGGCACGGCCGCTCGATCGAATGAGGAAGGTGAATCGCCGCCTTCCTCCGGATAAAGGCACTTGAAGGAGGAATCATCATGCGCAGGAATATGCGAGTCGGTTTGATTTTAGTGCTTTGCCTGAGCTTTGGAATGGGTATTGCCGCGGAGAACACCGAAGTTCTCCCTCCCGGCATCATGCCGGTTGTGATCCTCGGCGGTTCCAACTATGAGATGGGGGTTCAGTACGGACAACAAGCGGGCCGTTATATAGAGCAGGCCAAAGAGGCGGCCTGGGCCGAAGCGCTGCAGCGATTCAGCCGCAACGAAGTTATCCGGACACTCAAAGCCAATCAGGTCTACATGCAAAAATATACGCCTGAAGTGATCGACATGATGAAGGGGATGGCCGACGGTGCGGCCGCGCGTGGCTTCGATATCACTTATATCGATGCCGTTCTTCTCAACTGCACGCTGCCCAAACCCGAGACTTCTACACTCCCGCCCGGGGCCGAGGAAACGGAGCTTCCACCGCAAAAGAGCTGTTCCGTCTGTTCGGCTTGGGGAAGCTCCACCAAAGATGGACGGCTGATCGGGGTGGATACGCTGGATTCCGGAGAGGCCGGCTACGGCGTGGTCATTGTCGCTTTTCCGGACGACGGAAATAACTATATATGTGGAGCCATGGCCGGTGAGATCAGCGACCATTTTCTGATGAACAATAAGGGGCTGTTCGTGGGCAACAGCGGCGGCGGCGGTTCGCCGAGGGCCCAGGATAATAACTATGGCCTTTCCTGGTCCTGTTCGCTTTCACACATCGTGCGGTTCGCCGGAAGCGCCGAAGAGGCCCGCCGAATGCTGATGCCCTGGCAGATCAATGTCCCCGAAAATTTTCACCTCGTCGATACCGGCGGCGGAGCCTGCGTAGTGGAAAAAACCGCTGCCGTGCAGGCGGTGCGAAAGCCAGGCGATTTCGGGGAGAAAGATTTCATGTATTCCACCAATAATTATCTCCATGCCGATATGAAAGTCACCAAAGAAGGGGATTTCATCAAAGAACACGGGGGTTATGGAGCCTATGCCGCACCCCGGAACCAGATGCTGTGGGATATGCTGCACAATTACCACGGTCTGATCGATGTGCCTTTCGCGAAGATGATGCTGCGTTTTCCGGGCAGCCCCCCGCCTGATCCCCCTGACGGAGGGTGGGACGCCAAGATCTGCCGCCCCTCGAACTCCTGGGTGGCGGTCGTGCAGCCGGATGACGGTGATCAGGGCATCGTGGATATCTGCACCGGTCCCGCCGGGCGTGTCATCCACTCCTCCATCGCCTCGGACGGCAGTGTCATGCGGTCCAGTTATCCCTATATCGACGGAAGCCACACTTTTTTTCGGATTCGACTGGCTGCTTCGCCCAAAGAGATGGTTGAATCGGTGCGCGATACGGCGTCTGAAACCATCGCCGTCGCCTATACTGCAATCATGGATATGAATTTCACCGATACCGGGTACGATGGATTGAACCGACTTTATTCCCAGGCCAACAGCGAGTTCTACCGGGGTAAAACCGCCTATCACCAAGCCCTTCTCAGCTCCGGAAACCAGGGTTTGGAGTTTTTCGGGCAAGCGGCTTCGGCATTCGCGCGCGCTCAGGCCCGGGCTCTCCAGGTTTACGAGGCGGTGGTCCCGGCGCCCACCAGCCCTTCCGATCTAGGCCATCGGTCTTTCGGAAAGGATTGGGCCGTCTGGGAAACCCGTGTCGGCAAATAGGGGGCAGGTCTATTTTTTATCATTTTTATCCCCAATTTATGATAAAAATAAACGCGAATCCTTATAAACCGTATTATAGCAAGTTGGGGCCAGGGCTATTTTTTTTAAATTCCGGAACCATTTCATGATAAGGTGCGTTATCAATATGAATCATCATGAACCCTATGATGAAATTCAAAAAAAGACCTGATTCCTATTAGCGGAGGCAATAGATGAAGCGATTCGCGGCATTGTTTTTGATCATAACAGCCGGCGTGCTTTCGGCGTGCCGTGAACCGGCTTCGGATCCGCAGGCCGCGGTACGATTCGCCGTGGATAGTACCGCCTGTCAAGAGATCCTCGGATTGCTTAAAGAAATGAAGTCCGGCTGTTCGCAGGCGGATGCGGCTGCTCGGCTGGACGGGATCCTGGATTCCAAACCTTACACCGTCATGTTCGCCCACTACAACCGGGATTGGCGTCCCAACCACCTGCCGCCGGGGATCTTCAAACGGATGGTTTTGAGCCTCGAATATCCAAACTTGTATCACCCCGGTGAGAATCAGCGTGCGGATCGGATGCTGACGTTCTGGACAAAATATTATACCGACCTCACGAAGTATGAACGGAAACTCCAACAGATCCGGGAAACGGATCTGAACGGGATGATCGCCGAAGCCATCGCCTTCGCGCAGAGCTGGCTGCCGCCCGAGATGATCGTTCCGGAATTCTATTTCACCATCCATCCCAACGGCGGGAGCCCGGGATTCATCATCAATGAAGCCCAGGGTTATGATTTTTTTCAGCTTCCCGAAGATATCTCCCAGCTTTACGGGATGATCGCTCATGAAATGCATCACGCCGGGCTGGATATTCCCCGGCGGGAGTTCGCGCGGGAATCCGATGTCGTGGCTTTCTCGATCCTGGAGATGTTTGTGGGAGAAGGAACGGCCAATAAATTCATCAGCAACGTCCCGGGCGGAAATGTTCCGGCGATCCGTGAGAACGAGACCATGGATTACTTCGATCAGGAGACCTTGCGAGCCTGGATGGATGAATGGGACCGTTTTACCGGGATGGAAGATGAGCTTTTCCATAAACTGGCCGATACCTTCGATCGAGCCTATGCGGGAGATCTGACCGAGGAAGAACTCAACCGGGAAATAAGAGATTTCTGGTTGAAGGGATTTGCTCAGCCGCTTTATTTCGTGGGCTCGGAATTATTCGGAGCCATCTATTACGGATTCGGCAGAGAGGCGTGTTTCGATGCCATGAGGGATCCGCGCCTGATCTTCGATCTGTACAACCGGTCTCTGCAGCGCCGGCCTGAACTGTTGGGGAAATGCCCTGCCATTCCCGCCTCCACGGCTGAAAACGCTCGCCTGCTCGGACAAAAAAGCGCATCCTGACGATCCTTCCCCGGCAGTGGATGCTTCCGGATTTAAATCCGTTCTGCGGCCAAAATCGAACTTTTCTCCTATAAATCCGTAGATTTAATTGTAGACGCTTTTTAGCTATAATATATATACACAAATTCGTCAGCAGGAATTCCTGAGAAGGAGGAGATCCATGAAAGTACTGCGTGCCCTTTTGGCGCTTTTCATTATCGCCGTTTTCGCTCTGCCGGTGCTTTTCGGAGTGATCTGGACGGTAGGGGTCACCACAGCGGCGGTGTCGCCGCGTTTTGTGTCCGAACTGCCCCAGGATATCATCGCCGAAATACCCAGCTTGCTGGATGAAATCTTCGAGGAAGCACGGGATGAGCGGCAGATTGCTGATCCGGAGGTTCGTGCCTGGTTTGAAGCGGCCGACAGGCTGGGAGTCTCCCCCCGGGAGCTGCTGCAGCAGGCCGGTCTTCAGGATTGGCTCGAGAATGAGGTCTCGAAATCCCTGGAAGATGTCGGGGATATGCTCAGAGGAGAACGCAGAGCTCGGGAGATTGCGATAGACCTGAGACCGCTCAAGGATTCTTTGCGCCGGGGAGCGGTCGAGGATTATATACTAAGCCTGCTTGCCAATCTTCCTCCATGCGATGAATACGGGGAAGAGGAATGGATGGATCTCTTCGAAGACAGGTACGGCCGGTCGCGCATGCCCGCCTGTCGTCCCGACCTCATGCTGGCCCGAGAATATCTGGAAAGACAGCGCTGGGAGATTCTCGAAGACATGCCCGATGAGGTCAGCTTGTTCGATGATGTCAGGATGTTTCCGATGGGGATCAGCCGTACGATATCTCTGCTTTCCTATGGGTTGTTCATCCTGCCGGCGGTTTTGATCTTTGTGGCGGCTTTGATCGCCGCTTGCACACCCGCTGGTTTTTTTAAGTGGTTCGGCGCCACCACCCTCGTCGGCGGGCTCGTTACTCTGGGAAGCGGTGCTTTCATCCAGGGCGCCACTAATTTTGCCTGGAAATTTATGCCTTATGTCGAAGCCGAGAGGTGGACGCGCGATCTGCAGGAGCTTATCCTTGCTA
>Ga0272442_10006678_pt1 | contig 15110 bp, 6 predicted proteins | sample SSMForm2O_FD_200262 | JGI IMG/M metagenome (GOLD analysis project Ga0272442, IMG submission 200262) | Marine sediment archaeal communities from Little Sippewissett salt marsh, Falmouth, MA, United States - SSM-Form-2O | ecosystem: Environmental > Aquatic > Marine > Wetlands > Sediment ...
GCGTCCACCAGGCGCCAGCGCGCGACGATCCGCTCCTCCACGAACCGGCGGAAATGCAGGTACTCGCCCTTCTCCAGGATGGTCTCGAGCTGCTCCACGCTGTGGCCGTAGCGCCGCAGCTCGCCGGCGCCCTCGCCCGACATGCGCTGCTCGAGGCGGACCAGGCGGCGCTCGATCTGCCGCGCGTCCTCGTCCGCGGCGGCCAGCCCGGGAAGAAGACCGACCAGCAAGAGAGCCAGCATCGGCATGTTCAGGCGGCGCAGCATGGCTTGCCTCCTCGTGGCTGAAACAGGCTTCCACCGGTCCCCTGCAAGGGGGGGACCAGGCGCCGGGCCGCCGCCCCTTTTCGCTTCATCGCCACAATCGCCTGCTCCGCAAGGGATTGCTTTAACACAATCAGAATCGGCCCCGATACCGTGCGGTGGCGGGGCTTCCCATTTGGTACGCCCCCGTCCCGGTTCGTCCGCCCGCGACGCTCCCGCTCGGCGGCGTGATCGCCTCGGCGGCGACGGTCCGGCCCGGCGGCCTACTTGCGGCCTCGCCGCTCCCGCGCGCCGCCGGCCCTCTCCTTGCCGCTCGACGCGCCGCCCCGGGATCGCTTCGCGGCCGAGCGCGGTGCTTCCTTCCCGGCGGAGTCCGCCTCGGCGCCGCCCGCCAGGCCGTGCTTCTGAAGCCTGTAGCCGAGGGTGCGCCGCGTCAGGCCCAGCAGGCGCGCGGCCGCGCTCTTGTTGCCCCCGCTGCGCTCCAGGGCCTGGACGAGCAGGTCGCGCTCGAGGGCTTCCAAGGAGACGCCGCCGGCCGGCAACACGAAGGGATGGTCGCCGGCGGCGCCCGCCGCCACCACGGGCTGGCCTAGGGGCGGCAGGTCCGCGAGCCCGATGCGCTCCCCCGTCGAGAGGACGAGGGCGCGCTCGAGCACGTTCTCCAGCTCGCGCATGTTGCCGGGCCAGGTGTGCTCCCGCAGCCGCGCCAGGGCCTCGGGCGCCAGGACCCTCGCCGCGACGCCGGCGCGCCCGGCCAGGCGGCCAAGGAAGTAGCGCGCGTAGAGCTCCAGGTCATCCAGGCGCTCGCGCAGGGGCGGCAGGTCCAGGCGGATGACGTCGAGCCGGTAGTAGAGATCCTGCCGGAAACCGCCCGCGGCCACCATGGCGCCCAGGTCGCGGTGGGTGGCCGCGATGACGCGCAGGTCCACCGCGATGGTGCGGCTCCCCCCCACGCGCTCGAACTCCCGCTCCTGGAGGACACGCAGGACCTTGGCCTGGGTGCCCGGCGCCATGTCGCCGATCTCGTCGAGGAGAATGGTGCCCCCGTCGGCCTGCTCGAACTTGCCCGGCCGCGCCGCGACGTCCGTGGCCACGCCCTTCTCGATGCCGAACAGCTCGCTCTCCAGGAGGGTCTCCACCAGGGCCGCGCAGTTGACGCGCACGAAGGGCCCGCCGGCCCGCGGGCTGGCGCGGTGAATGGCGCGGGCGATGACCTCCTTGCCAGTGCCGCTCTCGCCGGTGACGAGCACGGTGGAGTTGCTGGCCACCACGCGCGGCAGCAGCTCGTAGATGCGCCGCATGCCCGGGTGCGTGCCGACGAGGATGTCGTCGAAGGTGTGAGGCAGGTCGCCGGCGGGCGCCGGCGGCGGCGACTCCCGCTCGGCCAGCAGGCGGTCCACGGTCTCCTGCAGGGCGCGGAAGCGCACCGGCTTGACCAGGTACTCCGCGGCCCCCAGCTCCAGGGCGCGCACGCCGGCCTTGATGGTGGCGAAGGCCGTCATGAGGATGGTCGGCGTGCCGGGGCGCGCCGCCTGGACCCGCCGCAGCAGCTCCAGGCCGGCCTCCTCGGACTCCATGCGCAGGTCCGTGAGGACGAGGTCGGCGCCTCCGTCGTCGAAGAGGCGCCAGGCCTCCTCGGCCGTCCGGGCCGTGACGACCTCGCGGTCCTCGCCGCCCAGGCTCTCGGCCAGGAGCCGCGTCAGCTTGGGCTCGTCGTCGGCCACCAGGATGCGCTTGCGGCTCACGCCCCGCCTCCTTCCGTCGCGTCGAGGGGCAGCGCCAGCACGAAGACGCTGCCCGCCGGCCCGCTGCGTTCCAGGAACAGGTCGCCCCCGTGGGCACGGGCGATGCCGCGGCTCACCGCGAGGCCCAGGCCCGTGCCGCCCTCGCGGCCGGACGCGAAGGGCTCGAAGAGCCGGTCGCGCAGGTCCGCCGGCACGCCCGGCCCGTCGTCGGACACCGTGGTTCGCAGGCGTCCGCGCGCGGCCCCCAGTCTCACGGAGACGCTTCCGCCCGGGCCCGCCGCGGCCGCCGCGTTGGCCAGGAGGTTGCGGGCCACCTGGCGCAGGCGGTCGGGATCGGCGCGCAGGGCCGGCAGCCCGTCGCCGGCCGCCAGGTCCATGGCGACGCCGCCGTGCAGGGCCCGCTGCTCGGCCAGGGCCGCTTCCCAGAATGCACGCGGCTGGATTTCCTGCAAGCGCAGATCGCCGGGGCGCGCGAACTGCAGGAAGTCGGTGAGCAGGCGGCGCAGGCGCTCCACCTCCTCGAGGATCTCCCCGGCGCGCTCGCGCAGGCCCGCGTCCGCGGCGCGCATGTCGATGAGCTCCGCGTTGCCGCCGATGATGGCCAGGGGATTGCGGATCTCGTGGGCCAGGCCGGCGGCCAGGGTGCCGACGCGAGCCAGGTGAGAGGCCCGGTCCAGAGCGGCCTGGCGGCGCCGCGCCTGGCGCAGGATGGCGCCCATGGCCAGCATGACGAAGACCACGAAGGCCAGCGCGACGCCCGTGGCCGCCCAGAGTCCGCGCCGCAGGTCGGCGAGGCGGCTCGAGGTCTCGGCACCGGCCTCCAGGGCCAGCACGGCCGCCAGCTCGCCGTTCGCGTCGATGACAGGCAGGTAGAGGGCGTGGTAGAGCTCGCCGCCCTCGCGCCAGGGCGGCGGCGAGGCCTCGAGGCCCAGGGCGAGGTCTGCCATGACGCGCGCCGAGGGCGGCGCGGCGGGCAGGCGGCCGGGCGGGGCGGAGAGCGGCCGGCCCTCGGCGTCGAGCAGCTCGAGGCGGTCCAGGCCAGCAGCGGCGCGCAGGGCCTCGGCGTCCAGAGCCTCCCAGGCCGCGTGGGCGCCGCCGGGATGGGCGGCCAGCGCGCCCTGGAGGAGGCGGCCCTGGTCGCGCAGGTCCTCGCGGCCCAGGCGCTCCATGGAATCCCCCAGCAGGCCATGGAAGATCCACCCCGCCGTGATCCAGGCCCCCACCAGCAGCAGGGTGAAAAGGGCGACCAGGCGTGTTACCCTGTCGATTCCCGAGGCGGCCATGCCGGCAGTCTCGCCGCCGCGGCGGCGGCTGTCAACGGCGAGGGTCGCCCGCGCCGGAGGGTTCGCATGGAACCGGTGGTCCTGAAGGATCTGACGCCGCCGCAGCTGGAAGCATGGCTCGCCGGGCTGGGCGAACCCGCCTACCGGGCGCGGCAGCTGCGCGCCTGGATCTACGAGCGCGGCGCCGAGAGCTTCGACGCCATGACCGACCTGCCCGCCGGCCTGCGCGCGCGCCTGGCCGAAACGGCCGTCCTCGCGGCGGCCGCGGTGGTCGAGCGTGCCCGCAGCCGCGTCGACGGCTCCCTCAAGGTCCTGCTGCGCCTGCGCGACGGCGAGCTGGTGGAGGCCGTCGCCATGCCCGGCGAGACGCGCCCCGCCCTCTGCCTGTCCAGCCAGGCGGGCTGCCCTTTGGATTGCGCCTTCTGCGAGACCGGCCGCTCGGGCTTCGCCCGCAACCTGAGCCCCGGCGAGATCCTGGAGCAGGTCCTGCTGCTGCAGGCCGAGCTGCCGCCCGAGGCGCCGCGCCCCAATCTCGTGTTCATGGGGATGGGTGAACCCCTGCTCAACCTCGACGCGGTGCTCGCCGCCCTCGAGACGCTGACCCATCGCGAGGGACTGGGCTATGGCGGGCGGCGCATCACCGTCTCGACGGCGGGGATCCCCGAGGGCATCCGCCGCCTGGCGGAGGCGCCGGTGCCGCCCAACCTGGCCCTCAGTCTCAACGCGGCCGATCCGGCCCTGCGCGCGGCGCTGATGCCCGTGGCGGCGCGCCACGGCGCGGACGAGCTCCTCGCGGCCTGCGATGCGTACGCGCGCGCCACGCAGCGCCGGGTGACCATCGAGTACGTCCTGTTCGCGGGGATCAACGACCGGCCCGACGACGCCTTCGCCCTGGCGCGCGTCCTGGACCGGCGGCCCTTCCGCGTGAACCTCATCCCCTACAACCCGGGGGAACGGCCGGCGCGCCTGCGTCTGCCCGGCGGCGGCGAGGCCGAGCTCGCGCGCCCCGGCGCCGCGGCCGTGGAGCGCTTCGCCGGGCGGCTGGCCGGGCGGGTGCACGCCGTCACGGTGCGCTGGAGCCAGGCCGTGGACGTGGGCGGCGGCTGCGGCCAGCTGCGCGCCCGCCGCCGCTCCCACGGCGCCCGGGGCGGCGCGCATCACCGGGGATAGTCGAGCGCGGAGGCCGGCGCGCGCGGACGGTCGTCGCGTGGACGGTCAGGCCGGCTCGCGGCGCAGGTTGCGGGCCAGCACCAGGCCCCCGGCCAGGGCCGCCCCCAGCAGCAGGGCGGCCTGGGGCGCGCGGCCGAAGAGGGCCTGGCCGGCGCCGAAGAGCAGGCCGTAGATCAGCGCGACGCCGCCGAGGATGTTCGCCCAGGTGCGCCCCGCCGAAGCGCCCAGGGGCCGCCGCCGCCCGTCGGGCCAGAGGCGGGCGGGCCAGAGCCCCAGCGGGCGCGTGCGCGCCACGAAGCGGCGCAGGTGCTCCTCGTCCGTGGGCGGGGCCAGGAAGGCCACGGCCAGCCAGACCGCGCCCGAGAGCCCCACGTTCCACAGGAAGATCTCCCAGCTCGCGAAATGGTGGGCGAACCACCGGCCCTCGTTGGCCAGGTTCAGGAGGCTGGCCACGAGCAGGCTGGCCAGCATGGCGCTTATCTCGCTCCAGGCGTTGATGCGCCACCAGAACCAGCGCAGCAGGAAGACGGCGCCGGCGCCGGCCACGAGCTGGAGCAGAAATGTGAACAGGGCGCTGATGGACGTGCTGCGCCAGGCCACCAGGCTACCCAGGACGACGATGCCGATGCCCGACCAGCGCGCAATGGCCACGTAGTGACGCTCGCCCGCGTCGCGCTTGATGAAGCGCCGGTACACGTCGTGGACGAAGTAGCTGCTGGCCAGGTTCATGTGGGTGTCGATGGTGGACATGAAGGCCGCCAGCATCGAGGCCAGCACCAGGCCCAGCAGGCCCGGCCCCAGGTAGCGGGCCATCATCGCCGGGTAGACGGCCTTGTGGTCGGCCATGTCCGGCAGGACCCACAGGCTGACCAGGGCCACCAGGTACCAGGGCCAGGGGCGGATGACGTAGGTGACCACGGCGAACCAGAGGGTGGCCAGGAGGCTGTCCCTCTCGCTGCGCGAGGAGTTCATGCGCTGGATCAGCACGCCGCCGCCGTCCGAGTATTTCCAGCTCCACCACTGCACCAGGACCGCCACGGCGAAGCCCATGAAGGCGCCGCGGAAGCCGGGGCTCGCCCAGTCGAAGCCGGCCAGGGGCGCCAGGCGCGCGGCGGGCTCGCCGGCCGCGTCGGCCAGCGCCGGCAGGCGCTCGCGCAGGCCGGAGAGGCCGCCCTCGGCGGCCAGCACCTTCACGGCCAGGATCACCGCCCCCGTCAGGGCGACGGCGAGCTGCAGGAGGTCCGTGAGCACCACGCCCCAGAGTCCCGCCAGCGACGCGTAGAGCGAGGCCAGGACGATGCAGGCGGCCAGGGTGACCAGCTTGGGCACGCCGAAGATGCCGGCGATGGCCGTCATGCCCAGGATCACCCAGCCGAGGACGACGACGTTGGTGACCAGGGCGTAGAAGAGGCCCTTGAAGGCGCGCAGGCAGGCGGCGCCCCGCCCGCTGTAGCGCAGCTCGCAGAGCTCCACGTCCGTGGTGACGCCGCTGCGGCGCCACAGGCGCGCCAGCAGGAAGGTGGTCACCACGTGGCTGATGGCGAAGTTCACCCAGATCCAGTTGCCGCCGATCCCCTGGCGGCGGACCAGCTCGGTGACCACCAGGGGAGTGTCGGAGGCGAAGGTGGTGGCGGCCATGCTGGTGCCGGCGACGAACCAGGGCAGGCTGCGCCCGCTGAGGAAGAACTCCTGGGTCGAGGATCCCGCCCGCCTCGAGAAGGCGAGGCCGATGGCGAGCATCAGGCCCAGGTAGACCAGGATGACGAGGGCGTCGAGGGGATGGATGCTCACTGCGCCTCCCGGGAGCGGTCCGCGACCCCGGCAGGCTAGGCCAGCGCGCGCGGCCTGCCAAGCTTTTCCGCCTTCCCCTTGCCGCCGGGGAACCCCGCGTCTAGGATGCCGTTGAAGACGGAGCGCGCGGTCCCGTCGCGCGATTCCCCGACCGGGAGGAAGGACCGTGAGGAAGACAATGCTGGCCATGCTGGCGTTCGCCGCCGCCGCGGGCGCCGCCGCCGACGAGCTGGAGCTGACCGTCTACAACCAGGACCTGGCTCTGGTGAAGGAAGTGAGGACCCTCGAGCTCGAGCGCGGCATCCAGGAGCACGCCTTCACGGGCGTGCCCGAGATGCTCCTGCCCGAGACGGTTCACTTCCTCAGCCGCACGGATCCCGAGGGCACGGTGGTCCTGGAGCAGAACTACCGCTACGACCTGCTGGACCGCGCCAGCCTGCTGGAGCGCTACCTCGGCCGCGAGGTCAAGGCGCGGGTGGACGGCGCCTGGGAGACCGTGCGCCTGCTGGCCCCCGGCACCCCGAGCGCCGAGCAGGCGCCCCTGGGCCGCGTCCTCGAGGTGGACGGCACGATCCACATCGAGGGCTTCATCCTGCCGGCCCTGCCGGAAGGACTGCTGCTCGAGCCCACCCTGGTCTGGCTCCTGGACGCGCGCCGGGGCGGCCGCCACGAGACCGAGCTCAGCTACCTGACCGGCGGCGTGAGCTGGCAGGCGGACTACGTGGCCGTCGTCGACCGCGAAAACCGGCTCGACCTGACGGGCTGGGTGACGCTGGACAACACCAGCGGCCGCGACTACGAGGACGCGCGCCTGAAGCTGGTGGCCGGCGACGTGCACCGCGTCACGCCGACGGCTCCCGACTGGCGCGGCAAGAACGAGCGTGCCATGCTCCTGGCGGCCGAGGCGGGCCGCGGCTTCGAGCAGGAGCAGTTCTTCGAGTACCACCTCTACACGCTCCAGCGGCCGACGACGGTCCGCGACCGCGAGCAGAAGCAGGTGGAGCTGCTCAGCGAGCCCGACATCAATGCCCAGCGCCGCTATCGCTTCGCCTCCTGGCCGAGCCGCGAGGACCGCGAGCCGCGGGCGGTGGACGTGGTCCTGGAGTTCTCCAACAGGAAGGGCGAGGGGCCCGGCATCCCCCTGCCCAAGGGCACGGTGCGGGTCTACCAGGCGGACGCGGACGGTCGCCTGCAGTTCGCCGGCGAGGACGAGATCGCCCACACGCCCGAGGGCGAGCGCGTGCAGCTCAAGCTGGGCAGCGCCTTCGACCTGCGGGGCGAGCACCGCCTGCTCAAGACCGATCGCCTCGGCGAGCGCGTGGTGGAGCAGACCGTGCAGGTGGTGCTGCGCAACCACAAGGACGAGGCCGTCACCATCGACGTGATCGAGGAGATGCCCGCCTGGCGCGAATGGCGGGTGGTGCGCTGCAGCCACGACCGCCAGGTGGTCTCCGCCCGCCGCCTGGTGATCCCCGTGCGCGTCGGCGCCGATGCAGAAGTGACGGTCGAGTATGTCGTCAGGCTCGAATAGACGGCACGGCTCGGGCAGAGCCTCGACATGAATACGGCGACGACCCCCTCCCTCGGCTCACGCTTCACAGGTCGCTCGGGAGGGGGTCGTCCCCTTTTCGTGTCCAGGCTCTACTTGAGCAAGGTCATCTTGCGTGTCGCGACGTAGCCACCCGCTTCGACGCGGTACAGATAGATCCCACTAGCGACAGGACGACCGTCATCCGTTCGGCCCTGCCAGACGACTCGGTGGACGCCGGCCGGGAGGTACTCGCCCGCCAGCAGGCGCCGCACGCGCCGGCCCGCCACGTCGAAGACCGTCAGGCTTACCGCGGCCGGCGCAGGCAGGCCGAAGCGGATCTCGGTGACGGGGTTGAAGGGATTGGGGGCGTTCTGGGCGAGGAAGGCCGCCGCCGGCACGCCGCCCTCGGGCACGGGCGTGGCCGGGCAGCCCTCCCCCAGGGCGCCCATGAGCACGCCGCAGTCGTTGTTCTCCGGCAGGCAGGGGCTGTTGGCGGCCAGGGTCAGGTTGCCCGCGTCCAGGTCGCAGAAGCGCGGATCCGCGCACAGGTTCCCGTTCAGGTCCGCCTGGTCCGCGATACAGCCCGTCCAGTCGCCGCCGGCGTTGCCGTACACGTCGCAGCAGACCAGCGTCGGGTAGGGCCCGTCGCCCGCGCAGAAGACCGCCGCGCCCGCATCGCTGAAGGCGATGATGCAGCCGGTCAGGGCCGCGGCGCTGCCGTTCCAGCAGTAGAAGGCCCCCGCCGCCGCGCTGCCCGAGGTGTTCGCCGCGAAGGTACTGGCGCAGATGGCCGGCGCGCTGGCGTTGAGAAGGTGGACGGCGCCGGCCAGGTCGCCCGCATGGTTCGCGCGGAAGACGCCGTAGCGGATCTGGGGCGAGGAACTGTTCTGGCAGGCCATGGCCCCGCCGTCGTCGGCGCAGCTGTTCCCGGAGAGCACGCAGTGGTCCAGCACGGGCGAGGAACCGTCGCTGCAGTAGACCGCGCCACCGTCGTCCGTCGAGCTGTTGTCCAGGAAGACGCAGTCGCGCAGCAGGGGCGACGAGCCCGACACGCAGGCGACGGCGCCGCCGTCCCACTCCAGGCCGTTGACGATGGTCACCCCCTCGAGCACCGAGGTGGAGTCCTCGCCGGAGTGGAAGGTGAAAGCGCGCCCGAGCCCCTCGCAGTCGATGACGCACTCGCCGGCGCGGCCGCCCTGGGGACGGATGGTGACGCCCTTGCCCCCGTAGTCCAGGTCGCGGTTGCCCGGACCCGTGTAGGTGCCCGGCACCAGCTCGATGATCATGCCCTCCATGGCGGCGTCGAGTGCGGCTCCGATGGACGTGTAGTCGCCGCCGCCGGCCGGATCGACGACGATGGAGGAGACCACGTCCAGGGTCACGGGCACCGTGATGGTCGGCTCGTCGGGATCGTCACTCGTCACGATCAGTTCGGCCTGATAGGAACCGGGAGCCAGACCCGTAGCGTCCACGGTCACGGTGACGATCTCGCTGCCCGACGGCGGCAGCGTCCCCGAACTGGGCGTCGCCGAGAGCCAGTCCAGGCCCGGCCGCAGGAGAACGGCCAGGCCGTCGTGCAGGTAGTACGCGTTGTAGACCACCTGCAGCCCGTCCGTGCCGCCGGGATTCTCGATGCCGACGGTTGCGCTGGCGACCGAGCCCTGCAGGTCGAGGTACTGGAAGAGGATCGAGCCGTCGCCCTGCAGGTGCACCTGGAAGGTGTAGGGCAGGCTGCCGCCGTAATGCTGCACGTCCGTCCACTGGACGATCAGGCGGTCGGCGCCCGGGTCCCGCCAGAAGTGGACGCTGCCGCCGTAGTAGGTCGAGACGTCGTCCCAGAAGGGCGCGATGTAGTCGTTGGGCTGCTGGGCGGCGGGGATCGGATCATTGGTGTAGTCCGTGCCGTAGCCGCTGAAGGTCATGTAGCCGTGGGATCCGATCTCGATGCCGGTGTGCCCTACGCCGTAGAAGGGGAAGGTGAAGTCCAGGGTCAGGGCGTGGGAGTCGTCCATGCCCAGGACGATCTCCGTTCCGATGCCGGTGATGTCCTCCCAGGCGAAGGCCGGCCCGTCGGGCTCGTCGCTGTCGACCCAGGTGTAGCCGGCGCCGTCCGGTCCGCCCGACCCGCGCAGGACGGGCGTGCCCTTCCCCGCGTCGGGATCGTCGCGCCGCGCGTCGGCGACGACCAGGCCGTCGGCGGCCCCGCGCGGTTCGGCGGCGCCCGTGGCGACTGCGGCCGCCACGTCACGTCCGGCGTCGCCCGCGGGCTCGAGCGTGACCGGCAGGATGCCGCCACCGGGCAGGCGCAGTCGCGCCGCGGTCTCCGCGATGGACCAGTGCAGGTCCTGCCCACCGGTGTTGGCGATGGTCAGATCCTGGGCGTCGGTGCCGCCGGGTCCCGTGGTGAAGTGCAGCTCCGCGGGCGTGATCGCGATGTCGGGGGGCGCCGCGCAGCCCACGCCGAAGGCGCCGATCTGCCCGCAGCCGGGATTGTTCTCCGCCGCGCAGGGCGAGTCGGCGCTCAGGGTGAAGTCGAGGTAGCCCGCCAGGCAGAAGAGCGGGTCCTCGGCGATGTTGCCGTCCACGCCGTACTGCGGAGCGATGAAGCCGACCCAGTCGCCACCGGCGTTGCCGAAGAGGTCGCAGCATGCCAGCGTCGGGTTGCAGTCGTCCGCATAGCGCGCCAGCGCCTCGCCCTGGGTGCTCGCCGCGATGATGGTGTTGGCGAAGCCGGGCGAGGAGTTGTTGCGGCAATAGGCGCCCCCGCCGGCGGGCGCGGCGTTCTCGACGAAGGTGCAGCGCGTCACGGTGCACTGGGCATTGCCGTAGCAATGGAGGCCCCCGCCCGTCGCCGTGGCCGTGTTGTCCCAGAAGAGGCAGTCCGTCAGCGGCCCGTAGGAGTAGACGAAGCTCGCGCCGCCGCCGTTGGCCGCCTGGTTCTGCTGGAAGACGCACCCGGCCACCGTCGGGAAGCTGTTGACCGTGAAGTTGGCGCCGCCGCCGCCGTCACCGGCCTCGTTCCAGCGGAAGAGGCCTTCCGTCAGCGCCGGCGAGGAGAAGTCGTGGGCGTAGAGGCCGCCGCCGTCGTCGGCCGCCGTGCAGTTCATGAAGATGCAGGTGTCGACGACCGGCGACGAGTGGTCCTCGCACAGCAGGCCGCCGCCGTCCTCGGTGGCGTGGCAGTCGTCGAAGATGACGGCCGAGAAGGTGGGCGACGAGCCGAGGTCGCACAGGGCGCCGGCGCCCAGGTCGGCGGCGCCGTTCTTGACGAGCAGGCCCTCCACCACCGACGCCTCGTCCTCGCCCGAGTGGAAGTGGAAGCCCCGCGCCGCGTCCTCGCAGTCGATGACGCAGTCCTCGGGGTTGGCCGGCAGCCCGCGCAGCGTCAGGGCCTTGCCGCCGAAGTCGAGGTTCCGGTTGCCGGCGCCCGTGTAGGTGCCTTCCACGAGGTTGACGACGCTGCCGGGAGGCGCCTCGTCCAGGGCGTCCTGGATCCACTGGAAGTCACCGGAGCCGTCCGGCAGAACGGTGTAGGTGGTCGGCCCGCAGCCCGTGGGCCAGGCGCCCAGCTGCCCGCAGCCGGGATTGCTGGCCTCGGCGCAGGGCGAGTTGGCGTGGAGGGTGAAGTCGCCGCCGGCGGCGTCGCAGAAGAGGGGATCGGCCGAGAAGTTGCCATTGAGCCCCACCTGACCGGCGACGCAGTCCACCCAGTCGCCGCCCTCGTTGCCGTAGAGGTCGCAGCAGACGAGAACGGGGGCCGCCGTGACGTCGTCGCAGTAGACCGCCTCGCTCTGGAGACCGAAGGCGATGATGGTGTTCGCGATGATCGGGGCGCACTCGACGCCGACGCAGATGCCGCTGCCGTAGTTGGGCGTGTTGTTGCCATAGAAGGTGCAGTTGGTGACGAGGGGCGACGCGTGGTAGCGGCAGCGCAGACCCGCGCCGCGGCTGACGGCGTCGTTCTCCGCGATGGTGCAGCCGTCGATCTTGGGATCGGCGTAGTCGTAGGCGTAGATGCCGCCGTAGGTGTTGTCCGCGACGAGGCAGTCCGTGATGCGCGCGTCGGAACCGTCCAGGTGGATCCCGCCGCCGCCGCCCACGCCGCCGAAGTTGCCTTCGATCGTGCAGTTCTGGAGCACCAGGTCGTCGCGCGGCCAGGGCGAGAAGGCCTCGCAGTAGACGGCGCCGCCGTAGACGCCCGTGTTCCCGGTGAAGACGCAGCCGGAGAACATGGGTGCGGCCCAGTGGCAGTAGGCGCCGCCGCCCCGCATGGCGCTGCCGTCCGTGATGGTGAAGCCCTTGATCACGGTCGCGTTGGTCTCACCGTCGTCGAAGACGAGGACGGAGCCGCCGCCGTCGCCATCGATGGCGGTCATGCCGGCGCCCGCGGCGCTCTCGAGCTTGAGCGCCTTGCCGCCGAAGTCCAGCCGCTCGTGGTAGGTGCCGGGCGAGACGCGGATCCGGTCGCCGTGCAGGGCCGCCTCGATGGCCGCCTGGATGGTGGCGTGATCGGATGGCACATCCAAAGGCAGTCCGTGGCGGTAGTGGTAGCCCACGTCCACCATGCCCGTGTCGCCCGCCTCGTCCACGCGCGTGGTCAGGCGCTCCATGCTCAGCGTGCCCTCGGGCGCCTCGAAGGTAACGGCCGCGGCGGTGCGGTTCCCGGCGTCGACGCAGGGGCTGCCGGCCGCGTCCAGGTAGTAGGCGCCGAGGGGGCCCGTCACGAACTCCGGCGGGCCGGGGAAGTTGGTGCCGGGCCAGTCGAACTCGTAGCAGCAGAAGGACATGCCGCCGCCGGTGATGTCGGGCATCACGCCGTAGTTGTAGTAGAGGATGCAGTGGAAGAAGGTGCCGCCGCCGCCCAGGTCGGCGGCGAGGATGCTGCCGCCCAGGCCGATGGTGTTGTCGGCGTGGTTGTTGACCACCGTGCACCACTCGATGTCCACGCCCCCGTCGTGAACGAAGAAGGCGCCGCCCTCGGCGGCGTCGTTGCCGTCGAGGAGGCAGTTGATCAGGTCGGGATAGCAATGGTCGGAGAAGACGCCCGCCCCCTGCGAGGCGTCGTTGTCGGCGATAACGTTGTCCGAGGCGACGGCGTCCGCGTCGAAGAAGACGCCCCCGCCGCGGCCGGCCGTGTTCTCCGTGATCCGGTTGCCGGTCACGCTCGCGTTCGCATGGGCGACGAAAACGCCGCCGCCGTCGTCGAAGGTCTCGCAGAGGCTGATGGTACAGCGCGCGAGCAGTCCGCCGCGCAGCCAGGCGCCGCCGCCGGCCTCGTTGGCCTGGCAGCCCGTGATGGCGCCGTCGAGGATCTCCGGCGAGCCATCGTAGACGTAGACGCCGCCGCCGTTCTCGGCCTGGCAGCCGGTGATCGTGAAGTCGCGGATCAGCGCGTCGGAGTAGTACATGGCGACGCCGCCGCCCATCCCCGAGTGGGACGCGGCGAAGGCCGTGCAGTCCTGGATGACGAGGTTGGTCAGCGACGGGCCGGCGTTGTGGCAGTAGACGCCGCCGCCGTTGCCATCCACGACGTAGCCGTTGGCGATGGTCAGGCCCTTGACCTCCACGGCGCGTCCCTCGCCGCTGTGGAAGTGGAAGCCGCGCCCGTCGTTCTCGCAGTCGATGACGCAGGAGGACGGGCCGCTTCGCGACAGCAGCGTGACGACATCCGCGCCGCCAAAATCGAGGTTCTTGTTCTCCGGTCCGGTCCAGACGCCGTCGCCCACCAGGATGGAATCGCCGGTGGTCGCGGCCTCGATGGCCGGCTGGATGGTCGTGAAGTGCCCGCTGCCGTCCTGCTCGACGGTCCAGCAGAAGGCCTGGGCGCCGACGGCGGACAGGCCGATCAGAGCGATGATGAGTAGCACGCTGCGCATGGTGGTCCCCCTGGTCTGGCAGTCGTCTGTGGAGGGGACCCGGCTGGGCATAAACGGACCGCGCCCAGGCGTCACCGGGTCGGTGACGTGTGTGACGCAGGCGGGCGGGCTGAATCACAGACGAGCGGGAAGAAGCGGATATCAGGCGGCGCGCCGGCGCCGGCGGGCGTCCCAGGCGACGAGGACGACGAGGAGCAGCACGCCGGCGGCCGCGAGCCAGCGTCCGTCCAGGCGGCGCGCCAGGGGCAGTGACAGCCCGCCGTCGCCCAGAACCACGAAGCCCGCCCAGTAGAAGGGATGGGCGTACCCTTCCTCGGCGCGCAGAAGTCCCTGGGCGCGCGCCAGGGCCTCGCCGACGCACGCGCCGCTGGCCAGTTCGGCGTAGAAGCGCGCCATGAGCCGGCGCGTGGCGGCGTCGTCCACGGGCCAGAGGCTCGCCACCACGGCGGGAACGCCGGCGGCCAGGAAGGCGCTGCCCAGACCCAGGACGCCCTCGCCGTCCAGGACGCGTCCGCCCCCCGACTCGCAGCCCGACAGCACCGCCAGGCGCGCCGGCAGGCGGAGGGCCGCCACCTCGGCCGCTGCGAGATCGCCCGCCGCGCCGCCGAGATGGATGGCCGAGCGCCATGGATGCTCGTCGTCCACGAGGGAGTGTGCCGCCAGGTGCAGCAGTCCGAAGCTCGCCAGGTCGCCGGCGGACACGACGGCGTCCGCCTCGGGGAGAACGCGCAGCGTGACCCCGCGGTAGCGCCGGGCCAGGTCGCGAGCTTCGCCCACGGCACCGGGCAGGGAGCCGCCCGCGGGACCCTGCCGGCTGGCCAGCGCCAGGGTCCGCCGCGGCGCGTCGCCGCCGTTCCGGGCGTCGCGCAGGGCCAGGAAGACCGACGCCGAGGGCACGCGTGTCCACACCGGCGCGGGCTCGCCGCGACCGTCACTCGAGCCGTCGCCGGCGGCCGCCGCGGACGTCTCGCCCGCCAGCAGCGAAAAGGGCAGCAGGTTCAGGACGCCGTCCGGCGCCACGATGACGTGCCCGGCCCCGGCCAGGACATCCGGCGCGTCGCCGAGAAGCAGCGCCGCCAGGCGCGCCGCCACCGCCGCCGGCGCCGCGGCGCCGCCGCTCCCGCCGGTCCCCGGGGTGGCGAGGAGGCCATGGAAGCGCCGCAGGCGCCCCTCGAGGTCCACCGCGGGCGGCAGCGCCCGCGCGGTCACGCCACCGGCTTCGACGACGAAGAGCCACGAGTGCTCGGGTCCGAGGTAAGCATCCAGGAAGCGCTCGCCGGGAGCCAGTTCGGCCTGCAGCGCGGCCAGCGTTGCCGGCGTCGGGTCCACCGCCGCGCCGCCCGGACCCAGCATGCGCTCGCGCAGGGTGCGGGCCTTGTAGGCCTGCAGGGCGTCGAAGGCGGCGGCGGGGCCTAGCGACGGCGCTTCGAGCAGCAGGGCCGCCATGTCCG
>Ga0272442_10006679_pt1 | contig 15108 bp, 13 predicted proteins | sample SSMForm2O_FD_200262 | JGI IMG/M metagenome (GOLD analysis project Ga0272442, IMG submission 200262) | Marine sediment archaeal communities from Little Sippewissett salt marsh, Falmouth, MA, United States - SSM-Form-2O | ecosystem: Environmental > Aquatic > Marine > Wetlands > Sediment ...
AGCAGGATTAATCTTAAATTCATCTCTTACCTTAATTATGTCTTCAATAAATTTATCATCAATCTCTCGTTCTAACCATGCTTCATCCAATGGATAAGCAAAAACACCAGTAATTATTACTTTGAAATTATTTTCAATAAGATCCTTTAATAACTCAATCTGATCTTTCTGCCACAATGGATTAAAACATTCTATTTTTAGTTTATTACAGATTTTTTGTATCCTTGTTGCTTGATATACTGATTCTAAAGCACCTGTTACAATACCTTCTATATTGTGTTGTTCAATTGCGTCTTTAATAGCTAATTCAAGATCATCAAGTTCTATTTCTTTTTCACCAGCAGTATATCTTACAATAATTGGTATATTCATTGCTCTTGCTTGAACCTCTACACCTGAAATACTAGGTGTATGAAACATATAACTATCAGGATTAGAACTATTTATCGATATTAGACAAGCTAATTCATGCCCATACTTTTTAGCTAAAAACGCAGCATAAGTACTATCTTTACCGCCTGAAAATAATATACCTAATCTCATAATTAGAACTAGGATAGCAATTATTTATAAAATTTATCAATAAAAATGAAAAAATTAAATAGGTTTAATAAAATTCCCTGAAATAGTTGCTAGACTCAATACTCCTATAATCATCCCAATTATAAATAAAAGCAAAAGTATTGATGAAATAACTAAAGCAGTTATTGCAAAGGCCTTTGATTCATATTTGGTCAAATGAAGAATTGAACTAACAAATGTAAATATAGTCAGACCAATCCATAAAAAAGATAATAAAGCATAAACTACATTCTCATAAGGAACAAAAGCCATTATAATCCATAAGGCAATTATACTCCAAAAACCTATACGAGTACTAATCCATAAAAATCCTTTGCCGTTTTTCATTTTTTTAGCCATATAATTTTACCTTTTCTTCTTTTTACCAACAATCTTTCTGATTTCATCAATTAATCTGTCAAGATCAGCTTCATCTCGGCTAAATTGGTTAATCAATCTTCTCAATTGTCTAAATTCAATCTCTAAGATTATAAGATAAGCTACTACAACAACTGAAAATATAACTAATAGTTCCAGTATTGGAATATTTATACCAAAAACATACATTTAAGCTTCACCTCTTCTTTTTATTCTTTGTCTTTTTCTTGACTGCTTTCTTTTTTGTTGGTTTTTTCTTTGGTTGTACTAGCTTAGCTTTTCTTGCAGCTTTTCTCTTTTTCATTACATTAAGCTTTTTATTCAATCTTTTGATTGATTTATATCTTCTATAGCTCAAGTATATTAATGCAATACCTGCAGCAACCAATACTATTACCTCAAAATTATACAATACGCTTTCTCTTACACCAGATACAAAGAAGGATGTTGAACCTTGTGAAATAATTGCAAAATCTTCTCTGAATCTTGCATGCGCTGTATACATACCAGTTGGACTGGATGATGGTAGTGCGAATTTTTCATAAGTCTCTGTTTTTTCTAAAGGTTGTAGCTCATCAAGATTAATCATTGTTGAATAGATTTGGTCTTTATATGAACTATAAACTTCTGTTTCAATATATGGACTTCTTATTTTTTCGCCACCATTAATTACTAAAATTGATAAACCAACAGAAGAGTTAGCATTATACTGTGATTTATCGCTTGTTATGATTACAGTAGGATATGATGCTTTGTAAGTTACTGTAACTGTTCTTAGACCTTGTGAATCTAAGTTAGGTATCATAACAACAACATTATTTTCACCACCGCTATATTCAAATTCTCTACCCATATCATCAGTTATAGATAAGATTTGGTTAATATCAAATGGTAAATTTAATCTAATATTACTATATTCTTCTTCTGCAAAATTCTTCAAGTAAATATCAGTCTTGATTTTTACTTGTTTATCATCAAGTTTTTCTAGAACTTCAACATCTCTATCAATTTCTAAAACAGGCGGTGTTAAAATTCTAACTTCATAAGTTCTTGTTTCCAATGGATTCATTGTTGTTGACCAGAAGATATACTTACCATCCTCTAAAATGTCAAAGTCAGGTTTTTCTTCAATTAATTTACCATATTCATCATAGTACAAAATGTTTGCTTCAAGAGCATCATCAAATACTTTTGTTTGGAATTGTGAACCAATTCTTCTATTGTTTGGATTATATATTTCAAATTTCTTTGTCCATAACACAGGTTTGCCAACAACAGCTGCGCTTCCGATTGTTGCTTGTTCTTCAATTATTGAAAATTCCAAAGCTTCATCAGGTAATGCAATTGAGATTGCACCAATCGCAGTTGAATCTAATGACACTCCTGTCGACGGATCAAATGCTACAATTTGCGCAGGCAATTCATAAACACCTGGTTCTGTAATATTCATTTGGTATGTAATCTTTAATTGATGATTATCATACATTGTTCCATTCCATACAGCATTTGTTGCATTATCATAATATTCATATGCGTGCACAGTTGAACCATCAGGCAATGTATTCCATCCTAAATCTCTAACAAGATATTCAACGCCTTGTGTCCATGTTGTCCATGTCGCACCATTATAATATTGTAATACAGCATTATTAATATTAAATGTTGTACCGTTTGCAACATAATCAGTTAGTTTAATACCTGCAATACCGCTTTGAGCAATAGATTTATCTAATGAGCTCATCAATATTGTTACATTAACTAATGTAGGATTGCTTGGATTATAACTTATTATTTCCTTATAAGAATTAAGTCTTTTTTCTGCTGCAACAACTTCTCTCGGAGGTAATAATTCTGTTAATGGTGTACCTGATACTGTTACAACAGTTGCATTACCATCAAACACAAATATTTTACCAAATACAATATCTGTTTGAGTTATTACATCATAATCAATCTGAATTCTTTCATTCACTCTCAAATAATTTCCAACACTTCCGCCAATAGTTTTTGAAACTTGTGATAGGTTTGTAATTACAAGATGTACATAACCATCACTTGAACCTGTTGGGTTAGATGTTGTCACACTAATTCCTGAAGAACCTGTATTTAATTCTACAGTTGAACCAGTTGAATTAACATAATATACATGTATTGATGAAGTATTGATTACCCAATTACCATATGTTGTGTTGTCTGTTGATTGATAAGGAACCATTGACCATAATTCAACATAAGGTGTTTCTAAACTAACTTCACCAACATGCTTAAGATCTTCATGTACCTCAATAACATTTGAAATATTAGGCAAAACAACACCAGTAACATCTCTTAATGAATTATCAATATCTATCATCTTTAGTGTAGGCATCTCTAGTTCTGTTCTTGTTGTTGAAAAATATTTATCACCAGAATATGTTGAATTATCCCATTCAACTTCCCAATCAAACTCCACTGAATAATAAGGTTTGCTTGCAGCACCAGTATTATACCAATCAGTATAAACAGTATCAGGCGCATAAATTTCAGCAAATGGATCACTACCGGTAAAAGATAATTTTGCAGGTAAGATTGGTAATCCAGTTGTTGCATTTGTTTCATATAAATTCCAATCATGAATAATATAATTTAATTGTGTACCTGAAGTTGTTGCAATATCTTTCATAAAACCTCTAACTCTCCATTGATTAGAAGCATAAATCATATCAATACCATGTCTAACAGGCGCTCTTGCAAATCTGTCAGTTATATTGATACCTGAAAAAACTTTTGTTTCAGTTGTATAGTTAGCTACAACACCAACATCAGTTGTAAAACCATTTAAATTAACAGTTGTACCAACAAAATTAACATTTTCTTCAATTGTACCATTAAATTGAAATGTTCTTGTTGATTGTGAATTCAAAGTACCATTCCATACTAAAGTATCGTAAAAACCATCACTATCTCTATCAAGTATAGTTGTACCAACAGGATATTCTGTTAGATTAATTGCATCTTTACCAGCACCATCAGTATCTGTATTAAATCGTACTTCAAGATATGCATTTCCAAGATTTAGTGTTTGACTTGGGTTATATAGATCAAATGTGAACATATAGATATTTTCGGGATTTGGGATATTATCATCACAATATAGATCAATACCACCTGCTTTATTTGCATAAGTAGCATTAAGCTCTAGCTTAGGAGCAACATTAGAATTATTAATTTCATAATATAGTTGCTTATCTCCAACAGCAGTATCAACATACATTCGTGTTTTACTACCAGGTGTTGCTGATGCAGCAATACTATGATAAGCAATTGGTCTTACAAGATTAGTATTTTGTGTTCCTGATAAATTAATCAGAACTTGTTGTAAGACATCATCTGTATTGGGCATCTCAACCTCAATATAACCAATTCTTTCCAATGATTCACTGCCATTGGCATAATAAGTTGTTTGGATTTCTTCAGTATGATGTACAACAGGACCTGTTAATGCAAATACAGATCCAAATATAAATATACTAAAGAACAAAAATACAATAATATTTCTTTTCATGATCTATACACCCCGATCTTTTAATTATAATATATAGTACAATAATTACATTTTTATTTATAAATATTTTGTTTTTTTAGAACTTATCATATTTTTTCATAAGATATCTAGTAAATTTTCTAATTTTTCTATACCATCTCTTTCTTATTTTGTAATTTATACCTTCATAAATCCTAAAAGACAAAATTGATATAATAACAATTAATAAGAAATATATGAAAATCTTGGACATTTGTTGTTTGCAATTAACTTCAAAGGTTTTTTCTTTGTTAATTATTGTGAAAAAACCTTTTCTAAATCTTGAATATATAGTATAAGTACCTGAAGGTAATTCATTTGTTTTAAGATAGATATTTTCTTTAACAACTTGATTTGCGCTAACTCCAGAATAAAGATATGCATCGCCATAAATATTTACAGGAAAGTAATCCGGCCCTATTATTTCAAACTCAGTATGAGCAAGATTAATATCTTCTGGAGAAACAAACATTGTTGTTATATTTATCAAATCATTACAATCAAATTCACGCTGATTCAGATTAATATACATTAAAGGCAAACTTGCATTATATTTAATCCATACTTGTTTGGGTTGTCTTGCTAAAAAAGACATATTAATCAATACTTCATTACCATATTGCCAGTACTGTAGATTTGGCGATGTTTCAATTATCTTATCATAATCTAAATCATAGATATCACGAATATTAACATAATCTTCTAAAGCCGAATTTTCTAAACTAGAATTAATCAAAAATATAGCATAATCTTCATAGGATTCAATTGGGATTATTGTTCTTTCAAGCTCAAAAACCGGCGGAGTATACAATAGCATAACATAATTTTCAGATTTTAATCTATCAATATCAATAGGAAGTTTAGCAAACTTCTTACCAGATCTATCAACAATCTCTAGTTTCTCTCCAGGTGTGCAACAAACAGCATCAGGATGCAATAAATAAGCTTGAACAGTATCAGAAAATATTTCTACATAAACATATTGCCTAACATCCACAGTATTGTAATTCGACACAGTTACTGTTTGATACCATTTTACAAGATCATTAACATAAGCTGGACCTTGGTGAAGATCACTTTTGACATCTAAAGGATATTCAATTATACCTTTTATGTTTAGTATTTCAGTAATGGTATCACTAATAAAAACACTATTATGTATATCTTGACCTCTAAAAATTGTTATCAGATTATGTGTGCCTGCAGGAATCTTTGCTTTGTACTTTAAATCAATCGCATCACCATTATAAAAAGTTCCATCAAGATTAACAAGATATTCATCGTACTGAATATTGTTTCTAGTTCTATTACCCACATATCTTGTTTCTAATTTTTTGTCAAAGATTTTGATAAACTCAAGTACTGAATTCTTTGGAATTAAAACACTAATTTCAACAAGATTAACACCCTGCTTATTTGGATCAACAATAAGTTCAGAGATGTGGATATTAGCATCTAAACTATCATCAACCCATGGTGTAGAAAAATTAGTTTTGAATCTCGCATATTCTCTTGTTGGTTCCCTCGGAGGAGTATATTCAATAACTCGATCATAAGGAGCAGAAGAATCTGTTCCTGATAATGTTGTCATCTCAGCTTCTGCACTAAAAGAATAAGGCACATTAAATTTAGAATCATTTGTATATACATTATATGTCAAAATCATATCTTCATTAATCTTTAGTGTTTTTCCAAGTTTATTAAGTATATCATATTCAAAATAAACATAACCAGGTGATTCAGGTTGTTTATAATCAATAAAACAATCATCAGTAACCTCGATTATTGTACCATTACTATCTTTATAATAAATGTTAAATGTGGTATTATCAATAAACCACGGAGGATTAATATAAGATATATGGGTTATATATTTTACTTCAAGATCAGGATGACCAATATGTCTTATTGTATCTTTGACATTAACAACTCTTGTTGTACCTCGCTTAGAAATTTCAGATATATCTTTTGTTAATGTAACATACATTTCTTTAAGTTCAGGAAATTTACGATAGCCATTAAATATTGCTGTTTTTTTGTCTTGGGATTGATTCCATAGAACTTGCCATTCAAAACTCGGACTATAATAATCACTTTTCGAAGCATTTGGATAAACATTTGAATACACTGTTGCATTAGATATTAGTGTATCATTTTCCAAAGTATGAGCAAGAACAAGATTATTATTCTTATCATATAAACTATAATCTTCAACTTCATAAGTCAAACCATGTGATGGATTATGTAAGAATCCTCGTACATACCAAGTATCAGTATGAAACCACTCCAGTCCCTGACGTATTGGTGCACGTGAGAATTTTGATTGAATATCAACACTTGAAAACAATTTATCTTTGTCATAAGAAAGCACAATAGGATAAGAAAATAATGCATTAGGATCATCAAGTCTTTCACTTTCATTAAAATGAGTATCAGGAGTTATTGAAGCTTTGAATTCTATTGTAACAGGATTTGATGTTAATGGACCTTCCCAATAGATTGCATCAACTTCGTCATCATTATCACTATCATATCTTACAAGCCTATCACCTGATGTTGCACTAGCTGCATAAATATTCATTGAATCTGATTGGTTATAATTATTTGTCTTGGTTCGTATATTTAAAGTAACATCGTCTATAAATTGTGATGAATAAAATGAGAAACTAAACGTAAAATTATTTTCTTTTTGTTGTGAAATATCTTTACCGCCGGCTTGATTAAAATAATCAAATTCAGAATAATAAATCATAGGACTAAGCAGACTATCATCAATAACATAATCAGTACATGTACCTTGTGTTGTTGTTAGAAATAATTTTGTTGCATCATTAAAAGGCGATGCTGCAGTTGCACGATATGCTCTTGTTGATGCAAGATCAGTATTCAATGTATTTTTCAAAGTGACATCAACATTATGCAATACATCATAAGGGTTAGGAACTAGCACATCAACATGACCTAACATATTGATTGAAGCATTTAATGAACCGTCAAGATTATAATATGCATTTGCTTCCTCAGTCAAAGATAAAGTCGGGCCTTCAAAAGCATGAGCTAGAGGTATAAGTAATAACAAGATTAAATACATCATCCTCTTTTTTTCTAATATCATTATGATCTTCTTAGCATGAGTATAAATATTATACTAATCAATGCCAATCCCAATACTAAATAAACATAATTTAGTTTTGATTCTTCAATAACAAACATTTCTGTGGCCATAGCTTCTTTACCTGCATAAGTTACAAAAGCTTCAAAAACATATTTTCCTGAATCTAAATTATCAGGCACTGATAATTGCAATTCTTTTGTTACTTTATCAGATACTGCGAAGCTTTGTGATTTCTCAGTTATTAATTCACCAAAGATAGTTTTTAATGAATAGCTAAGCAAAACATCAACCTTTGCTTTTGGACCACCAACATTCATTACCGATACTATAGCATCAATATTATCTCCTGAACTTATAAAATTATTGATTAAATTAACTGTAACATCAAACAAAGGAATATTTAATGGCCTTATTGTTTCTGTTTTGATATGTTTTTGATAAATCGGATCAAAGCCTGCAATGATTGTTGGCAATACCCATTCCCCGCCGCCTAAAGTTGCAACATTATAGCTCAAGATAATAGAATCATTATCATAAAGATAACCATTCCAATTCGTAAAATTAAACGAGAGATTATAATAATAAATGTCAACAAAATTACCATCAACCAATGTTCCGTTTGATTTATAGACATAATAATCTTGATTTAATTGCAAAGGCACTAGCATTGAAAGATTATCATTATAATAATAAATTGAAAAATTTTGTACTGTTGAACCGCTAGGTAAATAGTCTGATAGTGCAAGACCTGTCACAGGACCTTTTGGAGAAATAAACTCAACATCAACACTAAAATTTTGTGGATTATCAACATAAGATATAATATCTTTCTGACCGATTAAGCTAGCACCCAATGGATAAATCAAATCCGTAGCATTTGCATGAGCTGTTGTGTTGTATATATCAACTGCTGTTGCATAAGCAGTTGCATTAATTATGTTTGTGAAATTGTTTGTTTGCATAGTATAAATTATTTGAATTAAATCATCTTGATAGGCATAATTGCCTGATTGACTTATGTTATTGATTGTAAAATCAATATGCGTTGAATTTGTTGTGATTGTTGTTATGTTAGTTATATCAACATTATTGAAGAGAATTGTAGCATTATTGTATGTGAAAGGCAATTCATCTACAACATTGAAATAATAAACAGGATTGCTTGCGTTTGTTATTGTCAAATTAAGTTGTGTTGTTATTTCTTGATTATCTCCGGCCATATTAGGATTATAATCTTTTGTTAAATCTATTTCTAGTTCTTGTTCTGGAATAATAAAAGTTCGAGTTTCACTAACAATCGATCCATAATAACAATTTTGTTCAGGAGTGATATTATAACAATAACCAGTACCATTAATATTACAAAAAGGTCCTCCAATCAAACTTGCTCCACCTAATATTTCAAAATCACCACTAATCATACCAATATAAATTGGTTCAGAACAACTTGTATGTATTTTTGTATTTAGTATATTATCAACATATATTCTTATTTCTGTACCTAAGGTTCCTTTATAATTTCCAACAAAACTAAAGTTTTCTCCTGACGAAATAGTATTATTAAAAACTACACCGTTGTCCTTTTTTTGAATAACAGTTATTAAAGAAGCATTATCGCCCAAGTATTTTAATGTTAAATTTGTGACTTTGCCTTCGCAATCACCACAAGGTAAACATACCTGCACAGGATCATTTTGATTAGTAGAACCATTACAATCTTCACAATTTAAACCAGTACAATCAAACTCAACTGTTCCAATCTTTTTTGCAGCCTTTGCTTGGATTGATATTTCATAATCTTCAACTAGCTCATTAAGCATAAATTCAAAAATGTCATAACCTCCGTTCTTCACACCTTCGCCAATTGTTTCATATTTAATTGAATAAAAAGGATTGTTTGTAGGATTTTCTATTCCGTAGTTATTAAAAATACCAGAGTATGTCGAGCCATCACTAGGCCATATCGGGATTACACCAGAAGGTAATTCAATAGCAACATAACTCAATGCCCATTTGTTATTGTTTGTTACTTTAAATCGGTAAGTATAACTTCCATCACAATTTCTTGTTTTGTTTAGCCATTCAAAGTCAAAATTATTGTCTGTTTGCGGATAACAAATAAAATCATTTGGACAAGGAGTTATATTGGTTTCACAAAAATAATAAGAACAATTAACTTCCCATTCATATTGTCCTGATAAAAAACCAAAGATTGAATGATTATAATAAGTATCAGGAAAAATATTGAGATTTGTATGTTCTAGTTGACCATCAACATACAAAGAACAATTTGTTATGTTTGTCGAGTTATAATTAATATAATATTGAAAGTCAATATCGCCATCAACATCAGTAAAATTATCTATAGGATAAATCAAATCAAGAGTTACATTATCACCAGAAATATTATAAGATAAAAAACCTGTGAGAAAATTAGCACCGTATTGATTGAAAACCAATACAAATCCAAACAAAAAGATTAACCCATAAAGAACAATATTCAAAATCTTTGATTGTTTATATTCACTATATGCAACATCTAATAGTTCTGCATCATGACCTTGAGAAACAAAAGCTTTTTTTATTTCTTTGTAAGAATAACCATTCTTTAAATTTTTTTCTAAGTACTTACGATAATATTTTCCTGGATCCATCTTCTCTTTTTTATTATATTTTTATTATAATTAATTTAATTTTATTTATAAAGTTTTGCGAATTACAAAAATTTATATATACAAATACGTTATTTTTACTAAAAAAGAGGTAAAACTATGAGTTTCAAAGATTTTTTTATTTTAACAATGCAAGAAACATGGAAGTTATTCATAACACCATGGACAAATTCTGAAATACTATGGGTTATCTTACCTTTAGTATTAATCCTAATACTAATCCATATTTATTTTGGACGTTATAGAAATGAAGAACTAGGATGGAATTCAGCATTTGGTAATGCAATATCATTATTATGGATTTGCGTTATTTTATTTAGATTTTTATTCCATAAATATAATTATCATGAATTAACTACAAATATTATATTTTTGAAAAGCTTTGCAATAACAAGCATAATGACACTATGGGTTATATCATTATTAGCTTTTAACTTTTTACATAAATTACCTAAACAGTTTGCCTATCTTATTTCATCAGCAGACTCAGTTTACATATTAGCATACATTGCAATATCAATGGTAATGGGTGAAATTAATATAACAAACTGGACATTTGCAGGCGCAATTGTATTATTCATATTCCTACATTTATTGCTAGAGGTAATAAGATATTTAACACCAATGAGCACAGGCTCTAAAATATCCAAATCAAAAAAGAAAAATGGCAAAAAAAAGAAGCCTAATTCCAAATAATCCCATATCAAAATTTATGAGAACTAGAATAATCTCATTAGATCATATTTATTTAGACTTTTGGTCGATTGTTCATCTAATAACAGGATTTTTATTGGGTTTGTTAATTGCACCTAGATTTAGTGCAAAACTAACAATCATTATAGTATTTTCATTATTATGTTTATGGGAAATCTTTGAATATTATACTAGCGGTTATTTGTTTTTCAAAGAAACAACATCAGACAAATTATGGGATATAATTATTGGGATGATCGGATTATATTTATATTACATATTTCTGGTATAAGAAAAATAAAAAAATAATTTATCTATAAAAAGCACCAATAATAGCACCTAAAATCATATAGATCACTAAATAATTTATCAACCAATATGCAATTACTTCTACTGCAATTGTCATAAAAAAAGGCAGTGCAGCTATAAAAATAAAAGGTCCTATCAACCAAAGTAATGCACCATAAACAACACCTCTTCTCCACTTACTATAAGGTATTTGCTTTTTGATCAACAAAAATACTGAAACAATAATCATTGCTGTTACTAATCCAATTAAATTAGAACCTATGATTGAAGAAAATGAACTAATCTGTTCAGGACTTCTCCATATTACTGGTTGAATCCTATAAATACCATTAAACAACCAACCGCATGTAATAAAAGTCCAAACAGAACTAACAAACCAAATCAAGATACTAACTAAAAACCATTTTTTGTAATTAAATTTCTTTGCCATCTAATTCACCTTTTGAAATCTTTTTATTTCTTGATCATCAATAATAATAGTTTCTTCAAACATTGTTAAAGGTCTTGCCCAAACTTTTGATAAATCATCAATCTGTTGATAAACAACTAATTCTTCTAAAGTTTCTGAATGTTTAGCAAGTGCAATTATCTCATATAATGTACCTTTGTAATGTTTGTACTTTTCACCTACTTTTATCATAACAAATTAGAAAACACTAAGATTTATATATTATTTGTTATATCTTTTATAGTATGTTTGAATTAACATTAGTTATATTAGTTGCAATAATAATACTAGCTATTGGTGTTGCAATGATAAGAGTAAAGCAAAAATACAAAAGACCTATTGATTATTATAATCTTTTTATGATAGGATTAGTATGGTTAGCAATAGGCATACCATTAGACAACTATATCCTTAGTGCATTAGGTCTGATATTTCTAATTGCAGGTATTATTAATCATAAAAAATGGAAAACAAACAGATTAACATGGGATAAACTAACACCTGAAGAACAAAGAATAAAGATTTATCTGATTAGCATATTGGTTGTACTATTAATTCTAGGTATGGTAATGCTGTATTTCTTCTAAAATAAAAGCAAATCTTTATAAAGGATAAAAAACCAGTCATAAATATAGCATTAAAAACCGAGAGAAAGCACTTGATCACATCATCATTTCGCTTTTTCTATTAAACAAGTGCTAAATACTAATGAGGTTAAAATTACTATGAAATTTGAAGATTTTAAACTAAGTAAAGATATACTTAACTCAATAAATGATTTAGGTTTTACAGAACCTACTTTGATTCAAGAAAAATCAATACCTTTAATCTTAGAGGGTAAAGATATTATAGGTGAGTCTGCAACAGGCTCAGGAAAAACTCTAGCTTTTGGCTGTGGATTAATTGAACACATAACACCAAAGCAAGGCTTACAAGGATTAGTACTAACACCAACAAGAGAGTTAGCAGAACAAGTAAGAAGAGCATTATTAAAAATATCTAAACATAAAAAATTGAAAGTAATTTCTGTTTATGGCGGTGTTTCAATAGAACCGCAAATAAGAGATATGTTCTCAGCAGATATTGTTGTTGCAACACCAGGAAGATTCCTAGATCATTTGCATAGAAGAACAGTAAACACAGAAAATATCAAAATATTTGTTCTTGATGAAGCAGATAGAATGCTTGATATGGGTTTTATTGATGATGTTAAGAAAATTATCCAAGTTTGTAAGAACAGAGAACAAACTTTATTTTTTTCAGCAACAATAAGTCCAGACATAAAAAAATTGGCAAAACCATTCATGAATAATCCAACAGAAATATTTGCAACAAAGATGGTTGATCCAACAAAATTAACACAAGTTTATTATGATGTTAAAAGAGAAATGAAAATTTCCCTATTAGTACATTTGCTAAAACAAGAAACAAACTATCTTGTAATGGTATTCTGTAATACAAGAAAAGCAACAGACATGGTTGTAGAAAATCTACAAGCAAATAAGATTAAGGCTGAAGCAATTCATGGCGGTTTTTCACAAAACAAGAGAGAAAAAATGCTGAAATTATTTAATGAAGGCAAGATTGAAGTTCTTGTATGCACTGATGTTGCTGCTCGTGGATTGCATATTGATAATGTAACTCATGTATATAATTATGATATACCAAAAGATCCTAAGGATTATGTACATAGGATTGGAAGAACAGCAAGAGCAGGTGCTGAAGGTAAAGTAATCAATATGTTATGCGATTATGATTATGGTAATTTCTCTAGATTGCTTGAACAATATAGGGATTATGATATTGAACAGCTAGATTCTGGATTTATCAAGAAAATACCTATGATTCGTAGGAACAGAATGCCTAGACGTAATCCCAAAAACGATTTTGGCAAGCAAAAGCGTAATAAAGACGCAAAAAAGCCTTATAAAAGCAAGAAGAAAAAAGTTTATAAAAGGTCATAGTTTTGAAAAAAACATGAGAACATTTGTTCTCTAATTTAAAGTAAATGAGGTTAAAATAAAATGAAAGGAACTGTAAAGTTTTTTAACAGAGATAAAGGTTTTGGATTTATCACTGCTGAAGATGGTAATGAATACTTTGTTCATGTATCAGCTCTTCCAGAAGGCGAAATCCTAAACGAAAACGACCAAGTTGAGTTCGAAATCGAACAAGGCGACAGAGGTCCAAAAGCTGTTAATGTTAAGTTGTTAAGAGAATAAATATAATTCACCTTATACTTATCATTAGTTTTTTTTTGAATTTTTTTTCTTTTTTTTTATCTTTTTCTTAATAAATTATTTAAATTATACATTATTTCATAAAAACAATGAAACTCTATAATTTCCTCAGAAGAAGAATAATGATGATTATAGACAAAGACTATATCTCTAAAAAATTAGCTAAACGGCAAGGACAATGTTTGAAGTGCGGACAATGTTGTAGAGGTTGTAAACACCTGAAAGATAATCTTTGTTTAGTCTATGAAAATAGACCTTTTTATTGTCATCAAGACTTTCCAATAGATCAACAAGATCTTGACGCTTTTGGTATTAAAAATTGCGGCTATAGTTTTGAAAAATAAGCAATACAGCCTCTATAAATACAGAATTATAACCTAAACCTTTATAAAGGGAAACTCCTTTTTCTTAGCTATGGAAGATAACCAAAATCAAGCAGAAAAAGTTGAAATTGTCGACGACAAAAACAATTACAAAGCAGAATCAATTTCAGTTCTTGAAGGTCTTGAAGCTGTAAGAAAAAGACCAGGCATGTATATCGGTGATACAACAGTAAGAGGATTGCATCATCTAGGTTATGAACTGATTGATAATGGTATTGATGAAGCTCTAGCAGGCCATTGTACAAAACTAACTGTAATCATAAAAAAAGATGGTTCTTTAGCTGTTATTGATAATGGTAGAGGCATCCCAGTTGAAATGCATCCAAAATACAATGTTAGTGCTCTGACTTTAGTTATGACAAAATTACATGCAGGGGGCAAATTTGATTCTTCATCATACAAAGTTTCTGGCGGTTTACATGGTGTTGGTGCTTCTGTTGTAAATGCATTAGCAAACAGAATGATTGTTATAGTAAGAAGAAATAACAAGATATACAAGCAAGAGTTTTCCAAGGGTAAGGCAATAACAGAACTTGAAGTTATTGGCGATACTGAAGAAACAGGTACTGAAGCAAGATTCTGGCCTGATGATACTATTTTTGAAACAACAGAATTCAAATACGAAATCTATTATAATAGATTAAAAGAATTAGCCTACTTGAACAAAGGTCTTAGAATAGAACTGATTGATGAACGTGATGAAAAAACTGATGAATTTTATTTTGAAAACGGCCTGATTGATTTTAT
>Ga0272442_10006681_pt1 | contig 15107 bp, 9 predicted proteins | sample SSMForm2O_FD_200262 | JGI IMG/M metagenome (GOLD analysis project Ga0272442, IMG submission 200262) | Marine sediment archaeal communities from Little Sippewissett salt marsh, Falmouth, MA, United States - SSM-Form-2O | ecosystem: Environmental > Aquatic > Marine > Wetlands > Sediment ...
CATCCACCGTCAGCGTCGCCGCTTCACTCCAGCTGCTCGTCACGCTGTTCGCGTCCACACTGCGCGCTCTATACTCTACACTGGCGCCCCACGCATTCGTCGTGCTCTGCGCTGTTATACCCGAACTCCCCCAGTTCGTCGTCCCCGCTGCTCGCGCCTGGAACTCGTAACTGTACGGACCCGTTCCGTTCGTCGCCGATACACTCAGCACACTCGTCTGGCTCTGCGTCACCGTCGACGGGCTGAACGTCACCGTCACCACCGGCTGCGTTACCGTCAGCGTCGCCTCGCTCCACGCACTCGTCGAACTGAAGCTGTCTATCGCTCTGACCCGGTAATCAACACTCGACGACCACGCGTTCGTCGTCAACGCGTTCGTTATCCCGGAACTCCCCCAGTTCGTCGTCCCCGCCGCTCGCGCTTCGTACTGGTACGTATACGGCGCAGTGCCGTTCGTCGGCACCGCCGTCATCACGCTCGTTACCCCGTTTATCACTCCGGTTGGATTGAACGTCAGGCTGACCGATATGGCGCTGGCATCCACCGTCAGCGTCGCCGCTTCACTCCAGCTGCTCGTCACGCTGTTCGCGTCCACACTGCGCGCTCTATACTCTACACTGGCGCCCCACGCATTCGTCGTGCTCTGCGCTGTTATACCCGAACTGCCCCAGTTCGTCGTCCCCGCTGCTCGCGCCTGGAACTCGTAACTGTACGGACCCGTTCCGTTCGTCGCCGACACACTCAGCACACTCGTCTGGCTCTGCGTCACCGTCGACGGGCTGAACGTCACCGTCACCGACGGCTGCGTTACGAGTATTGACGCCGCAGGACTCCAGTCGGACACCGAGAGGGCGCTGTCTGTAACGCGCACACGATACTGCGCATTGGAGGGCCACGCCTGCTCATTCACTGCACCCGACAGGTCTGACGCCTCCCACGTGGATGCGCCGCCGGGCCTGTACTGATACTCGTAGGTGTAGGGCGATATCCCCCCGCTGGGCGTAGCCGTCAGGGTTGCTGTGGCCCCACGGATGATAGACCATGGCGACATTTCGAGCGTAACGGTGACCTCGCCTGCCTCCTCTCCTGCCGTCGCTGCCGGCGAGCATTCAGGGTCCCCATAGATATTGAAATCCATGTGGTTCATCAGAGAACTACCGCTTGTCCAAGTGTCGATGCCGCCATTCTGATGCACCCAATTGAGTGCATCGCCAATTGCCGTGTCCTGCTCGATCATCAGCTTGGCCACATAGTAGCAGTACGACGCGTTGTCGGAATAGGAAGCGAGGAATGATGATTGCCAAGGGGCTACGGCATACCAACTCACGCGAGACGACGCTGGAAGGCCGATCGAACCATTGCGCAGAAGAGCGACACCCAGATTATCCGCGTTCTCCGGATAACCATTGTGACAAGACACGGGAAACACAAATGACGGATGGCTGTCATCCAACCCCGCGGCATGGCTCGACTGGAAAAGCGTCCCGTCACTGGCATTGTTGGGACCGACGATCGTGGTTGTCTGGGATCCGTGCCCCCACCACATAACCATGCCGTAGTCGTTATGCTGCCAGTGATAGCGGTGATGGTTGTTGTCGGCGCCCTGCGATTCTCCCCGCAGCTCGTAGTCGCTCGTGTATGAGGAATCGCACGTCGCCACACGGCTGCCCTGCTGGTAGAGAGTCAGCGTACTCCAGGACTGCGGTGTACAAACGTTGTCCTTTAGCGCCTCTATCATCTCGGCCCCATCGACGTCGTGGTCATCGTCCTGGAAACCGGCCGATCCGAGAAAGTTGTCACGCCAGGACGCTTCTGACGCTGACTGATACGTGACGGTCTTGGAGAGAATCGAGTCCAGGTAGCCAATCTGGGTGGCCTCGGTGTCGTACACAGGTATACGCCCAACGGCAACTTCACAGTAGAGATCCAGTCCGCCGGCGCCTGTATCATCCCCATATTCGCCGAAGTACGAATCACCGTCCTTGTTCCAGTTCCCGGTCAGTTCCGCGAAGTACATATCCGTTGGCGACTCCTTGTTGGAGCCCTGTCCATTCCGCGGGTAGCACATCTTCATCGGCACGCTGCTTGCAGCGTCGAAGGTCGTCGGATCGGGATTTCCGATCAGCAGCACATACTCGGTACCCAGTGAGGAGTAGTTGTTCACCAACCATGAGCGGATATTGTCAGCACGGGAATCACAGTCCGTTCCCTGCGCATAGTGCGTGGAATCCGCCGAGGCCGCCTCCGTGACAACCTCCACGGTCAGCCCACGGGACTGTTTGTGGGCGACAAAACCGGCCAGCTGCGAGCTGTTGCTCTCGATCTCGGACGTGGTAATTATCACGTAGTCGGCACTGGCGGATGACGCCTCCTGCACGCTCGGCCCCGACTCGGACGGCGCCTCGGCCCCATACGCCGACGCCGCTGCCCAGAAGTTGTCAGCTATCGAGGCCACACGGTCCCGGAACGCGGGGTCCGCGCTGCCGCCCGAAGACGTAGCCGATTGTTCGGTAGGCCCCTGGCTCTGCGCGGCGGCAGCGGGATAGGATACGGACAGAGTTCCTGAATCCAGGTGCTCGAGGAATCCTGTGACCGGATTGAACCGGTACGGAAATACATCAATGTCAACCAGCTTCCAGTCGCCAAGACTCCCAGAACGGAAGGATCCAAGGTGGCTGCTCGGGTATAGGGCGTCCGCGCCATAGATGTTCTGATCGCGCCCGTCAACGATGGTCGAGCCATCGGGCCATTCCATCCCGTCTCCGGAATTCGCCATTGGCGGGGACGGCGCAACATCCCAGGTTCCCGCAACAGTGCTTGTGACCACATTCCCAAGCGTAACCTGTAGCTGCGCCAGATCCGCGTCCGGAGGGAGCAGCAACCGGATCCGCATCTTCGGCAAGCCCGGCGCGCCGGGGGCCGTTGCCGGGGGACCCTCGCCGAATACCGCAACACCTCCTGCACCAGCCGCTACTGCCAAAGGCCCCGAGTCAACGGGGTGTTCGATCTCCCCTGCCGGGGCCCTCGGCATGCATACTCCCGCAACCAGCAATCCAAGGATCAGGCTCGAAACGGTCACGAACCTGCCGCTTTTGCATGTGTTTCTACATACCACTTCCGGGCCTCCTTCGTACAGATTCAAGCGTCCAGACACCACCAAACGGCGACGGAACGAAATTTCAACCCTAAGTCACAGTATCGGCGTGCATTCTTAACTCTTAAATTGCTGTTGTATCAAACCGGCGACCCGCCCTTCAGCAGCCGACAAAGAGGTCAGAAACGCCCTTCTCGGGCGCACTGCAGGCCGAGACCAGCTGAATTCCACAGGAACGCCCCAGCAAAACCGGGGCCATCACGGCCCGGATCGATGGCACATCCGGGAACTAGAGATCATAACCCATTACAGGAGAAGGCTTTACACGCATCAACGCCCTTTTCCGCCGGCGGGGACGGTTGATTGGAGCGCTTGATTCCCGGCAGAACTTGCCGATTCGGCAAGAAAGCGGCTCACCGGACGCCCTGCCTGCGGCATCGGTCCTGCTTGCTCTCTAGCTTGGATTGTTCACCCACACTGAGAGATGATCACAGCTTGTTGAGCACCAGAATCTAGCCACGGATTACAGGATAGTACTGATTTCCAGAGTCTGTCTTCCTACATCCGTGGCATCGGTGGTCATTCCAGCGTTCGCGGAAAGTTGATGAATAGACCAGGCTAAAGCAACATCGCGGGAAGGGTCATGGTTTCGGGAAAACCACGCACGGAAGAGATGAAAGTGGGCATCATCGGTGCCTTCGGTAAGATGGGCCGCATTCGAAACGATCTATTTGCCAAGCAGCCGGACTGCCGGGTTGTTGCGGCATGCGACACAACAGATCAATCACCGAAGGAGATCCTCTACTCTGCGGATCCGTTCGCGCTCACCCGCAATCCCGATCTCAACGCCATCTGCATATGCACACCCAACTACCTGATCCGAGACCTGGTAGTCGACGCACTTGACAACGGAAAACATGTCTTCTGCGAGAAACCACCCGGCATCTCCGTTGCTCAAGTACGGGACATGAGATCCGCGGCGCAACGCAATCCCGGGCTCACGCTCAAATTCGGATTCAACCACCGCTACCACGATGCGGTTATCGAGGCGAAGAGAAGAATCGAAACGGGAGACTACGGCAGGATCCTGTGGCTCCGGGGCCGATACGGGAAGAGCGTGGACGACAGCTTCACCGCGCAGTGGCGTGCCAGCAGGAACCTGGCCGGTGGAGGAATAATGCTTGATCAAGGCATCCACATGCTGGATCTGTTCCTACACTTCTGTGGCGGGTTCGAAGAGGCAAAGTCCTTCTGCTCCAGGAACTACTGGAATCTCGATATAGAGGACAATGTCTTTGCCATGTTTCGCAACAAATTGGGGCAAACGGCATCGCTACACAGCACCATGACTCAGTGGCGTCACCTGTTCTCCCTCGAGATCTTCATGGAGCGCGGCTACATGGTTATAAACGGGATACTGAGCGCAAGTGGAGCCTACAGGCACAACGGGGGGGAGGAGCTAACCATAGCCCTGAATCGGTCTCCGGCGCCGGCCGCCAAACACACGCGCGAGGAGCGAATTAACTTCAAAGAAGACCTCTCGTTTGCTCGTGAAATCGACGAATTTGTCGCTTGCATCCGCGCCAATCGGCCGCCAATACACGGAAGCATCGACGACGCGGAGGCCTTGATGGTTCTCATAGAAAAGGTATACCAGGATGACGTATCTTGCGGCAGATAGGCCGAGGAATACTCACACGTGCGTCGAGGCAGAACCACGTCCAATCCACAGCGTCACCGTTGGCGTCACGACGGTGGCCTTCTCGAAGAGCGAGCATCTCCTGGACCGACTTCGGCATATGGGTTTCCGAGAAGTGCGAACGAACATGAAACAGGCGCGACTCACCAGATCGGAACTCGTCGACCTTCTCCGGGGGTGTGATGCAGCCATCGTTGGACTGGACAGAATTGATGCCGAAATACTGCGGCAGGCCCCGCACCTGCAGGTCATTTCCAAGTATGGCGTCGGTCTGGACAACATAAGTCTCAATGACTGCGAATCGCGGGGCATCGTCGTGTGCCACAGTCCGGGCGTTAACCGGCGCTCCGTCGCCGAGTTGACGCTGGGCTTCATGCTGGCGCTGCTCCGCAACATCCACACCGCCTCTCTCAGACTGATGGAAGGGATATGGGTAAAGAACGGCGGCACACAACTCACCGGCAAGAGCGTAGGCATTATCGGGGTCGGGAACGTTGGGAAGGAACTCGTGTCGCTGCTCAGGCCCTTCAACTGCCGAATTCTGGTGAACGACGTGGTGGAGCAGACGCAGTACTACAAACGCAACAACCTTACCGAATCAACCAAAGAGAGGATCTTCAGGGAATCCGATATCGTCACACTGCACACACCCCTTACACCGCAAACCGATGGACTCGTCGATTCCCGTGCACTGGCAACAATGAAGCCGTCAGCCGTACTGATCAACACCGCGAGAGGTGGAATAGTGGTCGAAGACGATCTGAAGACGGCCCTCATCAACAAGGTAATTGCCGGCGCCGCGCTGGATGTACACTCTCAAGAACCTCCCGATGACCTCGGTCTCCTGAAGATGCCCAACGTCATCGCAACTCCTCACATAGGCGGGAACGCGTACGAGGCCGTGAATGCGATGGGTGTCTCGGCCATCGACAATCTCATCGATTTCTACAGACCCGGGTAGTAACAAGCTCCATGGCATCCGGCCTGCTAGTCATTATGGAAATATGTACGGAATGAGCAGATTCCAGGATAGAATGAACGGACTCCGCTGCCTCCTACGCGATACGGTGGTCACTGACGGCGAGTACAGGACCATCGACATAGACAGCGGCTTCACCATGCTTGTCGCAATGACCAACAGCACCAGAGCGGAACGGCGCCGCCTGTTCCTGATCGGGAACGGAGCCAGCGCATCGATGGCCAGTCACATAGGCGCGGATCTGTGCAAGAACGGTGGCATACCCACGGATATGTTCACGGACCCCTCGCTCCTGACCGCGATAGCCAACGATCTGGGAACGGAGCACCTGTTCTCCCTGCCGCTGCAACAAAGGTCCGCCTCGGGGGACGTCTTGATCGCGGTGAGCAGTTCCGGCTCCTCTCCCAATATTATCAAAGCGGTCGAAGTCGCTCGCGGCAAGCGCCTTTCGGTAGTCACGTTTTCGGCCATGGCCGAGCAGAACCCCCTGAGAGCATCCGGGGACGTCAATTTCTTTGTTCCGGCCCGGACCTACGGGGATGCCGAAACCTGTCATGCAGCACTGCTCCACTACTGGGTAGATCTCGTCGCCGGCGACATCTCCTCGCAAATCCACGACGCCGACAAATCAGCAACGCCACAGAAGCTGGCCGCGTGAATAGACGATGAAGAAGCTCACAGCAATGATACCGGCCCGGCTCGGGAGTCAGAGACTCAAGCGCAAGAACCTGTGCCTGTGCGGAGGCCTGCCGCTCATAGCCAGAGCCATCCGCAAGTGCAAAGCCGCGGGTGTGTTCGACGAGATATGGGTCAACACGGAGAGCGACGAGATCGGAAACCTAGCCATCGACGAGGGCGTCGGATACCACAAGCGGCCCGCGAAGCTTTCTGCCAACAACGCAACCAGTGAACAGTTCGTGTACGAATTCCTGAAGCAACATCAGTGCGCGCACCTGATCCAGGTTCACTCCATCGCACCGCTCCTCGGGGCCAGAACCGTCAGGGAGTTTGCGGAGTCCTTCGTGAAATCGGACTACGACGTTCTGCTGGCCGCAATAGAACGACAGATAGAATGCATGCTCGAAGGGAAACCCATCAACTTCACTTTCGATAGGAAAACCAACTCCCAGGAACTGAGTCCCGTTCAGGTGATCACCTGGAGCATCACCGGATGGCGTGCCGCGAGCTACGTTGCCGGCTACGAGCAGGGCCGAACGGCCACGTACTACGGAAAAGTAGGTGTCTTCCCGGTTTCGGCCGTCTCGGGGCATGTGATCAAGACAGCGCAGGATCTACGAATGGCTGAGCAACTGCTGGGCCTGGCGGCCTGACCATGGGAAGGGCTCCCCGAAGAGGTGCCCGCGACCTACCGGCTCGCCGGCAGTTTGCGTTCCCCCAGCTGTGGAAGGAGAGTGTGGTGCCATGAAGATGACGTCCAGCCTGAATCTCGCAAGTGCCCTTGATCCCTTCGCGCGAAAACAGGAGGAACTACTCGTAGAACTGCGGCGGCATCCCGGCCGCCGCGTCGTCGTCTGGGGTGGCGGCACCAACGGCAGGATGGTCTCTGCCCTTCTGCACGGAACGGCGTTCGAGCCACGCGCGGTATTCGACGCAGCGCCGAACACAGTTCCGGCGGCTCTTGCCGCAGTCCAGGAACCCCGAGACCTTGTCGGCGACGAGTTCGTGATACTCGCAATGAACGGGCCACGGGCAGCCGTTGACAAGATCGTGGGTACCTGCAAGAGAGCATCCGTTCCCTGTCTCCACGCGACCCACTTCCGCTCCGACCTCGAAGACCGCGCAGCAACTGAGCGGAGATCGCTGCGCGACTTTGCGGACATGCATCAGGGCGAGAGATGCTTTGTCGTTGGTAACGGACCATCACTGAAGAGCATCGACATGCGCAAGCTCAATAACGAAGTGGTTCTGGGATCGAACAGGTGTTTCCTGGGTTTCCCGGACTGGGGTTTCAGGTTCCCGTACTGGGCGGTGGAGGACGCAGAGGTCGGTGGCTGGCAAGCAGAGGGCTGGGCAAGACTCCGCGGCTCAATGAAGTTCGTGCCGCACGACATGCTCTACCATGCCGACCCGGCTGACCCTGATGTGTGCCCGTTCAACCTGGAGCGCATGGATTTCAGAAGCAAGCCCCCGTTATTCAGCCTCTATCCCGACGTGGTCTACACGGGGCGTACGGTAACCTACGTTCTGCTCCAGATCGCGGCGATCATGGGCTGTTCTCCCATCTACCTGATAGGAGTGGACTTCCATTTCTCGGAGCAACACACGGTCAAGGAACAGCAGGGAGAGGTGTGGCGTCAGACAGGGAAGGACGAAAACCACTTCTGCGCCGACTACATACCGGCGGGGCGCTTCCTGCACCGTCCGCATCTCGACCTTCAGCTCCTTGCTTTCCGTAGCGCAAAGCACGCGGCGGATCTCTACGGCTTCGAAATCCGTAATGCAACGCCGGGAAGCAGACTCGATGTCTTCGACCGAGTCTCGTACGAATCCATCTTCAAACACAGCCAAACCGCGAGACTGGCGTCGTGAAATCACCACAGGACCAGAAGATCATCCAGATTGACATAACCAATGCCTGCCCCCACCGGTGCTCGAACTGCACCAGGTTCTCTGGACACCACAGGCACCCCTTCACCATGGACTTCAATACGTTCAAACGTGCGGTGGACTCACTTCAGGACTTCCCGGGAATGGTCGGGATCATGGGAGGGGAACCTACACTTCACCCGCAGTTCGAGCAATTCGTTGAGTACTACCGTGAGAGGATCGGCCAAGCCCGAAGCATCGATCACGCAAGCATACCCCTGGCGGATTTCGTGGAGTACACCGAGGAGCACCTTGCGTTCGACACCACAAAGCGAAGGGGGCTGTTTACGTCACTTGGCCCCGGTTACTACAGGCACTTCGAACTCATCCAGGAAACGTTCCCCTACCAGTGTATCAACGACCATTCACACCCCGGACTGCACCAGGCACTTCTCGTCTCCAGGCGGGATATCGGCATAGCCGATGAAGAATGGTTCCCGCTTCGGGACAGCTGTTGGATCCAGAACATGTGGAGCTCATGCGTGACCCCGAAGGGAGCCTTCTTCTGTGAAGTGGCCGGCGCGCTCGATATGCTCTTCAACGGGCCCGGCGGGTGGCCGGTCGAGCCCGGCTGGTGGAAGAGGACACCCAGAGATTTCGGAGATCAGCTGAAATGGTGCGAGCTCTGTGGCGCAGCGCTACAGGTCCCTCGGCGACGGGCAAATCAGGAGGTAGACGACATCTCGCCTGCACTGCTGGAGAAGCTGAAGAACGTCGGGAGCCCGATGGTAGAGGCCGGTCGCTTCGAGCTGCTGGACCCGCACAAGTATCGGGCGGAGAGTTTCGAGTGCAGGCCAACCAACGAATGGTACCTGCCGGACGAAGACAACTCCCACAGGATCGCCGGCACCAATTCATCGCTCCACCCCGTTCGCATCGACGCGGTGGTAATCGCAGATCCCGTACATTCCGCCTCTCAGCTCGTCCAGGAGGCAATGAAGCAGTTCGACAAGGTTATCTTGGCCGGCACTCGATTTCCCAAGCAGCCGCCGGTCACGGATCCGCGTTTGCCGGTCGTCCTCCTCGACGAGCCCGATCGCCCCGCCATGCTTCGCGCCGCCGTGGACAGCCTGGGCTCAACCGACTGGGTGGCAGTCCTCGACGGTGACGTACTCCTCAAGGACGGCTTCGCTGACCGGCTCAGGAGTTGGATTCTGAATCCAGGCTGCCTATATGAGTTCCGCCGCCACGGGTCCTGGGGCGGGTATGGCGACGCACTGGTACAACCGTTGGCGGGTAAGGCCGAGAGCGATCTTCGCGGTGACTCGTTCTGCGTTCTGATGAACGTCAGGGCACGGTCGCTCCGATGCCCCGCGATGCATACCGGCAGCTTAGCCCCATCCGATGGCATCTCCGAGGAGCGTTGGCCCTCCGACAAGCGAGTCGATATGCACGCCTTCCTGCTTCAGCCGGATCCCCTGAAGGAACGCCGCCGGCTCGGAGACGAACTGTCGCGACACGCAACGTCAGTCTGGCAGATCCTGCACGACTGCGGATGCACCCCCATTCTCTACGGCGCAGGCCACCACACCCGGTGGCTGCTGCATCTCCTCGAGCGACACTCACTGCCCAAACCCGTTGCCATCGTGGATGATAACCCCTACTGCAACAACGTGGTAGGAGTGCCCGTATTCAGACCTGGAGGAACGGACGGACACAGGTTCGATACGGTGGTTGTATCAGCGGACCCGGGTCCAATGACTTCGGTACTCAAAGCGCGATGCGACGAAGTCTGGGGCGACTCGGTCAACGTCGTGGAACTGTACCGCCAGTACCCTGAGGGACGGTTCATGAAGATCACGACTCCAGCCCACACGGAGTAAAACATGCATCGAGCGCTGCCAAATTCCTCCGCCGCATCCTCCCGAGGAACAGAAACGGCGACTCGAAAGGAGATCTTCACCACCAGGCTTACACACGTATCTCACTGGTCCCATGTCCATGTTGTCCCCGCCGGCCCGACCACACAAGTACGGAATAAAGCGGCACCGAACAGGACGGTTCTCTGGATCGATTCGGCTACCGAATTCCGGCCTCGAGGCCTGACCATGACGACAATCCCCGCCGTGACCGAGATTCCGCCCGGATCAACGGGGGCAATCCTCTCGGCCAGGATCGTGTGTTTTAGCGCGCGTGACCCGTTCGCGCCGGAGTGGCTCGCGCTCTGCCTGACATCCGGCCGGCTCCCCGTCATCATCGGAAACGCCATCGTCCTGCCGCTTGCCGAGCACATCGACTACTCCGATTCCGTCCTGACGGTCGGGGACACACCCGTGGAGGTCGCGATGCTCGCAGAACTGCCGCACCTGAGCGATGCGGAGATCGATCGGAGATCCCGGCAGTGCGTGCGGATCGGCCGCGACTTCTACAACGCTTCATTCGTGGAGAAGACATACCCCGCTATGCGTGATCACACCACCGTGCTACACCAGCCATGCAGCGCGCTGAATCTGCCCGATGGCAAGAACCCGTTCCCCGCGTTCACCACCGGCGGGGAACTGATCAGCGAGGCCGATCTGTTCCGGCAGATGTGGATGCACTTGGGCCAACGCTTCAACACGGAGCAGTCCAAGCCGGTTCTTCTCTGGGGTGCAGGTCGATTCCTGCGGCGCATGCTGGGCTGCGTAGGAAGACTACCTGGTGGTCCCGCAATCATCGGCATAGCTGACGACCAGGCCACAGCCGGACAGGCCCTGTACGATCTTCCGGTACGCAGGCCGGATTGCTACTCGCCCGCTGATTTCTCGGCCGTGCTGCTGGCCACCGATTCTGCAGAGGAACTACTGTTCCGACGCTGCCGCGAGGTCTACGGCAGCGGCACAGCGGTCCTCCGACCCAGCATCCTCATGAGAATGCCGTCCGAAAGCGGCATCCCCGTTTCTCGAAATGAACATGCGGATCCTCGGCATATCGCCGCAGATACGCTAAACCGAACACCATCCCTCCCGAACAAAGTCGAAGCCGTGATGGTGTGTGTCGGCTACTCTGACATGTTGTCATGGACGCTTCGTTTAAACCGGCATCAGTTCGACAACATTGCCGTTGTGACTTCATCAACCGACATCGCAACGCAGGCGGTAGCCAAGAAGAACGGCGCCCGCCTGGTCATCTCCGACAGGTACGTGGAAGACGGCGCCCCATTCAACAAGGGCAAGATGCTCAACGACGGTCTGCGGGCACTCGATCTCGACGATTGGGTTCTCTTCACCGACTCGGACATGATCTTTCCCGACGGGCTCACCCGGCGGCTGCGGCAAAGGGCACTGCACAGGGACTGCCTCTATTATGCCACACGCGTGGACGCCCCGGAGTCACGTCTGGATGAATGGCTGTCCGACTACACCCGCGACCCAGATCTGATAAACAGGCTGCCGTTCGACCGCCCCGGCCGGAACAGGATGCCCTGGGGCTACTTCCAGCTCGTGAATATGTCCGCCCAAACACTCCGGCATAGGACATCCCATGTCTACGACGAAAGCTTCCATACCGCGGGTGATGTGGACTATGAGTTCCAGGAAATGTGGCCTGAGCGATTGAGGATACTTCTGCCGGAACTCACGGTCCATATCCCCCACGGAAAGGAAAGAACCAACTGGCGTGGACGTCGGAGCCCCCAGCACCTCAACGTGCAGTGATGCTCTGTCGCCATGCCTGGCGAACAGCCGGCGGGCGCCGGCCACGGTCAGCAAGGAGAAACGGTCACAGTGGACTCCGACAAGATCATATCATTCTTTGCCGAGAACCCGGACGGCTTCCTGGACTTCCTGATAGCTAAGCGGAAACTCAAAGGCGGTATCAGGGCCCTCATCAGCCGCTTCATCCTCGACAACTCCCACGCGCCACAGATCGCGAAATACATGTGGCTCCCGCTGCTGCCGCACACTCTCAGCGTGGTTTCAACAAAGGGACGCTGCAATCTCGCATGCAGAATGTGCGGCGGCGGGAACGGTCGACTTGAATACCTGCGGGCGGCGGACCTCGACAGAATGATGGCACACACACCAACCGCCGAACTTGTGATCCTTGTTGCCGGCGACAGTGAGCCATTGCTGAATCCGGAAACGTCGAACATACTTCGCACGATACACGCGCACCACGCCAACTGCAACATAGTGACAAACGGTCATTTGCTCAGCGATAGACTGATCGATGCCATGGTAAAGACTGGTCAACCCGCGAGCATCAACGTCTCGCTGGACGCGGCGACACCGAATACCTACAAAGCCATCAGAGGTGCATCACTCGAAGCAGTTACCACGCGCCTCGCACGCCTGCGGGATGCCAAGAACGCCGCCAACGTGCAGCGGCCCATCATCTCGCTGTTGATGGTTGGGATGGAGGACAACATAGACGAATTGCCGCGGTTCATTGAACTGGCCGCCGAGCTGGGGGCAAACCGAGTGCATGTCGATCATATGCACGGCAACTATTCGCCGGGCGACTTCCACCTGAGCCGCGGATGGCAGGATATCATGATAGACGCCCTGATCGTGAGCCGCGAAACGGGCGTTGGTCTTCAACTTCCGCATGACACTCTACGGATCATGCAGGACAAGCTCAATTCCGCGATGGTGCAGGGGCGAATGCACCACCCCCCCTCTCCACCTGCTGCCGAAAAGTCTCAACCCGAGACCGGCCCCGAACCAACCACGAGTATGTGCCCCTGGCTGAATTCCGTTTTCGTGACGCTCAGCGGAGAAATGCGGCCGTGCTGCGATACCGCCTCGCCCATCGGCAACATAATGGACTCCCCGCTCAAGGAGAACGCGACATACCTCGGCACGCGTTTGGGCAACCTGGCAGGCAAGACGCACAGGGATTGCATGCGCGCAGCGAACTGCGCCTATGTCCAGGAGTTGAGAAGACAGCACAGGGCGCCCGAGTTCATGGATTGAGGGACCCGCCCCGCATTTCCTATGCGACCCGACCGAAGGCGCGAGCCGGCCGCGCCCAGCCGGACGAGCGACACAGCGCCCGCACCCCGTCTGATCCGTACCGAAAGACGTAGTCGTGTGTCTCACCGCGAAACATGATTTCACTCCGAAGACCGATGTCCGTCGGGCCTTCAAAGACATCGACGGTCGCGTATAGTCTCTCGAACATCAGCCTGAGTGAGAGCCCCATCCCATGGCTCAGGTTCTTGACAAATCGGCCATCGACGTCTTCTTCGTCCATAACGTACTCGTACACATCGAAACCACGCTCCCGCAGAGCCGCCGCCAGCGCCAGCTTGCTGCACGCGGGCACGAACGCGTCATGAGCAGAGTGGTAGAACCTGTAGACCGTCCTGTTGCCGCCGTAGTCTGCCATCTCTGTCAATGTGTCACCGGAGAAGCAACGGATCTCTTGCCTGTCCTTGGAGAAGTAGTTGTCGTTCTCCACAAAGCTGCTCCAGCCTGACTTTACGTTGCACAGCCAGACCAGGTTTGGCAACGACGGCGCGCGACAGGAAGCCTCGGCCTGGCGCAGGTCACGCCCGATGACGTAGTGCAAGGGAGGAGACGGATACGACGAGTTGTCGAACACCGCGCTCAGCGTATTGGGAGCAAACTTCGAGAGCAGATTGGCAATGTAGCCCCCGTGCGAACTGCCCAGGGCAATGATGGGCTCCCCGGAGTACTCGCCGCGTCGGATGAGGTCGTAGAGAACATGCACATGGTCGAGCGCCTGCATCACGCCGAAGTTCTGATATTCGCCCCGTGCCGGCTCAATACCGTAATGTCATGCAGCCATCGAGGATGCCTCGCCGATGGCGGGAATCGAACACGCCAGGTCCTGGAACTGCTTCTGGCAAGGCGTGCACCAGATCGCGGGGTCCCGTAGCAAGTCAAGAAACAGCCTGGCGCTGTTGCCGCGTCCAAAGTGGTCGGACGGGCGCTCGGCGCGGGGCAGATGCGCAATAGCGCGCAAGATAGCGTCCCTGTCCTCGTCCACCGTTACGATCGAGGAGTACTCGTAGCGGTTCGCCTGCCTGCTCCCGATGTTGATGGACGGAACACAGTAAACTGGCGCTTCTCGAATCCCCGCGCTGGAATTGCCGATCACAAACTCAGCATTCTTGAGCAATGTCAGGAAATACTCGAAACGAATGGAGGGAAACACCCGAAAACGGGGATGTCCCTCGAGAGCCCGAACGCGTTCCAGGATCACCTCGGATCCCATATCGTTGTTGGGGTATACGGCTACGAAGTCCTTGCCCGAGGCCTCAAGTGCATCAATCACGGCCGCAATCCCGGCCTCGGCCCCTTCTTGTTCCTGGGTAGTAACCGGATGGTACATGAGTATTGCGTACTCATCGAAATCTATGCCGTAGTACTCCTTGACAAACGCCAGAGGAGGGAGGTCATCGGAGAACATTATGTCGATGTCGGGCGACCCTATCACGAAGACCGACTCCAGGCATTCCCCCATCTGCACCAGGCGGGATACGGCCTCCTCGTTGGCCACGAAATGGAGGTGAGCCATCTTCGTGACGGCGTGCCTTATCAGTTCGTCGATTGTACCCGAGATCTCGCCTCCTTCGATATGCGCCACCAGGATGTTATTCAGCGCACCCACAATTGCGCCGGCAAGCGCTTCTACGCGATCGCCGTGCACAACTATCATGTCCGGCCTGTACTCCCGAACGTAGTGGCCGAGGCCCTGCACGGTTCCGGCAAGCACCATGTCCATATCTGAGCTCGTGTGAGACATCTGGTTCAAGTACTCGAAGATATGCTCGAAGCCGC
>Ga0272442_10006682_pt1 | contig 15107 bp, 12 predicted proteins | sample SSMForm2O_FD_200262 | JGI IMG/M metagenome (GOLD analysis project Ga0272442, IMG submission 200262) | Marine sediment archaeal communities from Little Sippewissett salt marsh, Falmouth, MA, United States - SSM-Form-2O | ecosystem: Environmental > Aquatic > Marine > Wetlands > Sediment ...
GCGCCATGCTGCGCTTGGCACGCGCCGGAGCCCAGCAGCTCTTCGCGGCCCAGGAGCGGGCGCTCCGCTGGCGCAGGAGGCCCTGGGCATGAGTGAACCCACACGCCCCTCCATCGTCCTCGGGAGCTGCAACCCCGGCAAGCTCCGCGAAGTCCAGGCCGTCCTCGCCAACCTGCCCGCCGACCTGCGCAGCCTGGATGCCTTCCCCCACGCACAGCCGCCTGAGGAAACCGGGGAGACCTTCGCCGAGAACGCGCGCCTCAAGGCCACAGAGCTCGCCTGCCAGCTTGGCACGTGGGTGCTCGCCGACGACTCGGGCCTGTGCGTGGACGCCCTGGGCGGGCGGCCTGGTGTTCATTCCGCCCGCTACGCGGGTCCCGGCGCCACCGATGAGGAGAAGGTGGCCACGCTGCTCGGCGAGCTCAATGCCATCGACGTGCCGGACCGCGGCGCCCGCTTCGTGTGCGCACTGGCTCTGGCATCGCCCGACGGCGTGGCCCTCGAGATCGAGGAAGCCTGTCGCGGCCACATCACGCGCCATCCACGCGGGGCCAACGGCTTCGGCTACGACCCCGTGTTCCTGTATCCCGACTTCGGCGCCACCTTTGCCGAGGTGTCTGCCGAAGCCAAGAACTCCGTGAGCCATCGCGGCCGGGCACTCCGCGCGCTCGCCGAGCGGCTCCCGGCCATCCTGGCCGCAAGCGAGAGAGAGAGGGAGTAGATGGACACCTGCTACGTGGGGATCGACCTCGGGGGCACGAACATCAAGGGTGGGGTGGTGGACTCGGCAGGGAAGGTGGTGCACTTCCAGAGCATCGAGACGGAGGGCGAGCACGGACGCGACCACGTGCTCGATCGCATGGGCAGTCTCGTGGGCCTGGTGCGCGAGGGCGCGGGCCTGCCCGCCGACCGGATCGCGGGCGTGGGCATCGGCTCGCCCGGCCCCCTCAACACCCGCGAGGGCATCATCCACGAAGCCCCCAACCTGCCCGGGTGGGAGAACCTCTACCTGGGCAAAGAGATCCAGCGCCGCTGCGGCTACGCCACGTTCATCGAGAACGACGCGAACTCCGCGGCCCTCGCGGAGGCCGTGGCGGGCGCGGGCAAGGGCTCGAACTGCATGATCATGCTCACGCTCGGCACCGGCATCGGCGGCGGCATCGTCATCGGCGGGCGCGTGTGGCACGGCGCGGACGACATCGCGGCCGAGCTCGGCCACGTCTCCATCTGCTACAACGGCATCGAGTGCAACTGCGGCTCCCGCGGGTGCGTGGAGGCCTACGCCTCGGCCACCGGCGTGGTGCGGCGCACGCGCGAGGCCCTCGCGGAGGGCAACGCCAGTTCCCTGGCGGCTCTCACCGATACTCTCACCTGTGCAGCGGTCTTCGAGGCCGCAGCAACGGGCGACGAGCTGGCCCAGCGCATCGTGAGCGACACCATCATCTATATGGCCGCTGCCATGGGCAGCCTCATCAACATCTTCAACCCCGAGATGATCGTCCTCTTCGGCGGCATGACGAACGCCGGGGACCAGCTCTTCGGCCCGCTGCGCGAGGAGGTGGCGCGTCGCTGCTTCCCCATCGGGGCCAAGCGCTGCCAGATCGTCCGCAGCCAACTCGGCGGCCACGCCGGCGTCATCGGCGCAGCCATCACAGCCAAGCAGCGCCTCGAGGAACAAGCCGCCAACGCGTAGCGCGCCCCGTGCCGCGCTCGCCGACCAGGAAGCTCCATGGCTAAGCGAAACGACACGCCCGAAAACTCCCACGACCTGCGCCGCCAGGTCCGCGAGATCGCCGACTCCCTGGCCATCGCGTTCATCCTGGCCATGGTCATCCGCCACTTCGTGCTCGAAGTCTTCAAAATCCCCACCAAGTCCATGGAGCCCACCCTCCTGGGCGACCCGTGGACGGGGGACAAGATTCTGGTCAACAAGTTCGCCTACGACTTCCGCTCGCCCCGCCGCTGGGAAATCGGGGTCTTCAAGTATCCCGAGGACACCTCGAAGAACTACATCAAGCGCATCGTGGGGCTTCCCGGCGAGCGGGTGCGCGTGCGCGACGGCGATCTCTACATCAACGGCCAGATCGCCCGCAAGCCCTGGCGCGTGCAGGCCGCGCTCTGGCGGCTCCGCCCGCATTCCGGCGAGGCCGAATTCTGGGAGCCGAGCGACACGAGCCGCTGGGACCTGGCGGACGGCGACTTCCTTGTGGCCTGCGAGAACGCACCCGAGCCCCAGGTGCTCGAGTACCGACGCGAGATCCTCGCCTACGAGGAACGCGACTTCCGCGGCCGCGGCTTCCACCGCATGACCACAGGCGACATCATGGTCCAGTTTCGCCTCGAGCCGCAGGCCAGGGCGGGCTACGTGAGCGTGGAGATCGAGACCCTGCCCGCCGTGGGGGTGAACAACGACGACCGGCTCGACTACTGGAAGGTCGTCTTCCCGCTCGACGAGTCGCCGTGCCGTCCCCAGGTCCACCGTCTGGGAAAACTGGTCCACGCCGCCAAGCCCTGCCCCATCCAGCAAGGCCGAGCCACTCTCATCCAGGTGTGCACCGTAGACCGCACGATCATCGTGCGGGCCGACGGACGCGAACTGCTCCGAGCCCCCTTCGAGCCCAGCCGAGGCGTCTTCGAGTGGGCAGGATTCAGCGGCCACACCCAGGTCCGCCTGGGCTGCAAGCAGGGCCGAGCCCGCTTCCTCGACACCGGGGTCTACGTGGACCTCCACTACACGGACAGCCCGTCGCGGCGCGCGGTCCACGAAGTCTACCAGCTCGGCGACGACGAGTTTTTCGTGCTCGGCGACAACAGTTGCAACTCGAACGACAGCCGCGGCTGGCGCCGCCGCGGCGGTGTCCCGCGCGACTACCTGGTGGGCGAAGCGTTCCTCGTCCTCTGGCCCCTCGGCCGGATGAAGCTCGTCCGCTGAACGGAACTCCCAAGAAGGATCGACATGCACTTACTCCAGTGCGAGAACCTTGTGAAGGTCTACGGCGGCCGCCGCGTGGTCGACGACGCCAGCTTCGAGGTCAACAAGGGCGAAATCGTCGGCCTCCTCGGCCCCAACGGCGCGGGGAAGACCACCTCCTTCCGCATGACCATCGGCATGATCCACCCCAACGACGGCGTGGTGCGTCTGCGCGGGGAGGTCATCACCCGCCTGCCCATGTACCGCCGGGCACGCCTGGGCATGGGCTACCTCTCGCAGGAGCCCTCGCTCTTCCAGCGCCTGACCGCACGCGACAACCTGCTCGCCATCCTGGAAACGCTGGCGATCGGCCGACCCGAGCGCCTGCGGCGGCTCGACGAACTGCTCGCCGACCTCGACCTGACCCACGTGGCCGACAACTTCGCGCACACGCTGTCCGGCGGCGAGCGCCGCCGCCTGGAAATCGCCCGAGCCCTCATCACAAAGCCCCAGATATTCCTCCTCGACGAGCCCTTCTCCGGCATCGACCCGAAGAAGATCGCCGACATTCAGGGCATCATCCGCGACCTCAAGGCCAAGGGCATGAGCCTGCTGCTCACCGACCACAACGTGCGCGACACCCTCCGCGTGACCGACCGCGCGTATATCATCGACCAGGGGCGCATCGTCGCCCACGGCTCCCCCGAGGAGATCGTGGCGCATCCCGAGGTCAAGCAGCGCTATCTCGGCCACGAATTCACCATGTAGAGCCGGCCCTCCGCACGGCCCGCGGCACCGGCCCTCCTCAGACCCTCTGAGGGCCCCCCTTCGGAGCCATCGCGTGGCCCACCTGCCCCTCATCGCCGTGACCATGGGCGACCCCGCCGGCATCGGCCCCGAAGTCGTCGTCAAAGCCCTCGCCGACGACGCCGTGGCCCGGGCCTGCCGAATCGTGGTCTTCGGCGACGACGCCGCCCTCCGCCAGGCCGCCCAGCGCCTCGGCATGCCCGCCGCATGGCAGGCGGCTCCGTCGCCCGACGCCCTGGCCCCCGACGCCCCCACACAGGTGTGCGACCTCGGGGGCGTTGGCCCCGGCGTGCTCTTCGCCTCGCGGCCCTCGCCCGAGGGCGGAGCCGCCGCTCTGCGGGCCATCGAGGCCGCAGCAGCAGCCGCCCGCGACGGCCGCGTGGCCGCCATCGCCACCGCCCCCATCCACAAGCAGGCCATCGCACTCGCAGGCTCCCCCTTCGCCGGCCACACCGACATGCTCGCCGACATCTGCGGAGCCGAGCACCACGTGATGATGCTCGTGGGCGGCCCGCTGCGCGTCGCCCTCGTCACACACCACATCGCCCTCGCCGACGTGCCCCACACCATCGGCACCGAGGAGATCGTCGCCGTCGCAACCACCACGGCGGAATCCCTGCGCCGCTTCTTCGCCATCCCCGAGCCCCGCGTGGCCGTCTGCGGTCTCAACCCCCACGCCAGCGACGGCTCCCGCTTCGGCGACGAAGAGCTCCGCATCATCGAGCCCGCCGTCGTGCAGCTCCGCCACGCCGGCATCCCCGTAGCCGGACCCGTCTCCCCCGACACCTGTTTCCGCCGCGCGGCCCAGGGCGAGTTCCACGCCGTCGTCGCCATGTATCACGACCAGGGCCTCATCCCCCTCAAGCTCATCGCCTTCGACGAAGCCGTCAACGTCACCCTCGGCCTCCCCATCATCCGCACCTCCGTCGGCCACGGCACGGCCTACGACATCGCGGGCCGCGGCATCGCCTCCCACCGCTCGATGGTCGCCGCGATCCTCCTCGCGGCGCGCATGGCGCAGGCACGCGACGCTCAGCACTGATCCCACGAAATGATCAAGGGGAGGCGCACCACGCCTCACGGCGCGTCGATCGGCCGCAGCATGGCGTAGTTGAAGCACGGCTTGCCGCTGCTCATCGAGGTGTAGCGCACCGCGCGGATGGTCGCCACGAGCGCTGCACTGTCCGCGAAGCCGGGGCGGACGTAGTAGTGCTGCGTATCGTAGGGCGAGGTGCCGAACACGGCGGCCAGCACGTAGCCTCTCTCGCGGGCGTAGTCCCGGAGCCCGAGCACCATATCGTCCCACGGGGTCTCGCGGGGCACGGGGGTCTGGGGCGAGAAGTAGGCGTGGAAGATGATGAGATGGGGCTTGTGGCGGTCGAGGTAGTCGGGGGTCACGCCGCCGTGGTGGGCGATCCAGGCGTCGTTGAGGCCCCACGTGTCGATGGCCCGCCACCCGGAGTAGAGGGGGATGAGCCCCGCCTCGGTGATCGCCATCGTGTAGCCCTTCTCCGCGTAGCCCCGGAGGGCAGTCCCCACGGCGTAGTTGCCGTCCGTGAACTGGATGGGAAGCCGGGACATGCGATGGTGGTAGCCCAGGAGCCCCACGAACACCATCGCGGCCAGCAGGCGGAGCACGACGCGCTGGTTGCGCGCCAGGTCGGCGAGCGGCGGCAGCCGCCACTCGCGTGCCACCCCCATCACCAGCGGGGGCCAGGCCAGCAGCACGATGGGCTGGATGGCATACTGGAAGCGCCACAGGTAGTTCATCTCGTCCGAGAGCAGCACCCAGATCGCCACGAAGCCCGCCACGGGAATGAGCGGGAAGACGATCCGCCGCGCCGTCGCGCGCTTGCGCAATGCCGCGGCGAAGGCCAGCGAAAACGGCAGGAGGAACCGCGCCGCTCCCCGCACCGCGCTCACCAGCCCGCCAACGTGCAGAGCCCCACCGCCCTTCTTGTAGAACGGGTTCGGCAGCGGATGCCCGAAATAGCTCCAGTGCCACGCGAAGTAGGCGCCGCCCAGCACCCCGAACACCACCACGAAGCACGCAATGGCCTTGCCCGAGCCCCGCAGGCCGCGCGCGCTCACAACGGCCAGGAGCATGAGGACGGCGAGCAGCACCCCCTCGGGCCGGATCAGCCCCATCACCAGCCCCGAGAGCGCGAACCCCGCGGCCACCCCCAGCGAAGCCCCCTCCCTCGACAGCCGTATCGCCAGCCACCACGTGGTGCACGCGAGCAGCACGAAGAGCGGCGTGCCGAAGTACGCCGAGGCGTAGCGCAGCCCAGGCCCCACCGCCAGGTAGCCCGCCGAGACCACGGCCATCCACCGCGGCGCCCCATAGAGCCGCCGCACGCCCGCATACACCAGGGCCACCGTGGCGAAGTGCGCGACGAGCCCCACCGCACGAACCGCCGTCTCGAGCGAAAGCCCACAGCGGGCCAGGCCGGCCAGCAGCATCATGAACAGGAAGTCCGTCGCCCCATCCACGGGCGCCTCCCCCACGTTCCACACGATCCCATGGCCCTCGGCCACGTGCTTCGAGTAGCGCATGAGGATCGCCGCGTCCTCAAACGGATGCGGCGCCCACTTCACCCCCGCCGCCGCGTAGAGCGCCGTGGCGGCAAGCAGCGCGCCAACCACCAGGATGTCGCGCGTTCGCGGACTCATCGCTCCTCCAGCCTTCTCGCCTCCCTCCCGGCCACTGCATAGCGTAGCCATGGGGCGGGAACATGCAAGCGCGCCTGTAGGTGACTGTAGGTGGCCCTGTAGGTGTCAGGTCTTAAGTTATAAGTTAAGCGTGCGCACTACCCTCGGGGGCCTTAACTTATAACTTAAGACCTGACACCATCCAGTGCGGCCACTGCAACGCGTAGCCATGGGGCGGGAACATGCAAGCGCGCGATGCCCCGGTGAGGCCCGAGTTCGTTGACTCCCCCGTCGCCCCCCTCTATAATGCCAGCCGATCCCTGCCCCTGGGGGCCTGTGCATCGAGAGGAAGCGAGATGACGCGTTCGGTATGCGCCTTCATCATCCTGCTGGTTCTGTTCGCCGGTGCAGCCGCCCTGGCGGGTGCGCCTCCGGCCCCGTCCCCCGCGCCTCCCGCAGCAGCGAAACCCAGCGTCCTCCAGTGGCTGGCGGACAATCCGTTCTCCGCCACCCTGGTGTTCCTCATCCTGGCCACGCTCATTGGCTCGTTCGTCTCGCGCCTCGCTCGCGACCGCTGCCTCAAGGATTTCGAGGGCTACCCCGTGACCCTCGATATGAAGGACGGCCAGCGCTACCACGGCGAGCTCGACGTGGAGAAGACCGGCCTGGAGTTCCACTACGAGCGCACCACGCCCCAGGGCGGCATTCGCAAGACCAGCTTCCTGATCTTCCAGCCCGAATACAAGGGCGTCCACGCCCTGCTCCGCTACCACGACCGCCTGAGCGAGGCCCAGATGAAGGTCCGCGGGCGAGCGGCACGCAAGGCCTACCACCCGAGCCTGCTGCGACGCTGGGCGCGAGCCGTCCGCAACTTCTTCGCCGGCATCAAGGACTCCATGCTCGAGGCCTTCACTCTCGCCATGGGCCGAATGAAGAGCATCCAGGCCGCCGCACCCGTGATGCAGTCCGGCGGCAAGTATATCGACCGCGTGGGCAAGGAGACCATCGGCACCGCGTCCGACGTGACCTACGACCCCCTGCTCGAGAAGCAGATCGGCCTGCGAGTCGTCCTCGAGCTCCCCCAGGACTCCGCCCTCCAGGACGAGTGCGTGGGCACCTTCCGCGAGTACACGAAGAACTTCTTCGCGCTGATGGACGTGGACTACGAGAGCCAGTGGGACGTGGTGCTCGCCGGCCCTGGGGCGGCGGCGTTCGTGCGCGGCATCGCGGCCCAGCGCCAGCCCAACGGGGTGCGGCTGGAGAACTGTAGCACGTTCGCGGTGGAGCTGTGCTCGGCCGTGCTCGCCCCTCCCCCCGCGCAGGAAGGCGAGGAGCCGGCCCCCGCGCCCACCGTGGCCCTGGCCTTGCCCGTGACCATCGGCTCGGGCGAGAACCTCGAGTTCGCACTCCCCTCGCGAGCCGCGGGCCTGACGCTGACCTTCCACACGCGCCGGCGGGCCGACCTCATCGTGCCCCGCACCGGGGCCTTCGTGCGCCACAAGAACGAGTGGGTGCGCCCGCGCAAGCTCGTCGGCGAACTCACGGACGCCGTGGGACTTCTCCCCGGCACGTCCAACGTCGTGTCCGTCCTCAAGCAAGGAGCCAGTCTCGTGAGCCTCGGCACCGGCAAGCCCAGCCTGCTGCCGTTCGTCAAGATGCACGGCTGCGGCAACGACTACATCTACCTCGACTGCCGCGAGCGCGTGCTCGAGCGCCCGGAGGCCCTGGCGCGCCGCCTCAGCGACCGCCACTTCGGCATCGGCAGCGACGGCATCGTCCTCGTGCTCCCATCGGAGCGTGCCGACTTCCGCATGCGCATGTACAACTCCGACGGATCGGAGGCGGAGATGTGCGGCAACGGCCTGCGCGGCTTCGCCAAGTATCTCTTCGACCGGGGCATGCTCACTGGCAACGAGGCGCGCATCGAGACCGGCGCCGGCGTGCTCCGCGTGTGGATCTTCGCCGAGGAAGGCACCGCCCGCCGCGTCCGCGTGAACATGGGGCAGCCGCGACTCGAACGCGGCGACATCCCCGTGGCCGGGCCGCCCGGCCAGGCCATCGACCAGGAGCTGACCATCGAGGTGCCCCACGAGGGCAACGTCGCGCTCCGCTACACCGCCGTATCCATGGGCAACCCGCATTGCGTGACCTACGTGGACAACGTGGATGCCTGCCCCGTGGCCGTCCACGGGCCGCTCGTGGAGAACCACCGCCTGTTCCCCAAGCGCACCAACGTGGAGTTCGTCCAGGTCCTCGCCCGCGACGAGCTGAAGATGCGCGTCTGGGAGCGGGGCGCCGGCGAGACCCTCGCCTGCGGCACCGGAGCTTCCGCCATCCTCGTCGCCAGCGTGCTCAACGGCAAGACCGACCGCAAGGCCGTCGTGCACCTGCTCGGCGGCGACCTCGATATCGAGTGGGCCGACGACGGCTGCGTCTACCTCACCGGACCCGCCGAAGAGGTCTTCGAGGGCACCGTCGCCATCTGACACGCCCTCGACCCGCCTCGGAGAGCTCAGCATGCCGCGCCGCGGTGTTCGCTACTACCGATGCCTGCCCCCGCCCCAGGACGAATGGCCCGACGACTACAAGGCCATGGCCGACGCAGGGCTCGACTTCGTGGTCGTGCCCGCGCCCTGGTGCCTGTGCCACGACGAGGCGGACGTGTTCCACCTCGAGCCTCTGGTGCGCCAGCTCGACCTGGCGGCCACCCACGGCCTCGCTCTGGTGGCCGCCGTCGATCTCACCACGGCGCCCACGTGGCTCGTCGTCCGCCACCCGGCCTGTCTCCACGAGGATGCTGCGGGAGCCCGGGTGGCGCCGCGCGCCCTGCCGGGAGCCCCCAGCGGCGGGTGGCCGGGGCTCTGCCTGGACAACGGGAACGTTCGAGGCCCCGCCGGCCGCTTCCTGCGCGGCCTGGCGACCACCCTCGCACACCATCCAGCCCTCGGGGGCTACGACCTGTCGGCCTTCTCGGCCATGGAAGCCCTGGTCGCCGCCGAGCCGCAGGCCCTCTACTGCCAGTGTGCGGGCAGTCGCGCGCGGTTCGTCGCCTGGCTTCGCCGCACCTACGGCGACCACCTGGCCGCACTCGAGCGCGCCTGGGGACGGCGATTCAGCCGTTGGGCCGACGTCGCGCCCCCCGCTGCCCTCGGCCAGTTCCCCGACGTGCTCGAATGGCGACGCTTCCAGGCCGAGGGCGCCGCGGCGCACCTGCGCTGGTGCGTCGAGGCCGTTCGCGAGGCCGACCGCGACGCACCCGTCGTCGCCGCCGCCGCCCCGCCAGGCAGCGCCGCACTGGCCGACGCCGCGCAGCTCGCACCCGAGGTCAGCGAGATCGGATGCCGCCTCCCCCACGACGCCTGGCCGCACGAGCTCGTCGACCGCGCCTCCCACACCGTGCCCGGCAAGCCCCTGTGGCTCACGGACATCGCGACGGACGACGCCGATCACCTCCGCAAGACCCACTGGAGCTCGCTCGCCGCGCCGCCCGATGCACTCGTCTACGCCGGCTGGCGCCCCGAGCGCGTTGCCGCCGCCTCCGCCCGCACACTCGCCACGCCCCGTGGGGAGCCCTCAGAACGCGTCCAGGCCATCCGATGGGCCGCCGACCTGCTGGACAACCATCCCGACCTGGCGAGTGCACGGCCCGCCCCGCCCGAGGTGGCCATCGTGGTCGTGCCCGAGGCGCGGCTCTTCTGGAGCGCCCACACCCGCGCACCGCACCCCTACGAGCAGGCGCTCGCGGGAGCCTACCATGCCTTTGCGGGCCGCGGCGCGCGCGTCGAGTTCGCCCCGCCCGACGCCCTGGCCGCCTTCCCCCTCGCCTACCTCCCGCTGGCCCTCGCCATGGACGACGCCACGGCCGCCGCGCTCCGCCGCTACGTCGAGTCGGGCGGACACCTCGTGGCCGAGGCCTGCAGCGCGCGCTACGACGTGCTGGGGTGGAGCCGGCGCGAGTCGCCGGGGGCGGGTCTATCGGAGGTCTTCGGCGCGCGGGCGATCGACGCCCCTGCCCTCGTCGGCCCCGAGCCCGTGCCCACCTTCCGCGGCCGGCGCGGCAGCTACCCCTGCTGCCTCCACTGCGAGCCGCTCGAGGCGACCACGGGCTCGGCCAAAGCCCGCTTCCCCGACGGCGCGGCCGCCATCGTCGACCATGCCTTTGGCGAGGGCACGGCTCGCCTGATCGCCACGCACCCCTCCCTGGGCTACGGCGGCGACCACAACAAGAGCCACGCCCGAGTCATCCTCGACTCCCTGGCCTTCGCCCGCGTGCGCCCCCAGGTCACCACCTCCGCACCCACCGTGTGCGTCCGCCTCCTCGAGGGCGACGACGCCCGCTTCCTGTGCGCGTTCAACCTCACGGACAAGCCGCAGGAGACCACCCTGCGCATCGCCCGCTCCCTCGGCCATTTCCGCCGCGCCATCGACCTGGCCACGGGACGCGCCAGGCGGCTGCGCGACAACGCCCGCCGCGTGAAGATCAAGCCCGCCGATGGCCTGGTGCTGCGCCTCGAGCCCGCCCCGCCCCACCAGCGATGGCGCGCCAACCGCAAGGCCTCCTCCCGCTGAAGGCTCCCCACGATTCGCAACCGAGGACGATAGGCCTCGATTTCGTCCACTCCGTCCACTCTTCAGCCGTCTTCGGAGCTGGCCACAGGGTGGCGCGCGCGTGCCGGCGCTTCGCGGCTGTGGGGGGAGGAAGGGGCCTGCCTGTAGTGCAGAAACCTTCGCTCCACCGAGGCAAGCTCGGCGGGGGCGATGGCTTCCTTCGGTGTTCGATGTTCAGCCGGCGCTTCGCGCCTGTGGGGTCGGTGAGAAGTGGGGGCTAGCGCTCACCCAGGGTGTGGATCCGGCGGGCCGCGTTCATCGCCGTCTCGGCCACCTCCAGATCGCTATCGGCCAGCGCGCGTTCGAGAAAGGGCAGAGCCCGCGGGTCGCCGATCGTGCCGAGGGCCGCGGCTGCGGAGCATCGCACGCCCGCGTCGGGGTCTCTGAGGAGCCGGATGAGCTTCGGCACGGCCTCCGCCGCGCCACGCATGCCCAGGTAGGCGGCCGCTCCCGCGCGAATCTCGGGGCTCGGCTCGTCGAGAAGCTCCAGCCCCGCCTCCACGCCCCGCGAGCCGGAGCGAGCGAGAAGCCGGGGGGGGATGCTCGGCGCGTGTGGCGGCGCCCAGACGTCCGGGGCGGGCGCGCCGCGCGCACGCCGAGCTGGGTGCCGGCCGTCGGGCCGAAGCCCGACCACCACCGCACAGGCCACCACCACGAGAACGAGTGACCGCACAATCCGCCTCATCACTCCCCCGGCGAGCACGGTCCGCAGGAGACTGGCACGACAAGGGCGGCGCGCCCAGAGCTTGCGCACCGGGACTCGCGCCGCCTCATGAGAAGCGTACCCCGGCGCGCGCACGGAGTCAATGGGACGATGATGTGGAGGAGGCCACGGCCTCGAGCTCGGCGTCGTACCGCTCGATCAGCGCGCTCCAGTCGAACCGGCTCGCGGCCTCGTGCAGACGCACCTGGCGAGTCGCATCGATGTCGGCGATGGTGCTGCGCAGACGGGCCACCAGGTCGTCGTGGTCCGAGTAGAGGTGCCGCTCGTGGCACTCGGGCGGGAGAAGCTCGGGGTAGGTGAGCTTGTTGGGGAAGAGGGGGAAGCAGTTGCAGTACATCGCTTCCACCGCGGCGATGCCGAAGAACTCGTGGTGCGCGGTGGAGACCGCGATGTCCGCGCGCTGGAGCAGGAGCGCGTAGTCCGCGCGGTTTTCGAGGAAGCCGAAGTGGTCGACTCGCTCGCCCAGGCGGCGGCGGGCCACGTCGAAGATGAGCGGTGCGTCGCGGAAGCTCTCGCCGGCCACGGCCAGGCGGAAATCCACCCCCGCCTCGGCGAGTTGGAAAAGCACGGTGAAGAAGGCCTCGGGATTCTTGTCGTACTCCCAGCGATGGTTCCACAGCACCAGTGCCGTGCCCTCGCGGGGCGGTGCCTCGACGTCGAGCGCCCGCAGGTCGCACCCGAGAGGGAGCACCGCCGAGCGCTCGGCGATCCTCTCGGCCACCCCCTCGGGCACCTGGTCGGGCATGCGCTTGAACAGGGTGCGCACCGCTGCCAGAAACTCCCCGCGATGGAAGGCCGAGTTGAAGAACACCCGGTCCGCGGCCAGGCACGTCGTCACGTTGGTGAAGCCGTACTGGTAGTCCCGATCGATCTCGTGCTGCACGGGGTAGGTGAGCTGGTTCTCGTGGAAGTAGGCCACCTTCGGCACGTCGGCCAGACGGCGGGGGTTGAGGCCGACGAGTGCCGCGAGGTCCACGAAGTCGCTCACGAGGAGGAGGTCGAACGGGCGGTCGAGCTGTCGTGCGAAGACGAGTGGGGCGCCGCGCATCCGCCACTTCCACTTGCGCGGCGGCATGGTGGCGGTGGCCCACGTGTGGCGGCTGTAGCGTGCCAGGCCGTCGAGGAAGGCTTTGTGCGAGCCGCCGTAGTAGGGCTCGATCGCGAGGATCTGGAGATTCACGGGCACGTGCCGCCAGGCAGCCCTGTTCCCCTGCCGCACCTGCGGGTGGGCGGGACGCGGGCTACTTCGTCGGCTCCCCCTTCCCTTTCTCGGGCGTCTCCGCCGGCGGCGCGGCCGCCTTGCGGTAGAAGTCGAGGCGAATGATCGATGCGTTCTTGCGGAGCTGGTCGAGCAGGCGCTTGCGCCGCTCGTTGCGGCGCTCGATCTGGAGCCGCCGCTCGATGGCCACGCGTGCCTCGGCGAGCGACTGGCGGCTCGCCGGCTGCACCCCCGTGACCTTCAGGATGATGTAGCCCTCGTCCGTCTCGATCAGATCGCTCACCTCGCCGGGCTTGAGGCGAAACACCACGTCGTCGATCGAGCGGACCAGCGAGCCCTTCTCCATCCACCCCTGGTCGCCGCCCTTCTCCGCGAACGGGCCGCGCGAGTGCTTGCGGGCCAGCGCCGCGAAATCCTCCCCCTTCTTCAGGCTCGCCAGCACCTCTCCGGCTTGCGTCTTCGCCGCCGCCTTGTCCCCGCCCGTCGCGCTCGCGTAGACCGCCAGGAGAGAGACGCGCCGCCGCTCGCCCAGAACGAAGTCGTCGCGGTGCTTCTCGTAGTAGTCCTTGACTTCCTGCGGGCCGATCGCACGCGCGCTGCTGAGCATCGAGAGCAGGCGCGAGACCATCAGGCGCTCGCGAAGCTCCTCGCGACGGCTCTCCGCCTGCACCCCGGCACGCTCGAGCCGCTGGACCTCCGCGTTCACCTCCTCAGGCGGCACCTCCACCTTCCGCCGGCGGGCCTCCTGGATGAGCAGCCGATGCTCCACGAGCGCCTCGCGAGCCTTCTCCCACGTCGCACGATAATCCTCCGGCGTAACCTTCTCGGCGTCGCGGTAGAACTCGCGAACGAGCACGTCCGCCTCCAGCTTCGTGATCGGCTCGTTGTTCACGATCGCCACGATCGCGTTCGCCACCTCGCCCTCCCCGGGCTCCGCTCCCAGTCCGCAAGCCCACGGAGCGATCAGGAGCAACGCCGCAAGCCATTGCGTGCGCATGGGTGCCTCTGCTCCATATACAGAATGGGAATTCATCGCCGCCGATACTAGCAGAAGCCCGACCCCCCTGTCAAGATGCGCGTTGACACGACCCACGGCCCTGCCCTATAATGATCGCAGCAGGAACGAAAACCAGGAGTTGAGCCCCGTGACACCCGAAGAGCTCGAAAAGGCCAAGCTTGCCGGTCCGGTCCACGGCATTGGGCTGGACAATTCCGACGGGCACGTGCGCATCACGAAGATGGAGAATTTCCGCCTCCTCGGCGGCTCGCAGGAAACGCACGAGCACATGCAGGAAAAGGCCATCCGCTTCAACGAACGCCTCAAGCGACACGACAAGCGCGTCACCGACCTCTCGGTGAAGCAGTTCGTCGAGCTCGCAGGCGAAGTGGGCATGATCGGCCACGCCCCCCCCGACGCCGATTCGGACTGACCTTCCCGCCCTCATTCCCCCCCGTCCCCCCCTCGATCTCGATCTCGTCCTCGATCTCGATCTCGATCTCCCTCCTCGTCTTCCCCGGCCCGCACGCCAGGCGGGCACGGCAATGCCGTGCCCCTACCACGTCAGGGCGTGGCGCCATGTTCGTGATGCGTGACGCGTGACGCGTAACCCAGAGCGGAGAACGGAGCGCCTTGGGGGGCTCAAGGTGTACGCTGCGACCTGACACGGCGTCCCCGCGATTCGGTGTAGGGGCGGGCCCCCGCGCCCGCCCGCGACCAGCACGCCACACGGGTGCACCGAAAGGGGGCGGGCGACGGGGCATGTTGATTCTGGCGAAGGGGCGTTGACGTTCGTCAACGCGGCGTGAGCTTCCGCAAGCTTATGGTATATATGGACATGTGCCCTCCCTTCCTCCAGGATGGGGAACTTGCGTTGCCGAGCGGCAACATGGCGGCATCCGGGCGGCCCGCTAAGGCCTTTGTGGCTACTCGTCGGCGATCGCATAAGCATATATCCTGTATGCGGTTACGGGGTCGCTCGCATTGCTGGACCCGGGGTGTCCCACCGGCACAAGGTTTGCTACCTGGTCTACCAAAAGGTCAATCGGCAGGGTTCATAGGAAAGGGGTCAACCAAGACAACAGGAATGAGTGACAGATGCTCTGGTGTCCGCCCGTCGGCGGAAGAATAGGGAAGAGGGTGAGAATCCCTCGCGGTGCCGCCACTGTGAGCGGGAACGAACGCTGGA
>Ga0272442_10006684_pt1 | contig 15104 bp, 13 predicted proteins | sample SSMForm2O_FD_200262 | JGI IMG/M metagenome (GOLD analysis project Ga0272442, IMG submission 200262) | Marine sediment archaeal communities from Little Sippewissett salt marsh, Falmouth, MA, United States - SSM-Form-2O | ecosystem: Environmental > Aquatic > Marine > Wetlands > Sediment ...
CGGCCCGGCTGGGCGACGACGCCGGGGTGCTGGGCGCCGCCTTGGTGGCCCGGATGAACTTGGACGAGCAGACAGCCGAAATGCTTCCTCGCGCGGCTCAATTGGTCGAATGAAGCGCCTGCGCTCCCCCCGTCAGATGCATCGCGAGATTATTGACGAGGCCCGCCGGTTGATGAACCGGCTCGATCCCGAGCCCGCTCACGCCGTACAAGTTTGCCGGTTGGCGCTGCAACTGTTCGATGAACTCGCGCCACTACACCAGTTGAACCAGGAAGCGCGGATGCTCTTGGAAGCCGGCGCGTTGCTTCATGACATCGGCTGGTCGGTTTCTGAAAAGGGGCATAACAAGCATTCGGCCCGGTTGATCGAAGCGCACGGGTTTCAAAACGCCTCAACGCGGCAAATGCTCCAGATCGCCGCTCTCGCACGATACCACCGAAAGGCGCACCCTAAGTCTTCCCACCGGATCTTCCAACAGTTGGACCCGGAAGCGCAAAGCCAGGTTCGCTGCTTGGCGGCCCTGCTCCGCATCGCGGACGGATTGGACCGAAGTCACTTGAATCTCGTCGAGCGGCTCCACGCCGAAGTTCGAGACAATCGTTGCGTCCTTTCGTTTGAATCCCGCCAGCGATGTCCGAGCGAGCTCTGGGCGGCGGAGCGTAAAAGCGGGTTGTTCGAAGAGGTGTTCGGTCTTCGAGTCGAGTTCCAGCCGATTTGATCGTTTCGTTGGGGGGCACCTTTCACGCGACAGAGGTCGAGGAAGGGAAGTGTGACAGTCTTCAAGCCAAAAAACACGCCTTGAAGACTGGCACACGCGACAATCCTTTCATCTTTTTCCGGGTTTTTGCGCCTCAGGCGGGAAAGCCGGCGTCGCTATTTTCCCTGCTCCGATTCTCCCTCGAGCAGCCAGGGAAGCGACGGTCCGGGCGGCTCGCTGCGGCCAAGCAGGTGCAAAAAGAGCTCCTCCAGTGTCTGCTTTTGTCCCTCGGTGCGCGTCGCGGGAAGTTGCACCCCGGCGTGCAGCTGTTCGAGCGTGCCCGATGCAAGCAGACGCCCCTGGTGAATAATCGCGACCCGGTCGCAAAGTCGTTCAACGATTTCCAGGACGTGTGAGGTCAGGAAAATCGTCATGCCGCCTTGCACGAGCTTCTTGAGTACGTCTCGAATGGCCCGGCTCGCGATTGCGTCAATGCCTTCAAAAGGCTCGTCGAGAAATAGAATTCGGGGCCGATGAATCAACGCGGCGGACAACGCCAGCTTCTTCTTCATACCCTGAGAGTATTCCAGGATGAGTTGTTCAGCCGCCGGTCTCAGTTGCATGAACTCCAGAAGATCCCCGGCCCGCCGGGCCACTTCCCTCCGGCCCAACCCGTAAAGGCGGCCGACCAGCTCGAGGTATTCCCGGCCTGACAGCCGCTCGAACAAGGCCAGCTGCTCGGGCACCACGCCGATTTGTTTCTTGATTTCGAGCGTCTCTTGTTTCAGGTCGAGGCCGAGAATCTTTCCCTCGCCCGCGTGGGGAGCCAGCAGGCCGGTCAACATCGAGATCGTCGTCGATTTTCCCGCTCCATTCGGTCCGAGGAAACCAAAGAACGAACCGTAAGGAACAGCCAGGTCCAGCGAATCGACCGCGACCAGGTCCCCAAAGCGGCGGGTCAGCCCCCGCAGGAGGATGCAGGCATCCTGTTCCGCTTCATGCGATAAAGGCTTGTCCGAGGCTTCAGAACCGGTTTCCATTCACCGTTCCCTTCTGGTTTTTTGATTTCCTGCGCTTGACAAGAGCCCCGAACGGCTTAGTATCATCCTCTCACGCGACATTTTCTTGAGGATTTTTTACTGGCCGTCGTGCCATGGTACCGAATTTTCAGGCAGTTGACGAACCGAAAATGAGTGAACTGAAAATCGACGCTGAGATTCGCACCCGTTTGCGAGAGGCCTTGCTGGAGGACATCGGCGAAGGGGACCTGACCACCCAGGCCACGGTTGCCGCCGGGGTGCGGGCTCGGGGCCGCGTTCGGGCCAAGGCGGAGGGTGTGTTCTGTGGATTCCCGGTGTTCCAGGAAATCTATCGGCTTTTGGATGAAGAGCTGGGCACCCGAAGTTTTGTGAAGGAAGGCGAAATTGTCGCCGAGGGGACCTTGGTGGCCGAGGTGACGGGCGAGGCGCGCCAGATCTTGCACGGCGAGCGCCTGGCGCTGAATCTCTTGGGACGCATGTCCGGCGTGGCGACGTTGACGCGGCAGATGATCGACCGAATGAACCGGCCCGGGACGGCGTTGCTCGATACGCGAAAGACGCTCCCCCTGTGGCGGAGCCTGGATAAGTACGCGGTACGGGCCGGCGGTGGGCAGAACCATCGCTGTGGCCTCTACGACATGATCCTGATCAAGGAAAACCACATTGCCCTGGCCGGAGGCATTCGCCCGGCGATTGAAGCCGCCAAGGCGCAGCGCCCTGAGGGCGTTTTGATCGAAGTGGAAGCGCAGACCTTGGCCCAAGTGCAGGCCGCCCTTGAAGCGGGACCGGATTTGCTTCTCCTGGATAACTTCACCGTGGGCCAGTTGCGCGAAGCCGTACAATGCGCCGGGGGGCGGGTCGAATTGGAGGCTTCGGGCGGGATCTCACTGAACACCATCGAAGAGATCGCCGCCACCGGAGTCGATCGAATCTCGGTCGGCGCGTTGACGCACTCCGCACGCGCTCTGGACCTGTCCATGAAGGTGAAACCGCTGTCGGAGTAAACGTTCCCTCCCGGAACCTCCTGAAGGAAAGGATTTCCCCTCGGGTCGCATGCATAAGGAACCCCCGCGAGTCGGTCTGATCGCCTGCGAGATCTTCTTCCGTGAAGTCGCGTATTTCGCTGCCCGAAGCCCGGAAGTGCTCGATATCGTGTTTCTGCCGAAGGGGCTGCACGATCTGGGCGGCGCGAAAATGCGCGAGCGGCTGCAGGTTGAAATCGACCGGCTGAATGAAAAGGATTATTCGAAGATCCTGTTGGCGTACGCGTTGTGCAACAACGGCACGGCGGGACTGACTACCCGGCGCACGCCGGTGGTGATCCCCCGGGCACACGACTGCATTACGCTGTTTCTCGGCTCGCGGCAGCGCTATGGGGAATATTTTTTCAACCATCCCGGCACGTACTTTCACACCACCGGCTGGCTGGAACGGGGCAAAGGCGAAGCGCAGGCCTTTGGCTCACAGCCGGGGGTCGAGAGCTCGCTCGAAGCGTTCATCGAAAAGTACGGTGAGGAAAACGGGCGCTATCTTTGGAAGATGCTGGACCCGCTGAAGCACTACCACAAAATTGCCTACATCCACCTGTCGTTGTCGGGACTGCCGGATCTACGAAAGCAATCTCAGGCAATGGCGCAAGAACGAGGCTGGCAGTGGGAACAGCTCGAGGGCGACAGCCGCCTGTTGGAGCGCCTGATCTGCGGGCCGCAGGACGAAGAAGATTTCCTGGTGCTGCATCCCGGGGCAACGATCGTTCCCACCCACAACGCCAAAGTAATCGATAAAGGATAAGATCCACTTTGCCGGGCGGGATGGGTCTCAATCGATGTCGAGGGACTTGCGCCGATGCCGGGACAAGCTCAGGCGCGCTCCGCGTTCGAACTGAAATAGCCGCAGACAAAACGCTTAACGGGCTTGGACGGAGAATAAGCGCGATACAGCGGACAGGTATTATACTGGCTACTGTGGCAAAAACGCTCTTTTTCCACCGGGCTGGGGACCAAGGGGTCCTGTCCGGGGGCGCAGGTGCAAATCTCTTGGTGGTTAACGGTCTTTAAGTGACGGCAACTCATGGGCCTTTCTAACTCCCTTCCTTGAGCCTTCCAATTCATTTTTGCAGGGGGATTGTGCGAAGGCTTCCAGGAGTATAGTTGAATTTTTATCTATGTCAAGATTCATTTAGCATATTTAAGCGAACTAAATATATTTTCTAAATGAAGCGGCCTTAAACAAACGTGATATTACTATTGTTACATAATATCCTGAAAAAAATCCACAAGGAAACGAAATCTGAAAGAGTTGACGTCCTGAGAAAATCATCTAGATTATAATTAACGATCTGAGAGCAGTCAGTGTAACTCGCTGATTATTTTGCCATTAGCTTGGAAAGCGTTATTTTGGATACGGTTGAGATTTTGATCCGTCTGGGAGGCCGGAAGGAGTAGGCATGAGAAAAGCAGTCGCGTTCTCGATGGGCATCGTTCTCGCAGGCTTGGGCTATTGGCCGGGGGCGGTTGCCGAAACGATCAAGGAAGGGCAATCTTCCGCTGTTCGGGAAAAAATCGCCTCCCCGATTCAGTGCCGGTTGGAGTGGGCGCAAAAGCCGGACGTTGGGGAGGAGGGCGCTTTTCGCCTGGAAGTGGAGAGCCGGAATCTGGCCGGCGAGGTTCAGGTCGAGCTGGATATTCCCGAGCCGCTGCGTTCGACGCGTTCCGCGAGTCTGCCCCGCCGGGCCGCCTTCCAACGGGGGCAGAAGCGGGAGTGGGTGCTTCCCCTGCAGCGGCCGGACGCCGAGCGCCGGTCGATTCGCGCCCGTGTCGTTTTGACCACGCCCGAAGGCGCGCGAATCTCTACGGGAGCCTCTTTGATCGTCGGGCCGACCGATGCCGCCGAAGTCTCGGGCCGTGTCTTCCATGCAACGAGTTCCAAGGGATTGCCCTTGCGGGTTCACCGGATTGATTTGTCCCCGCAAAGTAAGGGGAATGAGCAATGAGAAAACCAGTGTATGTATCCTTGGCCAGCGCCCTGTTTTTCATGTTGCTTCTTTTCTTGTTTCCCTCCGCGGCGCTTTGGGCGGGCAACGTGTCCGGGCGGATTCAATATACGGACAAGCTGTACGACTTTAGCTCGGACGAGGCGGGTTACGTCGGCACGCTGCCCAAACCGGCGCGGTACATCGAGGTCGAGCTGCGCCGCTCGGATAATAGCGCCTTGTTGGGCTCTGGCTCGACTGACGGGGAAGGGAATTACTCCTTTGCGATTTCGGACGCAGGGACCATCGAAGTCGATCTTTATCTGATCGCTCATTCCTCGGCCTCGCCCTGGGGCGATGTTTTCGTTTTGGACAACAAGTGGGACAGCTTTCTCCAATCGCTTGTGGTGGGTCCCTTTGAGCGCAATACCAATGGAACGTTCTCTCTCGACTACACCGTCCCGACGGATAGCGGCGGTAAGCGGCTCGGCGGGATGTTCAACATTGTCGATTCGATTCTTCACGGAGCCGAGCTGGTCTCCGCTCGACTCGGTGCGCCGGTCGGTCCGATAACCATATACTGGGAAGATGGAAGCACCAATGGGACTTATTATTCATCGAATCGCATCTATCTTTACGGTGGGGATCGAGGATCGCCCACCACGGGCGACGACGATAGCTATGACGATGCGGTCATTCTACACGAGTACGGTCATTATTTGGCGGACCGGTACTCCTGGGATCGCTCGCCGGGAGGATCGCATCACCTGGATGGTTATTACTCTCCCGTCCTGACCTGGTCGGAAGGATGGGCCTCAGCCTTCCAGTGCATCGCTCGAAACAGTGCCCTGTATTGGGACGCCACGGACGGGGACACGGGAGGCTTTAATCTCGACTACGAGACGGGAAGCGAGAATGGAGTGATCCTGTCCGACCTCAAGGGGATGAACAACGAGGTCATGGTGACTTGTGTTCTCTATGATCTCTTTGACGACGCGTCTTCTCACGACAACAGTCCGGCGGGAGACGATGATTCGTGCGAGGGTGGAGCGGAGGAGATTTGGACCGTGTTCGACCAGGATTTTGTTCCCAGTGTCCTGGCAACGATGGACGACTTTTATCAGGGCTGGAAAATTCGCTACCCCGCGCTTCCGGTCGACGAAGTCTTCGCCGCGTTTGGAATGGAAATGGTGCCGCTTCGACAGGGGGAGAAGGTGTATTCCGCCCTGGATCTGGATCTTTCCATTCCAGACAACGATCCCGGCGGCGTCGCCGGCACGATCCAATTGCCGGCGGGCGTCATTCAAGCCGATGGAGTTCGGGTATGGGTGGCCGCCCTGCATAGTTATCGAGGTGATTTGTCCATCCGGCTCCGCCATCCGGATGGTGACTCGATCCCATTGAAGCTGGCGAGCGATTCCGACTGGGAAAACGATGTGACCGAATGGTACGGCTTTCAGAATTATGAAAAGCCAACGGGCAACCTTTCCTCTTTCGAAGGCCGATCTTCGGCGGGGCTTTGGACGCTGGAGATTTCGGACGAAGGCGCCCTCGACACCGGAACGCTCGTCGACTGGCGGCTGAAAGTGCTCACGCAGACGGGGAGCGAAGGATTCCTGCAGGTTTATTAGAGTATCTCTCGAAAGTTTTGTCCGTCTTCCCTCTCCTCTGTTGATGAATTGGAGTGCCCTTTAAAACCTTACCCCCTCTAGCTCCCCCCGCCTTGGCGCGTCTGCGACCTTCGTAAGGGGGAGAGAGACTTGTTCGCAAGGTTGTTCGGTTTATCGCCGCTCTTCGTGTTTCATTTGGACAATCATTTCGAGAACTGTTTCAAAATCTATCTGGGTGGCGAGTCATCTGAGACTTTCTCTTCATCAGCCTGTTCTCCTTGCTGGTCGACTGCTTGAAGATCCATACAATTTATACCGTTATTTCTAAGGAACTGTTCAACCTCACGTCTTTTTCTATCGTTGAGCCTTTCAAGGGAATCACAAATTACTCGAAAATCATCCGGTGTAAAATTATAAGAATCATGAAGTTTTTGCATCACTGTAGTTGTTACTATTTCATATTCATTAATATTCTCGATATTCTTTAGCAAAAAGTCTTTTGCCTGTGGATGTTTAGCGTGACATATCGTTGCATAAAAGGCGAATTGCATTTCCGGTCGCTTTGCATATTCTTGAATAAGCAGATTCAATAAACTCTCGTTCTGATTCCATGGGCTCAACAACAAGAGACATTCTTTTTCGACTGTACTAAGCAGGTCGATATGTGTACTATAATACTCAGCAAAGATATCTGCTGTGTTGGCGCGAAATTCATACTCCCTGCTGGTTAGAATAGTTGAAGTATAAGCGTGGAATGCCTGGCATTCGTAACTCCCCCCTTGACCGCTTCTCACGTATTTCATTTCTTCTTGAAGAAGATAACGATAGATTTTATCGTCGCCCGGTTGTCCAATAAATTCTTCTAATTTTTGAAGATAAGATTCTTTTTGAAGATAAATAGGATGCCACCTTATAATAAAAATCAGCCGGTCTATGGGATCGGTTGGAACAGCCAAAATGGCGGCTGCTACCCCGAGGATGGCTAAGAACCCTAGAACACCGTGAATTATTTTCTGCCTTCGCGTCGCCACTTTCACTGTCATCCGCTGATCTGAATACTCTTTCCAGAAAGCATATTGAGGCTTCTGATTCTGAGTTTGGCCGATTCAAACGTTACTTTAGAGGGATCTCTGCAATAATTCAAGCCGGTGGCGGGCTTTGGTTCCTTCGTCGCGAGACGCCCTGCCAGCCATTCTTATGCATCTTTGATCTTGAAAACGGTATTGCGACTCGCTCGATTCAATCAAAAAAGGAATCGCAGGAGCCGATGTCCACGTTGAGAAGGGGCAAGTCGGCCACAAAAAACCAGCGGCTGTTTTGACCGACATAAAGATGCAGGCTCACATATTTTTGCACCTGATCCTGCAGGGTTTCGAAGCTGCCGCGCACCGCGACCACGGCAATGTTCCCTTTGACCAGGGCTTGAATCCCCTCGCATTTCATGGTCTCGAAGCGAAGTATTTTTGATTGTTCTTCAAAAATACGCTCAATCTCCTGTCTTGCGTTCGAGGGACCGATCACTTGGGATGCAAGAGTGATGAATCCATCGGGGCAGGCTTCGGCCAGAGCTTGATTGACGTTTTTGTCCCGGCTCGCCTCCCGGATTGTGCGAACCGGTTCTTTCAGTGGATGCGGTTCGTCCAGGCCGATCAACCGAGCGCCGTCGGTTGGAAACAGCCGTGTGTCGATTCGCACGCCCAACTTTCCGGGACGCGCGGTCAAAGCCATCTCTTCCTTTCCGCGAAGGACACGGACGGGGATTGAACGATCGCGCGGTTGGCTGCTCTCTCGATCCACCGCGGCGATGAGTTGCGCCGAGTATTCGATCGGTTCGCCGGCGTAGTGCGTGATGATGTCGCCGGCGCGCAGGCCCATGGTTTCCGCTTGACTTCCCGGAGCGGGAGATACCACAAGCGTCTTGGCTTCGAAAAAGAGGGGAAAGGCCAGGAGCATTCTCCACTGTTCCCCCTCGCGTACGGCAACGCGAACGCCTTTGTCCATCCGCGTTTTGCCATCGGATCGCTGATCCAGCATGGAGACTCGAATGAGCGCGGTTTGCTCCTGCACCCAAATATCCCGCTGCACAAATTCATGATGCTGGATCTCGCCGATGTTTTTCGAAAGCGCCTTCAACATTTTAAATTTGTCCAAGACAAGCGCTTTTTGCGGCTGTTGGGGGAGATCCAGGACTGCGATGAAGAAATCGCTCAAATTTTGAGAAATTGCCTGCACGTCGTTCTTCGGATAGGACTCCTGGATCAGGTCGAGCAGGGTATTGATCTCGGCGACGTCGTCCGCGTATCCCTTCGGCACGGCCATCACACAAAGCCACACCAGGCATCCAAGCCATCCCCATCGGGATCGTTTCATTGCATTTTCCCCCTTTATGGTCTGATATCGCGAAGCAAAGCAGTTCACCGTGGTCACTTATCTTACTAGGATCTTTGGAGAAAATCCAGATTTAACGCAGTACCCGTTGGGTCATTCGATGAATGGCGAACAGGTGGCAGACGACCATAAAGAAAACGAGAACCACTGCATGCCCGAGCGTCGCGGAAGTGAAAACGCCCCGGAACAACGCCCGGGAAACTTCCACAGCATGGGTCAACGGAATCAACTGCGAGAGTACATCGATGACCGGATTTAACCCTGTAATCGGGAAAAAGGTGCCCGAAAGAAAGAACATCGGCGTGATCACACCGGTGAGAAAAAAGTTGAAGTTGTTGATCGTCTTGACGTAGCTGGTCACGATGAGTCCGATCGCTCCAAAAAGATAACCGACCGCGAACCCAAGCAGTGGAACCAGCAGGCACCAGGCGTTCAAGTGAACTCCGAAGGGGGCGGTGATGAGCATCACCGTGGTGGAGAACACCGCTCCCTTGGTGGCGGTAAAGAGCATTTCACCGATGAACATTTCGCTGACGCGAAGATGCGTTCCCAGCATCGAGTCGTAAGTTCGCTGGAACATGAGGCGCACGAACGTGCCAAAGGTGGTTTCATACACCCCGGTGAACATCGCCGAGGCAACGAGGATGCCGCTGGCGATAAAGTCCCGGTAAGGCATGCCGCCGAAGTCATCCAGATACTTCCCCAAGCCGAAGGCAAGCGCGGTGAAGAAGAACACGGGCTCGAACACCGGGGGTAGCGAGTTGGCCAGAAACGTTTGGCAGTAAACGCGCACGTGCCGCGCCCAAACGCCGTACAGGCTCCAGAACAAATCGGTCCGAAGCGGAGCGCTGGACTCCGGGTTCGGCAGCGGCGGACAGGCGGAGCGTGGGGCGCTCATTCCCGCAGCCCCCTTCCCGTGAATTTCAGAAAAACGTCTTCCAGGTTTGCGAAGCGAAGGATGATGTCCCGAATGGGCAGCCGCTTGGACAGGCGCGACAGCGGCTCCTCGCTGTCCGAATAGAAGTAATCGGCGTCACCGACTCGCTCATGCCGAATGGTTCCATCGAGTGAAGGTACTTCGCCGAGTCCCGAGGTCTGAAGCACGTACCGTTCGAGGTGCGCTTCGATCAGCTCCGCGGGCTGACCGGTGAGAAGAATGCGACCCTGGTCCATGATCAGCACACGGTCGGCCAGATGCTGCGCTTCTTCCATGTAGTGAGTAGTCAGCAGGATCGTCATGCCCTCGCGTTTGAGCTGCCGCAAGACGCCCCAGATCGAGTGGCGCACCTGGGGATCGAGCCCCGTGGTCGGCTCGTCGAGAATCAGCATCTTCGGGCGGCTGAGCAGCGCCCGGGCAATCATCAGCCGCCGCGCCATGCCCCCGGACAGCTCGCGAACCTTGCTCTCCGCCTTGGGCGTCAGGGCCAGCAAGTCGAGCAGGCGATCAATCTGCCCTCGGGCCTCGCGCGGCCCCAGGCCGCAGTACCGGGCGTAGATGAGGAGGTTGTTGACGACGTTCAGCTCCTGGTCAAGGTTATTGTCCTGGAACACGACGCCGATGTGCGCGTTGATCTGCTTGCGATCTTTCATTGGCGTCAGGCCAAAGACCTGGAGGCGGCCGCTCGTCATGTGGACGGCGCTGAAGAGCATCCACATCAGCGTGGTTTTCCCCGCGCCGTTGGGGCCGAGAAAGCCGACGCATTCGCTCCGGTGGACCTCGAAGTCCAATCTATCGACGGCGACTAACGCGCCGTACTTCTTCGTCACGCCTTGGCCGACGATCACCGGATCAAGTTCGAGTTTAATCGATTGGGTCATTATCGGTCGCTAAGGTTCAGAAAACCTTCACCCGGCTCAAATTCATCGCCCGCCCAAACGGTCGAAACCGGTGAAGCGAGATGAAGGGGTATCTTACTCGACAAAAAACAAATCGGCAAATGCCGCAGGATTCATGAACGCGTTGCGCCGCCGGCTCCACTGAAGCTGCAAGTCCTGGAAAAAGGGGTGCGTGCTGTCCGGGGTGTCGTCGTCATTCAGCGCAATGGTGAAGCCGAAGTGCATGCCGGCCTCAAAGCGCCCGGGGAATTTGCCCCCGCCGGTCTTGGGCACCAGCTCGGTAGCGGGAATCTTCGCTTCGAGGGTGTAGCCGTCCGTCGTGGGCCGGATTACCGCCCGGCCTTTCGGTGATTCGTCCGTTTGCTGGCTGTACCGATAGACAACCGCCCGGCCCTGGGACGCGCACACGCCCCATTGATGATCGTCGCCGCTGTAGGCCGTGTCGAGGGGATCGCCCCCCGGGTCGGTGTCGAAGTACAGCTCGAAGCCATCGTTGTTGTAAACGCCGAAGCCGGTTTCCGGATCGCTGAAAACATCATCGAGGACTTTCGCCGCGAGGTAAAGCCACTGGGAATCCCAGGTCATGGCCACCCGCGCCGAAGCGTCCTGGGGGCCGTCCCAATTCATGCCGGCCAGTTGATATTGGTCCTTGCGGCCCAAATAGAGAGTTTCTTTTGGATCGATGTTCCACTCGGACAAGATCCCATCGATCGTCACCGGGGACTTTGCGCGATGAATCCGCCAGAATGAGAGAACATCGTTTTTCTGGACGATTGTGTCATCCGGCAGCTTCAGTTCAACGTGGACGTCGATCACCTGATCCGCCGGCACGGTTCCGGTCACGGGAAGCCTGACTTGCTTTTCGACTCCGTTCATTGGAATGATGTTTGGGAACAAATCGGAGGCTCGCCCGTTCACCCGGATACGGGCGGTCAGATCGCCTTGAAGCGGTCCGCTGGCCGAGAGCAATTGCATGCAGACAAAGGGGCGGTCCTGTTCGTCAAATTCCGGATCGAAGAGAACGATCAGCGGTTCTCGAACGAGAAAGGCATAGGCTTGAATCTCGACTCGAGCGTTGCGACGGTCGATGGTCAGCAAATCCGCGCGGCCCGGACCATAGGGCATCCTCTTGTCGATCAGGAAAGCGACGCCGGTCTCCTTGGAAGCGCTCTCAACGAATTTTTCGTTCCATCGAGGCGTCAGGCGATATTCCATCTGATCCGAGGCCGGGCGCGACAGAATCTGTCCTCCAGGAGAAACGAGCGCCGGGCAGGCGCGCTGGACACCCGTCACGGATTGGATACAGGAATCGGGAATCGATCCTCGAAGATCGAAGACCAAGGGTTCTCCATCAAACTCAACCCGGATCGACTCATAAGGCAACGGCGTGCTTTCTCCACCCAAGGTTGTAACGCGGGTCACGTTTTCCAGGTCTATCCGATGCAAGCGGTCGTCCGCCGCCCACAGAGCGATTCGCGCTCCCTTGGGATGCTCCAGCACCATCAGTTTCACGCCCTGCGAGTCGATCAGCCACCGGTCGAATCGAGCGCCGTCGAGCTGCCGGGAGACCGTTCCATAGGCGATTCGGCCGGGTTTGGGCGAGCCGTCCGGGTGGGTGAGGCTAAAGCGATCCTCGGCCCACTCGTCGTCCGGACCGTCCGGGCCGAGCCAGTACCAGCAAAGGGTTTTGATTTCGGGATAAGCGCAGGCCATCAGGTACGTTCGAGCGACCATCTCCGCCTGTCGCAGTTCGCTGACGCCGCCGCCTTTTTGCGTCGGCCATCCCATCTCGGTGATCCACACCGGAAGGCTTCGATCCGCCAGCGCATTGACCTTCTTTGAAAATGCTCGAACCTCGTTGAAAATGGCGCGCTCCTCCGGGCTGCCCGGGGGGATATAGGTATGGACACTGATCGCGTCCATCGAGGCCAGGCCGCCCTCGGCCGCCACAACGTCGAAAAATTCATGATCCAGGCCGGCCAGCGAGCAGCCGAGGACCGTCGCTTCGGGATTTGCCGCTTTGATCGCCAGATAGGCTTTCTTCAGCAGCGCCGTATAGGCCTTGGGATCTTTCTTCGGTCGCCAGAATCCGTCGACGTTCGGTTCGTTCCAGATTTCGAAAGTTTCCACCTGGCCCTTTAACTCCTTGGCCATGTGGGCGCAGTAACCGGCGAAGGCGGCGAGCGCCTCCTGGGACGTGGGAGCCAAGCCGTCGTCATAAAGGGCATTCGAGTAATTCAGCAGCAGGATAACGTCGACGCCGGCGTTCCTCGTTGTCTGAATGTTTTCCAGGCAGTTGGGAGGGATTCGGTAAACGCCTTTCTTTTTTTCGACCAGGTGCCAAAACAATTCATCTCGAATCTGTCCCGCCCCCATTTCCTTTGCCCAATCGACTGCGCGTTGGTGGGTTTGGGCATCGCCGTACAGGGAATGTGTTTGAACGGAAAAGAGAGAAGGTACAGGGCGCTCGGTGGGAAGCGATGCTTCTTCTGCAATTGCAGAAGGGGCGGCAGTCACTGCCAAAGCGGCCAAAAGGGATAATAAAAGTCGAGCGCGATTCCAATTCAGCATAACATTGTCCCCCTGAAGATTGTACGCAATGTAAAGTGAAAAGGCCCGACGACGAAGTCGGACCCGAGATCCCTTGGTTTCATGAATCTGCTGTTCGCATGAACCAACCGAGGCGTTACTGCGTCTCGCGCAGAATCTCTTCCAGTGTGGTGATCCCGCGCACGATCTTTTCCCAGCCGTCTTCGCGCATGGTCCGCATGCCTTCCTTGCGGGCCTGGCGGCGGATGACCGACGTGGGCGAACGATCGAGAATCAATTCCCGGATCCCTTCGCTGATGGTCAGGGTTTCAAAAATCCCAATCCGGCCTCGATAACCGGTATAGTTACAGTCAACGCAGCCCTTGCCCTGGTAAAAGGTGACGCCTTTCGTCATGTCCGAGGTGATTCCCAAATCGATCAGCAGCTCCTCCGGGGGATCGTAGGTCTCCCGGCAGCCGGTGCAGATGGTTCGCACCAGCCGTTGGGCGATCACTCCCTCGATCGTTGAAGTGATCAGAAACGGCTCGACGTTCATATCGATCAGACGGGTAATTGCCCCCGGAGCGTCGTTCGTGTGCAGGGTTGAGAGAACCAAGTGACCGGTCAGCGCGGCCTCGATCGCAATGGATGCCGTTTCCAGGTCACGAATCTCGCCGACCATGATGATGTCAGGGTCTTGCCGCAGGATGGAACGCAAACAGGCGGCGAACGTCAAGCCGACTCGTTCTCGGATATTCACCTGAATGACGCCCTCCAGCTGGTACTCGACCGGGTTTTCCGTGGTAATCATCTTGAGCATTGGCGAGTAGATCTTCTGCAGGGAAGCGTAGAGCGTGGTGGTTTTGCCGCAACCGGTCGGGCCCGTGACGAGGATAATGCCGTGCGGCTTTCGGATGATCTTCTCGAAGACTTCCAAGTCCTGAGGCATCATGCCGATCTGCTCCAGGCCGATCATCATCATGTTTTTGTCTAAAATACGCATCACGATGGATTCGCCGTTGACCGTGGGCAGGGAGGAGACACGCAAATCGATTTCCCGGTCGGACATCGACAGCTTGATCCGGCCGTCCTGGGGAAGCCGCCGCTCGGCGATGTTCATGTTCGCCATGACTTTAAGACGGGAAATAATGGCCAACTGCAAATGCTTGGGCGGCGGCACAGTCTCATGCAAAGTGCCGTCGACGCGGTAGCGGATCCGGAAACTGTTCTGAAAAGGCTCAACGTGTAAATCGCTGGCCCGATCCTTGATCGCCTGCAGTAGGATCAGGTTAACCAGCTTGATGATGGGGGCTTCATTGGCGATTCGCTCCAGGTCGTCGAAGTTGGCCTCGTCAATGCTGAGCGAGAATTCATCCTCGGCCAGCGATTCGAGCATCTCGTCCACGGACTCGTCGGTGCCGCCATAGAATTCATCGATCAAGTCCATGATGTCGCTTTCATTCGCGATTGCGCCGCTCACCGAGCAGTTGAGCAGCAGACTCAGATCGTCCAGCGTGTGGACGTTGAGCGGATCGACCATGGCCATGAGAACGGACCCATCCGAATTTTTCTCCAAAGGGAACACCCGGTACATCCGAGCCACGGAACCGGGAACATTGGAAACCAGCTCCTGATCGACCTCATAATCGTCGACCCGAACATAAGGCATGCCGATTTGCTCCGAGAGCAACTGCAGCATGTCCTCTTCGGTCGTGTACCCTTCCTTGGCGGCGGCCGTGGTCTCCACGGTCTGGCCGGCTTCCTCCCCGCTCGTGGCGGGCCCGGAGGCTTTCTTTACCAAGCCAGCCTCTTCCAGTTGCGTCGCGACCGATTCCGCCACCTTGCGCTCGAGAATCCGGTCGCCTTCCTCTTTTATCGTGGAAACGACCTTTTGGCTCTCTCCCGGCGCTTTCGGCTGGGGCGGCTTCGGCGCAACGGCCGATGGGGCCTTTCCCTCACCGGCCGGCGGGGTTTGTTTTTTCTCTTTTTCTTTCGACTTGCGGCCGAATAACATGTTCCAACTCCTGCCCTGG
>Ga0272442_10006685_pt1 | contig 15102 bp, 19 predicted proteins | sample SSMForm2O_FD_200262 | JGI IMG/M metagenome (GOLD analysis project Ga0272442, IMG submission 200262) | Marine sediment archaeal communities from Little Sippewissett salt marsh, Falmouth, MA, United States - SSM-Form-2O | ecosystem: Environmental > Aquatic > Marine > Wetlands > Sediment ...
GATTATTGCAATCAAACCTAATAGACCTAATCCCATACTAATCAAGTCTTCGGCGGTATCAAAACCGTCCCTAATACTTGAACATGGTGTTCCGTCTTTTGTATCACAATAAGTTTCGTTATCCAAACTGTTTACGCTGATGTATTGACTAACTGCCTGTTCTTCTAAGGTAAATGTTACAAACAATACCATAGCAAGGACTACACCAACCATAGCTAATCCAGTAAATAAATCTCTCATGGACTTACTAACGGATTGTCCGCCTTTTCCTCTCGCCATACTTATCAATTATTAATTAGGATTAGCTATGGATATACCTTAAGGTTATAAGTCGTCTATGAAAATATAGGCTTCTTTCTTGCTTATTCTTAGTTTATGGGATACTTCTTTCGCCAATAACTGTTTTTCGTTCCTATTAAGATTAGAAATGTTGCAATCTAATTCTTTTCTTATCTTGTTAAGTTTTCTCGTTAGGATTTCTTCTATCCTATCCAAGTCAATCACCTTTTCCCATGAACCAAGCAATAGAAGATAATATTGCGTAAGGTATCGCGTCAACTATTGGCAAGAATCCCCCGAAGGATAATATACCAATCAATATTGTAACGGATATTCCCGCAAAAGAGAATAGTTTAAAGCGTGATGTTTGCGGTTGGACCCATACCCCAATTTGATAAAACACGACCAATAAAGCTAACATAACTATCCTAAATGGAAGATAATTCATAAAAGAGTTCGTCATTGTAAAAAATGTTTCAAAATGACCGTTGCTTATATCTTCCGAAATATTGAATATTGGATAAGGTTGATTTAAACTTGAATTTGTCATGTTTGCCATTTTATCCCCCCCGTAATTTATCCAATACTACCATAGCCAATATATATATTATAACACCAACAAATAAGGACGTTATTATATTCGGGATTCCTATAATTCCCGCCACGTCATAAATCATTTGGCTTAATCCGAATGTCAAAAAGTTGAATGTAGTCTTTGTTATGGTCCAAAATGAATTAACAAAGAAGTATATTTGCCCGAAGAATGACGGCTTGGCTTCCCCGACGTATTGTTTTCCCAACGATTCCAATGATTCAAGGTCTTCGTCGGATATATAAGACTTCGTCGGTATATTGAAGGCAAGATTCAAGGCTATGAATAATATTGATATAAAGACAATCCCGAACATCATACTTTTAATTTCCATTTAATCCCCCTTTACCAGTAAATATATGACCATTCCAACAACAAACAATACCGAATACAAACCAACGAATGGCAACGGTATTAAGTTTAACAGTTTTGAAATGGCTAATCCCCCGCCGACACCTATTAATCCAAGAACGGGTCCGCCTAAGACCAACCCGCCGACTTCCAAGCTTAAGGTCAATATAAAGGCTATAAGTATTCCCAATATACCAAAGGCAATAATGTTTTCCATAGTAATAGACCTTGTTATCAATGGATACCACTTGCCAAATTCTTCAACCATAACCCTAACTTCGTATTCCGACGTTGTATTAGGCAATACACCCGAAAAGGCTAACGTTGAAGTGTCATAGGTTTCATTGATATAACTTACTTTCTTCCCGAAGTCTTGGACTTCGTCTATCATTAACCAAACACCAGTAGCCAAGCCGTCGGAATCTGAAACGGTTATATCAACCGTTGAAGTCGATTCGTTCCAACTATAAATAGCTTCCATAGTTCCCAAATTCAAACTATCAAGTTCGGAAGGGTCAATATAAATATGTTTCTCATAAGGCGGACAAGTTCCGCTTATGCAAGTTATAACTTCTTTTTCTGTTTGATATAATATATCCCCGTCGGAATCTGTTATAATAAATGAGTAAGGTTGTTCCAAAGGTTGCAAGAATGTTGCAAATATTCCCGAATCGTCGGTTTTTCCAATGAATAAGGTTTCACTTGCGATTATATCGGGATTGTATTTAAGTATCCTTACATAATGTTGTTGCAAGGTAGCCCCGTTTTCGTCATACAAATAAACGTTGGTATAATAGGCATAGGTATCGTTAAGCAAATAGGCTTTTATTTCTTCCCCGTCGTCGGTTAATTCAGTATTAACCACATAGTAAGGTCTTCTTGGCGTATCCGAAGCTTCGTATTCCAAATAGATAGAACTATCAAGGGTTCCCCATGTCGGATAAATACAAAATGAATGATTATAGGCGGAAGAAACATTTTCAAAGGCATATTCCCTTGTTACGTCCCCGCTTGTTACTGTAAATATAATCAATCCCAAAGTCCCGTTCCTTGCGGTAAAATCAAGTTCGTCCCAATAAGAAACGGTTAAGGTTGTAGTGTTTGTTATTCCCCCGCACTCATTTATAACCATTTTATAAACGTCAACAGTTTCTTCTTCCCCCATTATTCTTTCGATTCCGTTATATCTTATTGTAAGGTTGGCTATAATGTTCTTCGTTTCGGTATTGTTTGTATTCTGTAAGGAATTGAATGTTGATTCATAAAGTTTTAAAGCCCCCGCGTTCGTATATGTTGTTATGTTTTCGGTATCCAAGTAGCTACCATTATAATAGAAAGTAAAGTTAACCGTAAGGTTTGCGGTATTCAATAGCTTAACAACATATAGTTCAACATCAACGTCTTCCCCTTCTATATAATTAGCCGAATCGGTATCTAATGAATCAATGAAATAGGCGTAAGTGATGTTTTGCTTGTATTTTGTATCGTTTACTTGAATGTTTGTATCGTTAAGCAAGAAATGAAATGTATTGTTGAAGTTAAATTCAATTTCGGTGTTGTTCGTTTGCAATAGCGGGACATTGATACTTTTATTGAATATGTAATGGGTAGAATTGGAAGATTTTAGTGTTGCGGTGTTGCTTGTTCCGTTCCAATCAAGTATTGAAGTTATGTTATCAATATACCACTTATTATAATAAACAGTAGTTTCAAAATAAGTAGTTCCCGTTTCATTCGCAAAGGTATTATATGTTATGCTTGTTACATTAAACAAATCGTCGCCGACCGCATAGCTTGAATTTATAATTGTAGTATTTGAGTTGGAAGTATAGTTTTCATTTCCCGAAGTATAAGCGGTTATGTTCCAAATACCAACCCCTAAATATGGGTTGGTGTTGTTGGTAAATGGTGTTCCGTTATAATAAATACTTCCCGATAAACTGTTTATATCGTCCATACCGTAGTAAATAGTCAAATTCAAGGGATAAGTCCCGTTAGTTATGTTATATATTGTGATTGTTGGGGTCCTTTGGTCAACTGTTACTATTTGGGTAACGGAATCAACCGTATAGTTTTCCCCTTCGGTGTTGTTAGCCATATATTCATAAGCCCCAACTGGTAGTATAGTATCTAAGTCGCAAATCCAACTTCCCCCGCACTCATGCGAAGCGGGTAAAGTTTCATTTCTATATAATCTTAATGTTGTATCACTACCGCCCTTATAATTAGTAGTTGCGACCCATATAGAAGAAACTTGTTCGTAGGTTTTTTCAAATTCCCCGTCGGGAATACTTCCAGTTATTACATATAATCCCCCAGCGTCGGCATTTTTACTTACAGTATAAGTATTATAATCGGTTCTGTTAACATTTCCCGAAGTATCATTACATATAAATGAATAATTGATTGTAGAAGCGGGAAAACTTGTTATGTTGGCATAGTAAACATTTCCAGTATTAGACATAGTTATATTGGTCAACACACCGCTTATATTATGCTCAAAAAATGCGTTCGTCATTCCAGTTTCGTCGTCGCAAATAACACTAAATCCATAGGTCAAATCAAAGTCGTAACTACTTGGGTCGGGTCTTTGTTCTAATATATTTTCCCATTGTGGCGGTGTTGTATCTTCTTCGGGGGCTTCTTCGTCTTCTTCTTCCGAACCTATTGTTGTCATGTTTCCCAATCCGTTATAATAATTAACTTGAATATAAGCCAAATCCCTTGTTGTATTAGAGAATTTATATTCGTCATATACACCATAAGAAGAAGGCGAACCGTCATAATCCCCGCCTATACAACCTCTTGGGGTAGCGTGATTTTCCCAATCATAATTAGCTTCCGTTACCTTCCATTCCCCATTGATATATATTTTTGCGTCTTTTGTCCCGCTATCAAAAGTAAAGACGACATAATACCAAGTATCCTTTAAGAAATCCATAGTATAATATATTGTGTGTTCTGCCGAACCGTCCCAAGATAACATACTAATAGCCCCGTTATGACTATTATACCATATATCCGCCCTTCCCCCCGCATGGCTTCCCAATCCCATAGTTCCAGTTGTAGCGTTCCATTCACGGGTTGGCTTAACCCAAAATTCAACTGTAAAACTTCCATGAGAACCAAAATAATTAACTATATTATCAATATCAACATAATCCCCGACACCGTCCATTTCCAACCCATTTCCGAACAACCCAGTAACAACCGTCGGGTCCCCCCCCGCCGTTCCATTGCTTCTTAAAGTTGAATCTATTGAATTAGCTTCCGTTAAATGATAGACCGCAACATAATCTTTCCATATTTCAGTTGGATTATTTCCAGTTTTACTACTTTCGTTTTCCCAGTTCTTTTCATTTGTTTCGTTTGCTATTGCTATTAATCCACTACTGCAACCCGATTCTTCACAATAAATATAGGAATCATTTATTAAAGAAGACCAAATAATTTGATTTCCGCCAACTAATCCCGTATCATTAACGGACAAGGTATATTCGGTTGTTGTGTGGTTGTTATAAATTTGGTATCTATAAGGATAACCCGCGTCCCACCATGCCCAGTTAGGTTCTAATGAAAATAATTTTATTTTCCAATCAATAGATTCTTCGGGGTCCTTAGTTCCTTCTATCCTAATCTTGTAACAAGTATTCTTCTTAAGGGTTGAATCTGTTATTTCGCTGAATGGGACATATTCATTAACTTCAACAAATTCATAATGAGAACCTATTATACAATTATCGTAATCAAATTCTTTCCAAACATTTATTCCCTTTTCTTTGTCAAAAACTGGGTCGTAATCTTTGCAAGGTCCATAATCATTTACAACAACTTGTTTCATAACTGGTTTTTCTATAAGAATTTTGAAGTCTTTTAATTTTTCCTTATTATAAACCGTCTTTTCATTTAATCCAGTTATTTTTTGTTCATTTTTATCGTTAAACCATATATCAAAATCCCCTTCGTTTATCTTGGAATCAAGAAGCGGGTTCTTGTTGCATACTTTTATTTCGGCATAACAATCTATTAAACAGTTATCGGTATTATCCAATATTTCAATGGAAGTTACCAATGTTTGAACTTTTTCGCCCTTGTAAACAGAAATTTCGCTTGATAAAACAGAATTGGAAGATAGAATTATGACTAATAAAAGTATATATATAATATACATATTTCTATCCAACTTCAAAACCCCCCATACTTGAACCCCCGCCGTTGGGGGCTTTTGCATAACCAAGAATCATTAATACACCGCCAATTATTCCCGTGATATATGGCAAGTGTAATCCAATCCAATCGAAATAACTATTGATTGAAAAGGTTGGGTCAAAAGTTTGTAATTCAGTTAACATATAAGCATAGCTATTTGAAAAAGCCATTGATATAAAAATACCGATAAAATAAATTATAATAGCAAAAGGCAAAGCCAACGGCGTCATTTTAACACGTGTAACAAGCAAAGCGGAAGTTATCATTATACCGAAGATAGAAACAATCCCGACTATTTGGATTGTATTTGTAAGCAAGGCGAACTTGGAATTATATATATCTATCAAATCGGTATAGTCAACACCCAAATCGACCGACCCAATATTATCTATTAATTCATTTATGAATACATGAAAGACAAAGCTTGATACAAGGCTTGATACCAAAAATATAAATGAGATTGAAAAGAAGGCTATATAATCTCTTATCATAGTGATACCCCCTTGAACTTTGGAATAGGTATAGGTCGCATTTCTACCCCGCTAAATATCTTATCGGGACTTGGCGACCCTTTTCTACCAACTAATAAGCTTCCCAAATCGGGACCATAACCTAAATTTATATTGAAGTTCCAACTTCTAATTCCTTCGCTTCTTTTCCCTTTTCTTCTTCCAAAATATTCAATACTTGGCGGGGTAGAAGGTTCGGATATAGGGGATTCAAAACTGAATGTTGAAATCGGGGAATACGACATTGAAGGCAATACTACCGATTGTGATAAAGACAAGCTTGGTATTGATACCGAAGGGGACGAAACGGTTCTTGTTGGGGACTTTATATCTATTATTGGGGAAGGCGAACTTGGACCGCTACTTTCAAAAGAAGAAGGTAGCCCCGAAAGTGATAAGCCTATACTTGGGGTTTTGGGCGAAGAAATAGTTGGGCTACTAATTCTTAATGAATCAACCCCCTTACTTGAAGAAGTTGGGCGACCTTCAATATTTGATAGACTTACTGCAATACCACTTTCGGGGCTTAGAAGCGAAACACTTTTTGATAATCCTAATTCTTCGGATAAAGAAACAGTTCCCGCCTTCAATGGATTAATATTTATATCGGGTATTGAACCAATCCCCCCCGTAGCTTGGGCGGTTACTATTGGAATCTTACGACCCCAAATATCAATATTATATTTCATTTCGGGATTTCCTATAATTGTTTTAGGAATAAATATACCTTCGGTTTCTGTTTTCATACCCGAAACTTGAATAACCCCTTCGGTAGTTGGTCCCGTAAGTTCCCATTTACCTTTTGAAATTTTTTGAGCAAGATTTATATTTACTTTATCCCCTATTGGTTCTATTGCGTAGAATGTCGGGCGACCGCCAAACATGTCGTCTATATTAGACCCAAAGACCTTTATAGAAGGATTTTTTGCTATTCCAGTAAAATGAACCGACCCCGACGGGGCGACATAAAGACCTTTTAATTCACTTGCCCCTTCCCCAACTGTAAAAAAGTCTTGTCCTTTGAACAAATCCACGTTAGTTCCATGAATACCTATAACATTCCCTTCGGGCAATCTCATAGGACTTTCTTTAAGAAATTGTTCCGCATGAACATTTGCACGGTCAACTACTGAAAGATGTTTTCCGCTTGAAGGAAAAGTTTGTTCCCCAGTTATAATTTCTTTTTCAATAAATTGTTCCGTCGGAATATTTACAGTTCCCGCCGTTCTAATTGTGTCATATATTTTTTTTCCTTCTTGGAATCCCGCACTAAATCCCCCCATGTAAAGAATATCCGAACCAACACTTCCAAATATTTCGTCGGGTTGGTATCCTTTTTTAATCATGCTTCCAACCTTAAAACTTTCAATACCAATAGGGACACCGTATTTTATACCTTCCAATACCAAAGGGTGTTTTGTAAGTAATTTTCCCGTTTCTGTAAGCAACGGAATTTTACCCAATGTCGGGCTTAATGCTTCCATTCCCGCCCCTAAGACCGCCCCCGCCCCGATAGAAATGGCAAGTTGACCAGTTGAAGTTTTGGGTATAGTATCAACAAAATAAGGAATCGGTTCTTTAATTTTTCCCGCTTGGTCCAAAGTTTGACCGCCAAGCCATTCAACCCCTTCCATAGTAATAACATCAAGCTTTGTCTTAATGATGTCCGCACTTTCACCTTTGATAATACCGCTTCCAACCGTATATAAACTTCTAAGACCGAATGGGTCCTTTGGTGTTATCCTTGTAGCAAATCCCCCTATTATTTGGGGGGCAAATCCCCCTTGTTCTATACCACTCATAACTTCCATTTTATATTCTTCTATCAAAAGGTTACGTGTTTCTAAATCGGGTTCGGGTTCTTCTCTAAGTTCCCCGCCCAACTTTTCTACTATCCCTTCCCTAAATGATTGGACCATTGCTTTCTTTCTTGCTTGTTGTTTTAATATTCTATCCCGTTCCATTAAGGTCTTCCCCGCTTCGGTTGGCGAAACATTTTTTCCTTCGACCGTATATTTCGGCATAGATTCTACTATTAGTTTACCATTGCTTTCATAAACAGTTAGACCTTGTTTTTGGGCTTGTTGCCTTATTTCTTCAACATTATATATTTTACCTTCGGTAGCCTTAGTTGTTGTTGAAGAAATAACCCCCGCCGTAGAAAGATAAGTGGTTTTTATACCCGTTGGTGTTATTTCTTGTTTTATTCCCTTAAACATTTCGGGTTTAAAATCTTCTTGAAAACCCGATTGACCCCGAATAGTAATAAAATTTCCTTTTCCAACATTGAGTTCATGCCCAATTTCCCCAGTATCAAGAACAATATGTTCACGTCCCGAAGAATCAATAATTATATTTGCCCCGCCCCCCGAACTACTATTTGAAGCGGGTGTAACAGATACACCTTGCGAAGAAGGGCTTGAACCCGAAGCTATTTTTGTAAACTTTAATTCTTGTTCTGTTGCTTTCTTTTGGGTTTCTGTTAAGTTTTTACGTTCTAAAATCTTTTCTAATCTTTTAACTTCCCCTTCCAAGTAAGTTTTAGATGTCATGGAAACTAATATAAATAATAGTGTTTTGATATTAATTAGTTATCTATTTAATCATCAAGTCTTGTTTTACAAGTTGCGGTATCATTTTTTTAGAATAGTATCTTTCAACCGAACGGGCTACTTGCTTAGAAACTTTATGTTCTAACATTATTTTATCCATGTCTATCTTTCTTTTTTGGTTCAAGTAATGGTCCGTGTTCTTGAAAACAGATTCATAAATTTCATATACTAACTTCTTTTCCATGTCCGATAAAGAAACAGTATTATAATCGTCAATAGCCGTAGTTGTTAAACCTTCTTCTCTCATGCCTTCAAGAAGTTTCTTAAGTTTCTTTCTTGTTTCAAATTTGAATTTTCTTTGAAGGTCTTCGTATTGTTTAAGCAAAGGCGGGAATAAATCTTCGGGTAAGTGTTGAATCCGCATTTCCCCCAAAGACATGTCCATATTTCCAATCCTAAAAACAAACTTTCTATGGTAGCTTTTATCCATTATCCTAACTCTTTTTTGGGTATATATCCTAATCTTGGTCTTGTTAAGTGTATCCCTTCTACAATCCAATATACAAGTAACGGTTCTTCGTTGGGTAGCGTCTATATATTTGATGTCGGGCATGGTAAACTTTATAGTCGGGTGTAATGTCCTAACTGTTTGTTGGACTAATCTTATAACCCTATTGCTTATAGAATACCATTCGTCGCTTGGCAATCCAACCCCCGCGTCGTCCCATAATATATTTCTACCTTTCATAGTTCTATCTTCCAGTTGGTCCAATACGTCCAAGAAGTTCATGGAAGAAAATATTATTCTACTTATGTCAAAGGTCGGGTCCAATGCCATAGCTTCAATTATAGCCCAATAGGATTTTCCGCTACCTTGTTCCCCGATTATTGCTTGGAAATTATATTTGAATACCGCCCTTTTCTGCAAGTAGAACATATAAGGGGCGGAATAAGGCGAATGTTTAACCATAGCTGAAAATAGCTTAGTAAATATATTTTTATCAAATAAGAAATTATCTTCCATTTAACCACTATCCGAACCAATTTCTTCTTCAAAGTCTATAAACGACTTGGCTATTAAATCACTTTCCATATTTTTCTTGTCTTCAAAACCCGCCATTTCCCGCCATATATTCATAACTTCCCCTAAGTTAATATCAACCGAAGTCATTCTTGAAGAAAATACGGTTCTTGTTGCAAGGTTGACCAATGCCTTAAACCAATTTCTAAAATAATCAATCACGTCTTCTTTTGAACTTGATTTTATACCTTGTATAGATTCAGTTAAATTATTTCCCGATTTCAAGCTAAATTCATTTTGTATTAAATTTATTTTTTTCAAAAAGTTAGGGTCTTCTTTATATGAATCCATAAGACACTCTAACATAATAACAGAATTTTTGAACTTGGAATATTCCAAGTTCGTAAAATTGTTTTTGCCGTCTTGTATAGTTTCGACTATAAGATTCTTGTATTTATCCCTTGCCTTAAGTTGTTCAAAGAATTGGGACATTATCAACCAACCTTTTTATTTATTTCTGTTATCAGTTCCTTGTAAGCTTGTTCTATACCTTTTTGGTTTTCGGTTGCTATTTCAAGACTTCTTGCTATACGTTCCATTGATTGGGTAGCTTGGGTTATTGCTTCGTTGTTTGCTTCCGACATGTCGGAATAACCCTTATTAAGTTCCTTATAATAGTTATAAGTAAGATAAGAAGAAATGCCGATTCCTATTATAGCAAAGAATACAACTATAAGCGGGACCCACTTAGCCCAAGAATCCTTATTGATTGGAAAAGCTTCGTCAACAAATCTTTGATTGAGATAGTAGCCGTCCCGAAGCATACCTTCCCCGCTTGAATTTAATTTATCTTTATCAATGTCCGCATAGGATAATTGCCCGTCGGACCCTTCCATAAGGATAACTTCCCCTTCCCTATTTATCTTGGTAAAATCAAATTTGTCTAATTGTTGGTCCTTAGATATAAATAAAATCTTAAGTTCGCCTTGCGGGTCCGCCTTCTTGATAGTTCCTTTTGTATTTTGTATTAATAACGTATCCCCACGTTTCTTTATTATCTTAACTGGGACCGTCCCAATAACAGTTTGTTTCTTATGTTTCGGTATTGTTTCAATCCCGTCTTTAATTGCTTGTTGTTTTAATAATTTCTTCTTCTTCTTTCTTTGAATTATAAAAGCCGTTGTTCCGCCAACTAAGATAATAACAACATTAACTATAATAAGTAAAGTGTCGGTAGCCAATCCTAACATTATTGTAAACCCCCTTGCGTTGGTATAGCCCCACTTAATCCAATCTTTCTTGTCCCGTAGAACATTTGGCTTTCGCGTCCTTCAATGGCACGTGATAATACTAATAGACATATAGAACCCGAAGTAAATACTACCGTTTGCCATAAGGCTACGTTCCTTTGTTCTTCGGGAAAATACTTTTCAAAATTTATATACATGTCCCCGTTTACCCTTTTACAAAAGATATTAGTTAATTTAATAACCGTGTTGCCTGTTATATGGGCGAATGGTGTTTGCTCATTAACAAATTGATAAATAAAAGTTATAATTCTGTTAGCCCCCCATTCACTTACTAACGGTTCAAAAACCTTTTCTTTGACCATTCTATCAACAACCTTTTTACTTACTGGGTCCGTAAACTGTTTGACTATGAATCTATAACCAAGAAGTCTTTCATATATCTGTTTCTGAATAGTCCCTATTATTGAGAACTGGAAGTTTTGGGGTTCGTCGGGAATACTTGAAGGCGGTAAATATGAATTATTATATTTACCGTCGGGCTTTTTGTTATCCATAACAAATATATTAACGGGACACCTTAAATATTTGTTAATATATAAGCACAAAAAATTAATTATTAAATAGTTAATATTCGTTGGGGATACACATTTGATAACAAAATGTGTAAGACATGGTGTTTAAGAATGTTCGAATCAATCGGCAAAACAATAACGGAAATTTTTCCGTCGGTTGGGAAATGGCTTAGGGACCCGTTCATTCTTTTCATGTTGGGATTGGTTTTCACTATGTATATTATATATAGGGCAATACGTGATAAGTTGGGGGATTGAATGGCATACAAAACTATTCCATACTTCAAGATAATCAAGACTTATAACAATAGAAAAGGTTATGGGTCTTCGGTTAACAAAGCCATGAACCAAGCAATAGAAGAAGAACTTCGGGGACACGAAGGGAAGATTATAGACAATAGAATTTATGAATCATTTTTTACATACGTCCTTTGGAAAAGCTACTTGCGTTTCTACAAGTGGGTAGTATCTAATATATTCTTCAAGCAAAAGAAAACTAAGTTTCTTCTTTATTCATTACAAATATTTTTACAAGGCGAAGCGAAGGTTGTTTATAAAGAAATTGAAAAAGAATTAATGGTGTTGGCACTTGAACATAAAAGAAAACAATATGGAATTAGAGAATAAACCTTTACCCAAAAGGATTAAACCTATACCAATGGCTATTGACCCCGATAAATTACTTAAAGCAATCCAAAAAATAAACAAATCAAACTACCGCAACCGTTGGGATTTGTCAGTATTTACTTCTTTCTTATACCTAACTGGGGCAAGGGTATCCGAAGCAATTAATGTTAAAAGAAAACATCTTGAAATAAGAAATAACAACTTGTTCGTAGTAAATTTAAAAACATTAAAATCCCGTGTCTATCCAATCCGCCAACTACCAATAGCCCCCGTTAAAACAGATAAACCCTTCTTTGAAATACTTTCTACTTACTTGGAAGAAAACTACTTTGAAGAAGACGATTTCCTATTTCCTTTTCAATCAAGATTTAAGGTCTTTTATAGGTTAAGAAAAATAATGATACCTAAGCTTTTACAGTTGGACCCTAATAAAAGAGAATGGATAGAAGAAGACTTTCATTTACACCCGCATTATTTAAGGCATTGCCGTTTGTCCCACTTGGCAAGTATATTTGATTTTAATGAGATTCAATTAATGAAATTCGCGGGTTGGTCTTCAACCAAGCCGACAATCTTCTACGTTAAATTATCCTATTCGGACATACTTAAGAAAATGGTTCAACCGTCGGTAGTAACGGAATATTTTGAACAATTTTTAGGGGGTTGAAATGGGGGATAGAAAATTAATGTTCTTGTTGGGACGGGACAAAGACTTAAGATATTCAATATTATTTTTAATGTATATCTATTTCGTTAACTTGGGGATTGAATGAAAAAAATAAAAGTAAAAGAATTAGAGTTTGACGTAATTAATCATTCTGATTTGTCGGAAATGGATAGATTGTATTTCTTGGCGTTTGTATATTGCTTGAATGACTTTGAGTTTCTAAAAGAGAACTATACATTTTGTCCCAAACCATATTTTCATAATACACTATGCTTAAAAAAATTCCTGCAACAACTCCCAATAGAAAAACAACACCTATTACAAGAAAGATTAGGATTGTAATACGTTGTTGGTCCGTATATTCTTCAAAGGTCGGTATCATTCCCATTTAATCCCCCACATATTTAAAATTTAAACTAACAAAAATAAATGTTATGAATAGCAACACAATCAATATTATCTTAAATGTTTCATTCATTCAATCAACCTATTTTTGTTTATGTTCTTTTGATATAATAATTAAAGTTATACAAAAAATTATCATCATTAATAAGTAATTATCTCCTATTTCTATCATTCAATCCCCAGTTCTTTTTTTAGATTATTCCATCTTTTCTTTTATTGCTGTCATGTTAACCCCCACTAAATCTTTTTCCTAACTTTACCTTAAAATTAGCCATTTTTTCCCCAACCCGTTCGTTTAATTCATGGTTTCCTTCTTTCATTATTTCGTCGGGGTCAAATTCATAAAAATTATTTCCCTTGTCTATATACATTATCAATTTGGCGTTGGTATTCATAGCCATAATGACCGCCCTTAAATGGCAAGAAACAATATCCCCATAGATATAGGACTTTGCAACAAGTATATATTTATTTGGTTTCGGGTCAATAGAAGAATCTTCAAGAAAAGCACAATATATTCTTCCCGTAGAATCAGTTTTATATCCCCTAAATCTTAACATGAATTTAAATATAGCTTCTTCGGTAGCCTTCTTAAGTAAATAACCCTTTGCTTTACTTTCTTCTACGTCGCTTAAATTAGGTTTCCAACTCATTCAATCCCCTTTTATTTTTTCTAAAAGTCTTTCATATAGTTCTTTATAGGCTTTGTATTCCCCCGATTTCTTCCCGACTTCTACCCCGTAACTGAAAACAATAGTTTCCATTACTAAGATAGATACAACGGTTAAAGCTAACATAAAATCCATACTACCCCCCCTTCCAAATTATATTCATAGACGCCTTAAGTTCTATTTCACTCTTTAACTTTTCTAATTCGTCTAATTTATATCTGCATTTCATTTATTCAACCCCCGTTAATATTGGGTCATTATCGGGATTGTAAACTAACTTAAATTCCTTTTCTTCGTCTTCTTGTTGTTCTGTTGCTATTTTTATTCTATATCTTTTACCTTCCCTTGTTAGTGTATCCCATTTTTTAGATAAATTAAATCTTTTTTCAATATCTTCAAGACAATCTTCACATAAAGGAAAATCTTTATCCGCACTTTCTTTTATCGATTTTCCGCATTTCTCACATATTATTTTATCTTCTTCCAAGACCTTTGAGAAAACTTTTTGGACTATCTTTTTAGAATTGTTTTCAGTTGCTACCGATTCCGTTTTCATAACTTCCAAAACACTTTTTAATATTTCAATGTTATTGTTGTTCTTGGGCAATACTACTAAGACCCGACCACTTTCAAGCTTTATTGTTTTTTCTTCTTCCGTTTTTATCCCCCCCTTCAATGTTTTTTTCCCGTATCACATATAAAATAATCAATATTACAAGCAAAATATACCAATGCCTTAATAAAAAAACAACGATTGGCATTATTTACCTTCCCCCCGCTTTAAATTACATTCGATAAGATAAAGGGTCTTCTTTATGAAATCCAATGTTCCCCTTGTAGCGTTTAATTCCAAACCTATTTGTTTTAGTTCACTCACTACATTTCTAAGCGACCAAATATTAGCTACTGAAATACAAGCAAAAACAAAACTGAATATATAAACAAATCCTTCCGCTAACATCTTATCACTCTCTCTATCTCTATCAATCCCGCAACGAACGGACCAAACATTTCTTCGTTTACTTCCCTAATTGTTTGCCTTACTGTTTGCATATAAATCTTCCGCCCATTCTTGTTATTTGTTGGTCTTTTATTTCAACGTCCTTTACTAAGGTATTTTTGTATCTATAATTCCATTCTTCCATTTATCTTCCCCCCGCTAAATTACTAACAAAATCCTTTTCCTTTTTATCCAATTTTTCCCAAGAATCCTTATCTTTGACTATCCTAATAGCCCCTTCGGTAGCCCCGATTCCCCTTAAACCAATCTGAAAGTCATATTTCAAGATTATAAGATTAAGTATTTGCCAATCGGAATTTTTTTTAGAACCCGATTCCCGAAGTTTAAAAGCTTCTTGAAGTTTGTTATCCCAAAATTTTTTCATTTTTCATTCACC
>Ga0272442_10006686_pt1 | contig 15102 bp, 8 predicted proteins | sample SSMForm2O_FD_200262 | JGI IMG/M metagenome (GOLD analysis project Ga0272442, IMG submission 200262) | Marine sediment archaeal communities from Little Sippewissett salt marsh, Falmouth, MA, United States - SSM-Form-2O | ecosystem: Environmental > Aquatic > Marine > Wetlands > Sediment ...
AGGCAGTGGTTGGCGCGGAGCCGAGGCGGCTTTGTTACCGATGGCGTGGCCCTTCGCTTCGCTTCGGAGCACGGCACGGCGCGTGGTGGGTCGCCGAGGGAGCATGCTTCGGCCTGACGGGACGAAGCATGACACCCACGTTTGGGTTTCAGAAGGCGAGCTGGAGCTGGGAACGGAGGACGGTCTGTCCGTTCTGGCCCGGGGCATCTTCGCGCCAGCCGACGGCGGAGGAAGCCCAGGCGTCGGCGACGCCGTTGAAGGCGTAGCCGAAGTCGAGTGTCCACTTGACGTCGTGCTGGTGGAAGTAGCGGTTGACGCCGACGGTGAAAACACTGAGGTTTGGCGCATCGGTGTCGTCATCGCCCCAGACATACTGGGCGAAGAGTTCGGATTTGTCGGTGACGAAGATGCCGCCCTGGGCGATGACGCCATAGACGTCGTTATCCTCGACTTGATCCTGTTGGTTGTGTCGGCCGACGACGGCGGCGAAGAGGTTGAGGCCGTCGGTTTCGTAGGCGGCATCGACGGTCCAGGTGACGAGGTCCGCCTCGTCGTTGTTGCCGATGTCCGTGCCGGCGCCGAGCCCGGTGCCGGCTTCATCGCGCTGGGCGTGGAGGGCGGCGCCGATCATGACGGCGGGTTCGTCGCCGCGGAAGCTGGTGAAGTCCTTGAACTGCTTCCAGGCTCCGAGGAGGAGCAGTTCGGCGCGGCCGGTGAGGGCCCAGTCGGTGTCTTCGACGTCCCAGGAGGTGCCGCCGCGGTCGAGGCCGTCATGGAAGGCCGCGGTGAGGCGGAACGATTCGGCGTCATAGGCGAGTTGAAGACCTTGGGATCGGCTGATGTCAAAGGCCTGATGGATCAAGGAGCGATCGCAGGTGAGCTGGCGCTTGCTGGAGACGAGGCGCTCGCGGAGGAAGGGGAGGGTGAACTGGCCGGCGGTGACGGACCAGTCGTGGCCCAGATCGCGGGTGATGGTGGCGGTGCGCATCCGGAATCCCCCGCCGGAGCGCGGGAACCGTCCGGTGACTTGCCAGGTCCACCGGGGGTCGAAGAGATGGCCGCCGAACTCGAGGAACACCCGGCGGTTTTCAAAGCCCCACCGGTCGCCGTCGTCGGGGGCGTTGGACTGATGGTTGTAAGTGAGTCGGACCTGGATGCGGCCGGAGAACTCCAGGCGGAAGTTGCCGTCGGGGCTCTGTACGAAGAAGCCCTTTTCCCAGCCGGCGGTGAGGCCGCCGTCGAGCAGGACGGCACGGGTGTCGGCATCGGCGAGGACATCGGCGACGAGGGCGCGAATCTCCTCGGCGCGCCGCTGGGGGAGCCGCCGGGGGGCGTCCCGGGCCTTGAGCCGGGCGATGGTCTGCTCCAGCTTCTCCACGCGTTGCATGAGATCGGGGCTGGGGGAGGGCGGTGGGGGGGACGGTTCGGGCGTTGCCCCGCCGAAGGCCGAGCATCCCAGCGCGAGCACTGCGGAGAAGACAACAGACTGATGCTTCATAATGCGCACCTCGTTTCCTGTCGCGGATTGGATCGTGGTCGGGCGTGGTTGGGGGAAGATCGCGGGCGGCGGTCATTCCGCTGCTCGCATGCCTGTCGCCGCGGCCATTCACCGATCGTTTCTCTTATCGTGTTTGTCGTGGAAACGCAAACGCGCGCAGCAAGATGGATAGGACTTTCGACGGACCGATCTCCGCTTCACAGGTATCGCTGATTCAGGGATTACCGCGATTCCGGTTTTCTTGGCGCCACCGGGTGCTGCGGCGGCTGGCGTGTTTCTCTTCGTCGCGTTGTTTCCGCGTTTCAATCCAAGTCCCCGGTCGCCTTCGACACGATCCTGGTCTTGTGCGGCGCGAACCCGTGCTCGTCGAAGATAAGAATTTCGTTGGGCCGATCGTCGCGGAGCCAGGCCTCGGGCAGATACAGTCGCTGTTGGGGTCCGACGGCCCTGGTGGTCTGGGTCGCGGTGAAATAACGTCCGAGGTTATGTTGGTTGACGTAGACCTGTCCCTTGCTGAGTCCGGCGGCATCGAACCAGAGAGGTGCGGCGAGGTTGGGGAAGTCGAAGCGGCAGCGCCACCAGCAGGGGGGGCCTTTGAGCGAGGCGGCGTTTTTCCCGTCGGTCCGGGCGAAGGCGGACGTCGGCGGGGCCTCCCATTTGGCGAAGGCCCAGGCGCCGGAGCCGGTGAGGCAGTCGGCGCATTCGTAGAGCGTGGTGGTCTTGACGATGTCGTCGATCGCGCCGCGCTGGCGGGGATCGGGCGCGAAGCGAAGGACATTCTTGCCTCGCTTCATCGCCGCGGTCTTGGAAGGCTCCAGCAGAAGAGACCGATGCGTCGTGCCGGTGTCACCGGCGTGATAGGCCAGGGGGTTGTCATTAAGCATGAAGGCGCCGCGGATCCGGGAGGCGAGGTCGACGAGCACGGGGACCTTCCTCGCATGGGTGAAGGTCCACTCGACCTGGGCGATGTCGCTGAGCTGGCCGAGCGCCGCGCCCATGATCGCCGGGCGGACCTGGAACAGATCGACCGGCGCCGCCTCGACCTGCTTGACCCTGACGGCGCGCAGGGTCTTGATTTCATAGAGGTGGCCGTGGAGTCCGACCTTCCGGTCGAGATCATTGCCCTCGGCGAAGCGTCCGGAATTATCGACGAGGGCGACCAGTCGCAGCGCGCCTTTGACGAGGCGGAGCTCAACGGGTCGGGCCTCGGCGCCGGGGCCGTCGCCGAGGATCCACACGAGCTTTCCGTCGACGAACAGGTGCACGCGCTGGCCGGCCCGGGGCGCCTGGACGAGGCGCTTCCCGGTCCTGGCAATGGTGGCGTCGATGCGATACCAGCCGTACCCGGTGAGCGCGCCGCAGGCGGCGAGCGTTTCGGGTCCGGCCAGGCTGGCGAAGCGGGGGGAGGTCCCGGAAGCGTAGGCTTGGGCGCTGGCGGCGCGCCAGCCGGTGAGCCTGACGGAGGAGGCGCGGCGGGTGTGGGCGCGCTGGCCGCCGGGCGCAGGTTCAAAGACCGCCGGCGCGCACGCGCCGTCGGCGGATATCGCCCAGGCCCTGGTTCGGGCGTCTCTCGGGCGCGGGCGGCCGGAATGATCGAGGCCGGCCACGCCGACGTACACCGCCTGCTCGGCGCAGTAGGTTGCATCGGCCTGCTTCTGGTTGCAGATTACGATGGTCAGGTTCTTGTGCTCGAGCACGAGGGGCTTGTTTCCGGCGGGGACCTTCGCCTCCAGGGGCGTGCCGCCGATGGACACAAAGGCCTTGGAGCGCGGGGGTCCTGCGAACAGGACGATCGATCGGTCGACGATGGCCAGGGGACAGAGGTTGGCGTAGTCCAGGCGTCCCTTGCCGTGCAGATCCGCGCCGAGCACATACCATCCGACGGGCTGATCGCCGAGGTCTACGGGCATCTGCATTCCGTTGTCGAGGACGAGCGAGGCGGAGCGTGCGTGGCCGTTGCCGAAGACGAAGACGACCTGTCCCCCGGTGCCGCGGAGGGCGCAGACGGAGACGCCGTGTTCGCGGTGCTCGGCCGGGCCGCGTCGTTTTGCGGCGGCGGCGGCTGGCGGGGCGATGTCCGGCGGTTGCAGGGCCACGGGCTGATAGTCCGGCTCGAGGTCGGCGAAGACGTGGCCGAAGTGGTTGGCGAACATGACGATGCGGCGAAGCTGGCCGTAGACCTCGCCGCGGGCGCCGGCCTCGCCCAGGGGGGGGCGGATGGCCGCGGCGGTGGTGACCGATCCGGCGTCGCGTCCCGGAAGCCGGCCGGCGAGGAAACCGAAGTTGGTGCCGCCGTGAAACGGATGGACGATGGGCTGGGCCCCGGCGGCCAGGACCTCCGCGACGCGCCGCTGGATGACGCGGGCCGGTTCGGGCGAGGGCGGAGAAGCGCCCCAGGCGCCGTAGGGCGACGGTCCGGTCACCGTCACCAGGCGCGGCGCGCCGGGTTGGATCGCCCTCAATTGGCGCAGGTTCGGCAGCAGGTTGTCCTGTCCCTTCCAGGTGTCGATGGTTCCGGCGGAGTCGGACCAGAGGTTGTTGGTGTTGATCAGGGGTACGCCGATCCCGTTTTCGCGGATGATTCTGGCCACGGCGCGCAGGTATCGATCGGCCTCAGTGTCATTGCCGCACGTCCATCCGTCCTCGACCTGGATGAGGATGAGGGGGCCGCGTTTTGTGGCCTGGAGTTCACCGATCTCGGCAAGGAGGCGGCGGAAAAAGCGGCTCACGCGCTCCAGAAAGGGTTCGTTGCCCTCCCGCAGCGCCATGTTGGGCAACTCCATCAACCAGACGGGCAGCCCGCCGCCGTCGTACCCGCTTCCGATGAACGGCCCCACCCGCAGGATGAGCCACAGCTTCGCCTGGGCGCACAACTCGACGAAGCGGCGGAGATCGGCGGCACCCTCGAACACAAAGCGGTCCTGGTGCGGCTCGTGCACGATCCACGGGCACCCCGTGACGACGGTGTTGAAGCCCGCCTGGCGCGCGTCGGCGATGCGGTCGGCCCACTGCTGGGGGGGAATCCGGGCGTACTCCATCGAGGCGGCGAGGATCCAGACCCGGCGGCCGTCGACGACAAAGCTCTGACCGTTGTAGTTCACGCTGGGCATCGGCGTCCAACCTTTCCCTCGTCGCATCGAGCCTCGCGCCGCGAGCACGGTATCATTTGTGTTTGATACCAAGTTTTAAGCTGATCTGCATCCGGGCCGTCCCGGGCGTGCTTGGCGTCAGCTTGGCTGCAACGCACCCGCCGCCGGCCGGTGTAACGGACCGACCCCGCGCGGGGCGGTGAGTCAACAGGTAAGGCCCATGCCATGACGCCGCGTCGACTTTTCAGACCGCTTACGCTCGCCGGCCTGTGCGCCGTATTGGCCGCAGGGGCGAGTTGCAGCTCCGGGATGGACCGCATCGACCGGAAGGTCAATGCTCTGCTGGCGGAGACTTCGCAGGCGATCGGAGCCGCGGGCGCGCCGGTCGCCGGTGCTTTGTCCGCCGGGGAGGCCCGGGGGGATCCCACGGAGGAGCATCCTGCGACGGTGAATCCGCCGGCCGACGATCTTGCCTTCGCGGCGCAGGTTCTGCCGGTGACGGAGGGCGGCCGGACCGACGCCCAGCAAGTGATCGATCGGCTCGAGGGCTACAGCCGGATGCCGGAAGACGCCCAGTCGATGGATCTTGCCGCGGCGCTGGCCTACGCCTGCGCGCACAGCCGCGAGTATCGCTTTGCGGAGGAGGAGTACGTCCTTTCGGCGCTGCGCCTGCTCACGGAACGGCACCGGTGGGGTCCGCGTTTCTTCGACGAGGTGGGCGCGAGCGTCGTGGGGAGCGGCGAGGAAGGGATGTTCGACACCGCGCTGAGCCTGGTGAACGAGCTTCGGGTGACTCAGCGGCTGCCCTACGGCGGTGAAGTCTCGGCGCGCGCGCTGGCGCGGGCCACGGAAGACCTGCACCAGCGGGTGTCCGGGGAGAACGTTCAGGACGCCGAGTTCATTCTTTCCGCCGACATTCCGTTGCTGCGCGGCGCCGGGGACGTGGCGCGCGAGGATCTGATCCAGGCCGAGCGGAGGCTGATCTACGCCGCGCGCGAGTTCGAGCGATTCCGGCGGGAGTTTCTTTTTGACATCGCCCGGGATTATCTCGATCTCATCGTGGCGCAGCAGCGGATCGAGAACGCGGAGCGGGGCGTGAGGAGCCTGCAGCAGGTGGAGGCGCAGCAGGAGGCGCTGCTGAAGGCCGGCCGCAACACCCCGTTCGACGCCGCCGAAGCCACCAACCGCACGCTTGAAGCCATCGATCAGTTGAACAGCGCGCGCGAGAATTACCGGCTGTCGCTGGATCGTTTCAAGGTTCGGCTGGGGATGCAGGTGGATCAACCGCTGGTGATTGAGCGCGACAGCCTGCGGCTGTCGACGCCGAAGATCGAGATGGACGAGGCGATCTACGCGGCGATGAGCTTCCGCCTGGATCTCCAGACGCAGCGGGACCAGCTCGATGACGCGCGGCGGGCGGTGCGAACGGCGCGCAACGCCCTGCTGGGGGATCTCAATTTCCAGGCTTCGGTGTCGATTCCCACGGACGACGACAACGCCCGCGGCGGGCTGGATTTCGAGGCGGGCAGCGCGTCCTTCCTGGCGGGGATCACCTACGGCCTGCCGCTGGATCGGGAGATCGAACGGGTGAATCTGCGCCAGACGGAGATCGCGCTGGAGCGTGCGCGGCGCGGTTACGGTCAGTACCGCGACGACGTTGCCGTGACCGTGCGGGGGGCGGTGCGGGGGATTGACTCGGCGCTGTTCAGCCTGCAGATCCAGGAGCGGAACGTGGAGATAGCCTTCCAGCGTGAGGCGAGCATCGCGGCCGATCCGGCCCGCGCCGACATTCGGCAGCGCACCGACGCGATCGATCAGACGGCGCGGGCGCGCAACGCCCGGGACGGTGCCCGGCGTGATCTGGAAGTCGCGGTGCTGCGTTATCTGCTTGAGACGGGGCAGCTTCGGGTATTGCCGGACGGATATGTGCAGCCGTTGCGCGGGATGCAGATGGGCGAAGCGCAGCCGGTCGGGGAATCGGCGTCTCCGGGGCCGGGCCCGTGAGGCGTCGATGCAACTCGCCCGTCAACCGATGGTACGATGGCTGTCGAGGATGACGGCACGTCACGGGAGTTCAAGGGGCGGTCTTGTCTGCGCCGGATCGCCGCCCAAGGATCAAGTGAGGATCCGCCGATGAATCGGACCGGCCCGCGCAGGGCCGCCAACATGACGATTGTGGTGGTGCTGATCGCGGCGGCCGTGCTTGTCGCGGGGACGTTTCTCCTGCGCCGCGGGAGGGGGGAGAACAACAGCAACGGCTCGCCGGACACGTTCGTGGTGAGGCGCGGGGGGTTTGACATCACGGTGCCGGCCTCCGGCGAGCTCGCCGCCATCGACCAGGTCGAGATCAAGTGCGAGTTGGAGACGCGCGCCGTCATCACCTACATCATCGAAGAGGGCAAATGGGTCCAGGCGGAGGAGGTGCTCGTCCGTCTGAATGACGAGGACATCCGCGACCGGCTGAAGGACGAGGAAGACGCGGTCAATTCGGCCGAAACCTCGCTGACCACCGCGGAGGCGAATCTCGAGATCCGTCGCAGCTCCCACGCCTCGGAGATGGCCAGCGCCGAACTCCAGGTGCGCCTGGCGGAGTTGGCGCTGGAGGCGTGGACGAACGGGGACGACGTGTCCAACCGCGAGAGGATGGCGCTGGAGCTCAAGGCCGCCAAGAAGGACTACGAGCGCCTCGTGGACCGCTACGACCGGTCGGTGGAGCTGGAATCGCAGGGCTTTATCAGCAAGGACGAGCTGGAGCGCGACGAGATCTCGATGATTCAGGCCGAGAGCCGGCTGAGGCAGGCCCAACTCGCCATCGAGGTCTACAACAAATATCAATCCGTTCAGGATTACGAGGAGCTGAATTCGGACGTCGAGCAGACCAAGGACGAACGGAAGCGGATTGAACTGCGTCACGCCAGCGAGATCAGGAGTCTGGAGAGCGAGGTCGAGGCGAAGCGGCGTCAGTTGGAAAGCCGGCAGGAGCGGCTGGCCAAAGCCCAGCGCCAGCTTCAGATGTGCGTGATCACGGCCCCCAAGGAGGGGCTGGTGGTGTACGCCTCAAGCCTGCAGTCCGGCCGGTATTGGCGGGGCGACGATCAGGCGCCGCAGATCGGCACGGAACTGCGGCGCAAGGAAACCGTGATCGTTCTGCCCGACACGTCGCAGATGAAGGCCTCGGTGAAGGTGAACGAGGCGCTGAGCGGGAAAATCCAGACGGGGCAGAAGGCGGTGGTGATGTCCGACGCCGTGCCCGATACGCCCATCTCGGGCGAGGTTCTGCGCGTGGGTGTTCTCGCCGAATCCTACGGGTGGCGTGATCCCAATCGTCGGGACTACACGGTGGAGATCGAGCTGGCCGACGGCAACGACCTGGGGCTCAAACCGTCGATGCGGTGCAAGGCGGATATCTATGTCGGGCGGGTGGACGACGCGCTGTACGCGCCGATACAGGCCGTCTTCCGCAAGGGCGCGGTGGCGTATGTGTATGTCCCGGACGGGTCGGGGTACGCGGAGCGCTCTGTGACGCTGGGTCGGTCGTCGGAGCTGTTCATCGAGGTTGTCGAGGGTCTGGAGGAGGGCGAGGTGGTGCTGCTGCGCCAGCCGGCGCCGGATCAGATCCGGGTGCAGGTGGATGGTGACAGCGGCGTCAACGGCCCGTCCCCGCCGCCCGGCGCCGGGGCTGATCCGGCGACTGAGCGTCCGGAGGCTGAGCGTCCGGGGGCCGGCGACAAGCGGCCGCAGGGTCGTGGCGGGGGAGGTCAGCAGCCCGGAGGCCCCAAGCCGCCGGGCCGACGACGAGGCGCCCCCGCCGGTCAGGGCTGAGCGTGCTCGGGCCAGCCGGCGTCGTTGGCCTCTTGGGGGAATCGATGACGGCCAGGGCCAGCCGACGGCCGGCGCGCTTGCCAGGAGCCCGGAGCGGTGCACAATGTGCGGCCGTCACAGGCGGCGATCGTCCGGCGGTTGCTTGCCGGCGGATTGGGAGAACTCGGACATGAACCGGACTTCCGACGCAGGCTGGGCGCTGCTGGCGTGGGCGCTGGTTATTGCCGCGGCATGCACGCAGACGGAGCCGCCCGCCGAGGGGCCCGGGCAGCCGAAAGATCGGCCGCAGGCGCCGGCGCGCCTGGCCGAGTACATGACCGGCACCTTCACCAGCAGGGATCAAGCGGTGGCCGATCCCGATCACTACTCAGACATCCGCCTGGTGATGATGAGAATCTGGGCGGATCGGGAGAGCGCGTGCTGGCTCTATGTCGAGCAGGCCTCCGCGGGCCGGTTCGATCGGCCCTATCGTCAGCGGGTCTATCGGCTTTGCGCCGAGTCGCCGGGGACGATCCGCAGCGATGTCTACACGCTTCCCGGGGACCCGCTGTCGTACGCGGGGATGTGGCGCGACCCGGCGCTGCCGGGGGGGCTTTCGCCGGATGATCTGACCCTGCGGGCGGGTTGCTCGATCATCCTTCATCAGTCGGGGCCGGAGGAATTCTCGGGGAGCACGGTCGGGCTGGGATGCGAAAGCGCGTTGCGTGGGGCGGCTTATGCGACCTCCGTGGTTCGCATCACGCCCACGGCGCTGGAGAGCTGGGACCGCGGCTTCGACGCCGAGCACGCCCAGGTCTGGGGCGCGACGGAGGGGCCGTACGTGTTCGAGAAGGTCTCCGGGCAGCCGCCGCCGTAACTCCGCGCGCAGCCGATCAGCGCGACAGCGAGAGGACCAGAATGAACGCGGTGATGTGAATCGCCCACATGATGATCGTCCAGATTCGCTGGGTGGAAACGGGCCGGGCGAGGAATCGCCAGCGTCGGTTGAACACCGCGAGTCCGGCGAGAGCGCTGAGCCAGCCGAAGGCGTCGATCGCCAAGGCCGGCCAGGGGGCCGACCCACCGCCCGTCGCCGGGACGAAGATGATGGGGATCAACAGCAGCGCGGCGGCGATTCCCGAGAACGTGCACGGCGTGATCGTGGCCAGGAGCCAGCCGATCTGGAGCTTGAACACGCCGACGGCAAGACGCAGCTTCTGCTCGCATTCGGGGCATCGCGCTTGCGTCAGGTTGCGCAGGTTGTAGCCGCACACCGGGCACGGCACGTCGCGCTCATGCAGGAATTCCAGGAGCAGTTGGATTTCGTCGGCCGGCGGCGCGGGTACGGAGACGGCCGCCGCATCATCGGGCGTCAGGGCGTGCGTTGCCGGCGGTGATTGGTCCGTCGCCTCCACTGGATCTGGCCTGACCTCTGCTGCGGCTGTACGGGCTCGTCATCACGAAGGTTCGCCTTATCGTCACTTGTCACCCGGGGCCTGCCGAATTACAGGACGTGGCGAAGGAAGCCCCCGGTCCGGTCTGGGGCGGCTGTGGCGGTCGGCCGCGGGCGGGGGCGCCGGATCGTGGCGGCGGCAACGAGTCCGGTCAAGCTCGCGTGCCGGCAGCCCGATAGCGTGTGCGGGGGTGTGTGCGCGCATCGTCGCAACCGCTCAATCCGAGGCACAGCCATGCCCAGCGATGGTCAACTCACCGACAGGCAGCGCCCCAGCTCCCGGGCCCGTCTGATCCTTCCCTTTGCCGCGATGGGCCTGTTCGTGGCCTGCGTGGGCGTGTGGATGCACGGCTCGCAATCGGGCCACACCGTCTCGCACGTCCATCGCACGGTGCGGGACATCGCCCTTGCCGCCGGCGTTGACGACGCCCCGGCCGACGCGGGGACGCTCGGGCCGTGGAAGATCGCCGCGCAGGAGGTCGATCCGGTCACCGGGGAATACCGCCGCTTTCGACTGGAATCAGGCCGGATGATGATCAGCGCCGCCCGCGCCAGGCTCCTGGTCGATCCCGAGGACGATTCCTTCAGCTTCGAGATGTGGGACGTGGTCTACACGCGTCTGCCGGCGCGCGGGCAAACCGAGGACGATTCCTTCGTCTGGTCGATGGATCATTACCTGCTCGGCCCCGCGCCGTACGGCATGGATATCGTTCCCGACCACGAGGGGGGTGGGCATCTGCCGACGTCCGGCGAATCCTCGTCAATCGTCAGCGCCCGGTAATCCGGAACCGCCACGATCAGGCTCATCTCACGGTCCGGCTCCCGGCGCGCGCACCGGGTAGGGCGGAGGGGTCGGCAGCGCCTTGGGATCCTCCTCCAGCTTCTGCATGAGATACTCGATGGCGCGCTCGAGCTGCGGATCACGGCCGGCGAGCCGGTCGGCCGGTGTGATGTCAACCTGGATGTCCGGCCACACGCCCTCGTTCTCGATGTCCCAGCCGTGTCGGCTCCACCACGCCTGCTCCGGCTGGGTGGTTAGCCCGAAGTCGACGGACGGCTTGTCGGCGCGGATGCCGACCACTCCGCCCCAGGTGCGCGTGCCGATCAGGGGTCCGAGTCCCGCTTCGCGGAACGCCGCCGGGAGAATGTCCCCGTCCGAGCCGGCGTGCTCGTCGATCAGCGCCGCCATGTGCGCATGCGGGGCGCGATGGGGATATCGCTGCGTAACCCCGTGGCGCGGCTCGCCGAAGGCGAGCACCTTGCGCGCCAACCGTTCCAAGATCATCTGGCTGACGAACCCGCCGCCGTTGTCCCGCACGTCGATGATCAGGGCGCGTTTCCGGTACTGCGGATAGAACTGGCGGCTGAACATGGACAACCCCCCGCCGCCCATGTCCGGGATGTGCAGGTAGCCGATCTCACCGCCGGAGACCTGCTCGACGTACCGCCGATTCTCCTCGACCCAGGCGAGGTAGCGCAGCCGTTGCTCCCCGGTTGACGTCTTGACCTTCACCGTTCGGCGGTTCGTTCCCTGCTCGTCGTCGGCGATGCGGAGCGAGACCGTCTTGCCCGCCTCGTCCTGTAGCAGTTCGTAGACGTTCATGCCCGGCGACAATTCCCGGTCGTTGATCGCCTCCAGAACGGCGCCCTCGCTGATCTCCAGATGCGGCGCCGCCAGCGGGCCGCGCAGCGCGTCATCCCACGGTCGGCCGGGGAGAATGCGCGTGATGCGGAATACCCGGCCGTCAAACCGGATGTCGGCGCCGAGCATGCCCACCGAGACGGGCTGCGCCTGCTCCCGCTCGTGGAGCCGGCCGCCCCAGACGTAGGTGTGGCTCGTGCCGAGCTCGGCGATCATCTGCCCGATGAGATCGTTGAGCTCCGCGCGCGAACCGATCCGTGGCAGCAGCGCGGCGTATTTCTCGCGCATGGCCGGCCAGTCCACGCCGACCATGTTTGGCGCCCAGTAGAAATCGCGCTGCAACCGCCAGGCTTCCTCGAACATCTGTTTCCATTCGGCGCGGATATCCACGCGGAGGCGCGCCGACGACAGGTTCACTTCCTCGGCGTCCCCCGGGGGCAGGATCGGCTTGACGTGAATGACCTGCTTGCCGGGATAGGCGATTGTCGTCCGATCATGGCTGATGACATACGAATCGACCTTCTCGGCGAGGACCTGGTCTTCCTCGGCCACGAGATCGAAGCGGTGGAGCGTGCCCTTGCCGGGTCCCAGCGCACCGCCCGGCCAGTCCTCGTCAAGCAGGCCGGTGGGTGCCCTGGAGAGGTAGCAGATCGATCCCCACGACGCCTCCAGCGCGGCGTAGTTACCCGGGCTGACCGGCAGCAGACAGTGACGCTGAGGCAATCGGTCCGTATCGACGTGCATCGGCTCCATCGAGGCGGCCGCGGCCTCCCCGGGCGCCTGCTCGGCCGGGTCGGGCTCGCCCCTTTTCCCTTCCTCGGCGCCGGGGGGTTTTGCCCACTGGGCCAGGTCGAAGTCCGCGGCCCTCGCGATCTCCGTCCGGGGCGGGGGCGTGGCCGCCGCGAGCGGCACCGCGTAGATCTGCGTCGCATTGACGTACACGTGCTCCAGGTCGAAGCGCCCCAGGAGGGGATCCAGGTGCCGGTCCGAAAGGAAATACAGGTACTTCCCCGCCGGATCGAAACAGGGCGAGCGGTCGCGCGCCGTCCCGTCGGTGACGGCGAAGGTCCGTTGCGTGGACAGTGAATAGAGCAGGATCTCGCTCAACCCGTTGGCAGTGGGCTTGGTGTAGGCCAGCCACCGGCCGTCGGGCGAGAAGCGGTATTCCGTGATCTCGCCCGCCTCGGCCTGATCGACCTGCCGGCGCTCGTAGGTCGGCACGTGCAGGGCGTGCAGCCGCATCGTTTTGTCGGCAAAGGCGATCCAGTTCCCGTCGGCGGACGTCGCCGGCGGGAAGAGCCAGGCCTCCCGGTCTTCGGTCATCAGTCCGGGCAACTCCGATCCGTCGGCCGGCACGACCGCGATCTGCTGTTCGCCGGCGGCATCACTGATCAGTGCGATGCGGTCCTGGCCGAGGTAGGCCGCTGCCCACTCCCGGGCATGCGATGTCCGGGTGAGTTGCCGCCACTGGCCGGAGGCGACGTCGAAAGCCAGGATTTCGCCCCGCGTGCCGAGCAAGAGGCTTTTTCCGTCCGGGGAGAGCGCCATTTCGCAGGCGGTTTCCGTGGCGTCGGCAAACCGCCGCCGCGCCGTCACCCGATCGCTGGCGATGCGGAGGTCCAGCCGGCGCAGGCGCTCCGTGGCCACGTCGAACAGCGCCAGGCCCCCGGCTTGGGCGAACACTATCCGGGTGCCCCGCCGGCGGGCGTCGGCGGCGGGCCGGCGAAGGTCGTAGCCCTCGATCGCCGCGGGGTTGTCCGGTACCGGGGCAAAGTGCGTGTGCTGCTTCAGATCGCCGCCTTGCGGCGCGTTTGAGAAGATGTTGAACGTGTTCGTGCGGTCCGAGAGGAAATACACCCGACCCCTCAGCCACATTGGAAACAGGTCGCTGGCGCGATCGGACGTCAACTGCCGGAATGTTTCGGTCGGGAAGTCGCCGATCCAGATCTCCGGCGCCATCCCCCCGCGGTACCGTTTCCACGTCCAGTGTTCGTTCGACCAGCGAGTGAAGGCGAACTGCCGCCCCACCGCGCTCACGCTGATGAGCGAACACTCGCCAAAGCCGTAGCGCCGGGGCATCCCGCCCGCGATCGAGATGCGCCACAACTCCTTTCGATGCGTCGGCTGGTCGCGCGTGGACCGGAACAGAATCGTGGAGCCGTCCGGGGTCCAGTCCAGGGGCACGTCCTCGGCGGGATGGAAGGTGAGGCGCCGCGGCGGGCCACCGTCGATCGGCATCAGGTACACGTCGGTGTTGCCGTCGTATTCCCCGGCAAAGGCGATCCACTTCCCGTTCGGGCTGATGTGAGGCCAAGCTTCCACGCCGTCGCTGGAGGTGAGCCGGTGGGCGATGATGGTCGCCTGCTCGTCCTGGGGAATCGTCGCCGTCCACAAATCGCCTTCGCTCATGAACACGAGGCGATCGCCGCACAACGCCGGGTGGCTGTAATACCCGAGCTCCGCCGCCGCGGCGTTTCCCGCCGCCAGCGCGGCGAGAGCGACCGTCGCCGCCGTCCGCCGTTTCATAGCAGTCCTCCTCAGTCAAGACGCGGTTCACGAGGCGCTGAAGCATACCGCGCCGCCCGATGCCGCTTTCGGCCCGCCGCGGTCTCTCCCCGCGAGCGCCGGTGGCGGCTCTGCACCGCGCACCGCGCGGTGGCTTGGTCGCCTCGTCCTCGCGTGCGTTCCTGCCGTGGGGGCGTCTGAGCCTTGTACAGATCTCTGCGGAGGAGGTTTGACCGGGAGGGGTGGCATGCTTCGAGGCGCCAGCCCGAAGCATGCCACCTTCCCTCTACCGCGGTTCTGACCCGCCCGCGAGTTTTGTATAGGGGTCGAGGACGACCCGGCTTGCTGGGGGTCGAGGACGCCTGAGTGTCATACACATCTCTGCGGAGGAGGATTGACCGGGAGGGGTGGCATGCTTCGAGGCACCGGCCCGAAGCATGCGGCGCGCCGCATCAGAAGAGGGTCCCCGATGCGATGTTTCGCCCACGGGTCGCATCGCAGCACATGCTTTGCCCTTCGCGGGTCCCTATTTCTTCTTCAACACCGCCCGCCAGCCCGTCGGGGGCTGCATCATCGGCCGCAGCGTTCCCGCGTACCGCACATCGTCGATGATGTAATAACACCCCGGGTCGAGGTCTTCGAGCCAGAGCTTGAGCTTGGGGACCTTTCTGCGGGGCAACTCGATGAAGAGCAACTGGATGGGGCCGTCCTTCCCCCTGCCGTCGAACTGCGTCACGCCGAAGCCGGCGGTGCGAAAGACGGTCGCGAGCTTCTCGCCCTGGCGGCTGAAGATGCGGACGACCTGCTGGCCCATCGCCAGATGCTGCTCGATCACGATTCCCAGGAAGGTCCCCGTGGCGAAGCCGAACGCGTAGGCCACCGCGTAGGCCCAGTTGTCGAGGTTGGCGATGACCCGCGAGACGACGACGATCCAGATGAGGATCTCGAAGAACCCGATCGCCCAGGCGATGGCCCGCCGGCCCTGCACGATGAACACGGTCCGCAGCGTCCCCATCGAGACGTCGGCGATCCGCGCCAGGACGATCAACACACACGTCACCGCGACTTCCAGAGTCATCGTTCCGTTCCCGATTCTCGGTTCCTGCCGGCCGGC
>Ga0272442_10006687_pt1 | contig 15102 bp, 12 predicted proteins | sample SSMForm2O_FD_200262 | JGI IMG/M metagenome (GOLD analysis project Ga0272442, IMG submission 200262) | Marine sediment archaeal communities from Little Sippewissett salt marsh, Falmouth, MA, United States - SSM-Form-2O | ecosystem: Environmental > Aquatic > Marine > Wetlands > Sediment ...
AGGACAATATTTTTAATGTGCCAGGGATCTTTGATACCTAATGACACTTCAAAGGCTTTTTTGTAAATGGGCAATCAAACTCCTTTAGTTATTTAATCCAAATATTTCGCTACATAATTATATAATAATATAATTATATATAATTACCCATTAAAGTTGGCGAGGAGCCATTATTAAAATAATAGTTCAGCAGGAGTTTCAGGCTGGGAATCCACAAAGTCTTCTCTTCCTTATTTATCCTGATTCCCTGCCGCGGAATGATTAATTTCACATTTTTAACAGATTTGACGTTCCTGTTTCTGGAGTATTTCCGGATAATCTGGTTGGAGATGATCGATTTAAGCCCTATGTGCCTTACATCCCTGGTTGAAATCGTTTTTGAAGAATCAGCGGGAGAATCAGCAGAGGAATCGGCGGGAGAATCAGCAGAGGAATCAGCGGTAGAACCAATGGAAGTATCAGTGAATGATTGAACGGAAAGAGGAAGAGAAGAAAGAGAAGAAAAAGAAGAAGAGGGAAGGAAAGAAGGAGAAAGAGAGGGAGAAGAAGGAGAAAAATCCGATCGTTGTTGAGGCTTTCGTCGCTCAGTTTCTCGTTGAGGAGGGGGCGTTCGGTCCGGAGTGCGAGTCCTTTCTTTGATACAGAACTCGGCTACCTTTCGCGCTTTTCGGAGTTCTTCCGAAAAGTCCTTTTTGTGTTTTATTTTATAGGTCAGTAGCATCTGGCTGACTGCTCCTTATAGTCCTCACAAATATAATTAAATTTTGAAGATTGTATGGAGAAATTAAGGATCTATATTATAATTGGAATAATTACATATAAAGTTATTGCCAGAGTGAAATATTCCTGCATTTACTTGAAATCGGAGATGTAATAGAACATGAAATCGTAAAATAGAGCCTTTTCATATCGATTTTTCCTTCAGATAATACTATTGAACTAACATCACATAAACAGTATAACAGGTGCAGAATCGTATTATCATATAGTACTGTGTAAATATTACAGTCAAGTAATTATAAGATCTAAGAAAATAATTTCATACTGTAGCCTGGAACTACAGGCAAAACTGTAGATTGAAAGAACAAGCAAAGCGACAGACAATACAACAAGACCACAAAGCAAAAACAAAAAAGTGCAAAACCCATCAGGATGAAGAAAGCCAGCAATGGCTTGGAGAAGTGGGGAATTATCAGGAAAGCGGCACATATCCCGCGGGTTGGGGAAATTAAAAGCATAGTGCTCCGGCACTTTGCTTTTAAACCGTGGGGGTCTACAACAAAAACAGGAATCTAACAGAAAAACGAAAAACTGAAGTGCCGCTCCAGGGGATTTGGGTGAGAATACCCGAATCCCTCATCCCTTTTTACACACAATTCTTTTTTGCAGGGTCTTCCTCCTATCAGGTATTTTTTGTCAGGTTTTCACCGGAGCTAACTTTTAACTTGGAGACTTATGTTGAGGTCTCTCTATTCAATTTCGTTCTAATTTCGTTCTAATTTCGTTCTAATTTCGTTTTATGTTCCGATCTATTTTCAGCTAGATTTCCCTTTTCCGATTTGAATTTCAGAGCGGTGAGGCCAAACTCCTTATGTTTTTTAATCACGATAGCTTAATCTATGTTACATGCTAACATGCATCATTATAACATAACTTCCATACTTGTAAAACACGGTAGACTGGAGATAAAAAATGCTAGGAATTGATGATCCCCAGATCTGGATTGCATATCTTCTTTGCTTTTTGAGCGCATTCGGATGCATCCTTTACGGTATCCTGAAATGGAATGTGGGTGCGGAAGAGGAAGTTGTCGAATGCCGAAAAACGGTTGAGAGTGCGGAAAGGGAGGCTGCGGAATAATGGCTGTCAGCACTCCCGTTTTCGGGATAATAATCCTCATCTATCTGATGGTGATATTCTACCTCGGATGGCTGGGATATAAGAAAACAAAGGATATTGACGACTATATGGTCGCAGGGCGCAAAATTCGGTCCTATGTCCTTGCCCTTTCGTACGGAGCGACATTTATCAGCACCTCTGCCATAGTCGGGTTCGGAGGAGCTGCCGGGGCGCTTGGGATGGGGCTTTTGTGGCTTACTTTCATGAACGTATTTGTGGGCATATTTGTAGCATTTGTTTTATTCGGGTCAAGGACAAGGCGCATCGGGCGCAACCTCAATGCCGTCACCTTTCCGGAACTGATGGGAAAACGTTTCCAGTCAAGGTTCATACAGGGTTTCTCCGGAATCCTGATCGGGCTTTTCATGCCCCTCTATGCAGGGATAGTCCTCATCGGGGCTGCCAGGTTCCTTGAGACTTCACTCGGGATAAATTATGATGTTGCCGTCCTGATCTTCACGGTTATAATCGCCGCCTACGTAATAACCGGAGGGCTGATTGCGGTCATGTATACCGACGCTCTTCAGGGAGCCTTAATGTTTGTCGGGATGGGGATTTTAATGGCCCTGACCTACTCGAAACTCGGAGGCATTAGCGAGGCGCACAGGATGCTCAGCGACATGGCCCCGCTGGTCCCCGAAGCCCTGGCAAGCGGAGGGCACCTGGGCTGGACCTCAATGCCGACTTTCGGGTCCCCTATCTGGTGGACGCTCATCTCTACTCTCGTCCTGGGTGTCGGGGTAGGCGTGCTTGCCCAACCCCAGCTTGCAGTCAGGTTCATGACCGTAAAAGACGACAGGGCACTTAACCGGGCAGTCCTTGTCGGAGGGCCGTTCATCTTCATGATGACCGGGGTGGCATTTACCGTGGGGGCTCTTTCCAACGCCTACTTCTACAAGACGCAGGGCTTGATCTCAGTCGCCGTTGCAAAAGGAAATACGGACCTGATCATCCCTGAATACATCAACAGCTCCATGCCCGAGATTTTTGTCATACTTTTCATGCTTGCCCTCCTTGCCGCCGCAATGTCCACGCTGAGTTCCCAGTTCCACACCATGGGAACGGCAATAGGGCACGACTTCTACCGGGAGTACCTGAAAAAAGGAGAATATGGAAAGACCGTCACCGTGACAAAAATAGGAATTGCAATAACCATCCTTGCAAGTGTGGTCCTGGCCTATATCCTGCCCATAAGCATCATCGCAAGGGCAACCGCAATCTTCTTCGGCCTCTGTGCCGCCGCATTCCTCCCGATGTATTCAGGCGCCCTCTTCTGGAAACGCATGACAAAGGAAGGGGCAATCGCAAGCCTCATCGTAGGGACATTCAGCAGTCTCTTCTGGCTCACTTTCGTGAACGCAAAAGAAGCCGCTTCCCTCGGGATCAGCCAGGCCATCTTCGGAAAAGCGACCCTGCTTTCAGGCACCTGGACCGTTGTTGACCCGATCCTTGTAGCAACACCCCTTGCCCTGCTTGTGGCAGTCGTCGTAAGCCTGGCAACAAAACCGCCATCTGAAGAACATTTAAGGACCTGCTACGGAGAGTAAAAAACGTGGAAACTTTACTCCACGATTTTTTTTATTTTTAATATGCTCTATCCTGTCTTCATTCCCTACTTCAGATAACTTCAGATAACTTTAGGTAACTTCAGGTAACTTCAGGTAACTTCAGAGAACTCCATACAAAAAGTATTTTTGTTCTGAATCAGGAATTTCTGGTGAATTAGCAGTCAACGTAAATCGAAAACTTCCGCGACATGGCAATATAAAAGAGACAGATAGGTATATATACATATTTATATTATCACTCTATTGTAAATATACAACCGTTATATTTACAAAAATTCCTAAAAAACGACAGGTCGAATCTTGATTCGTCCAAAATATAACCCCAAATTCAAAAACGGAAAGGTTCTCAGGACAGGCGAAGAAAGTAATATCCACAGGTACAGCCGACAACCTGTATACTCTGTGGATCAACTATACCTTTCTTCTGCCATGTCCAGGACCTACATGAATTTCAGCAAATTCTGGAAAAGATTGCCGTAAAATAAAACTCATCTTACGCTTACTTTAACATTTCGATTTTGTTTTACAAATAAGGTCAGAAAAGTAAATGGTAAGGTTAAGCCCATAATCTGGAATGAACAGGTCAATAGCATAGTTTCCGGCCTTGAGGAAATATTTATCCTATCAGTCATTATTTTAATATTATTATGAATCATAAGGCGTTCATGAATTTTAAGACGTTCATTATTTTCTCGCTGGTCCTCACAGTTCTCGTAAGTTCCGGATGTGGAGGGTTTCATTCGGAAGGGGCCCAAAAAGAATCTACCAATTTTTCCCTCAATTCCGCCCCTGTAAAGTACGCCTCCGTTAACGGCATAGAGCTCGGTTACAGGGAGTTTGGCTCGGGAGAGCCCCTTCTACTGATCATGGGGTTTGGAGGGACTATGGACATGTGGAATGCGACTTTTGTCGAGCGTCTGGCGCAGGACTACCGGGTTATAAGCTTCGACAACAGGGGGATAGGGTACTCTTCCGACAACGAGGAACCTTTTTCCCAGCACCTGCTGGCAGGGGATGCTGCAGGCCTTCTTGACGCCCTCGGAATTCCGCAAGCCCATGTTTTAGGCACGTCTATGGGCGCCTCAATTGCCCAGGAACTGGCCCTCAACCATCCGGAAAAAGTAGATAAACTTATCCTCTCCTCGGCAGCTTACAGCGTCAATGTCCCTGAAACTGCCCTCCTGGAAAACATGCTCAGGTCCTGTGCCGCAAATTCCGACCTTGACCCGGCGGTCCGGAAACAGGCAGATTCAAGCCTGAAATGGAACGGCACTTACGAACGCCTGCCTGAAATAAGGAGCGAAACCCTGCTTTTAGTCGGGACGGACGACGAATTTACCCCTCCCGTAATCACCCTTGTGATTGCAGAAAAGCTGCCAGGGGCAGATTATATTGTATTCGAAGGAGCAAAGCACTGCGGAGAGCGGTTTCTACCTGATGAATATTCGAAGGCTGTCCTGGAATTCCTGCATGATGGCGAACCCCTGAAACTGACGGGAAACACCCCCTGATAATACCATCCATTTTTATGTGAGAAGCTCCTTTACGCTTAAAACAGGTTCTGAAATGATTTGCATAAGCTCTTTTTCTTCAAATTTGCCAAAACTTTCAGCTGCCCGAAAAGAACAAACGCTGATCCGACATGTCTGACAAAAATTTCACCTGCACTCCTCCGGAAATCCTTGCCCCTGCCGGCGACTACGATGCACTGTTCGCCGCTATAAAAGGAAATGCTGATGCTGTCTACCTCGGGGTGGGAGAATTCAACGCCCGCCAGGGGGCAAAGAACTTCACACCTGAAGACCTGGAATCCGCCATGGACCTTGCACATTCCCACAAAGTCCTGGTCTACCTGGCCCTGAACATCCCTGTAAAGCAAAAGGAAATTCAGGCAGTCCTGGAAATAATAGACAGGGCTTACGCAGCCGGGATCGATGCGATAATCCTGCAGGACCTGGGCCTCCTGCGACTCCTGAGGGAAATCTATCCCGACCTGGCCCTCCATGCCAGCACCCAGATGATGGTCCACAGCAAACCGGGGGTCGATTTTGTTTCCGGGCTCGGGGTAAAAAGGGTGATCGTCTCAAGGGAGCTTACAACCGTCGAGCTAAAGGAGATCGTAGACCACTCGGATGTCGGAATCGAAGTCTTCGTCCATGGAGCCCTTTGCTATTCCTATTCCGGGAAATGCCTCTTCAGCAGTTTCCTCCACGACAGGAGCGCAAACCGGGGAGCCTGTGCCCAGCCCTGCCGCAGGCGCTACGGTTTCAGGGTAAACGGAAGGGATGTTGACGAAAAACATACAGGAGGCAGCTACCCGATCAGCTGTGCCGAGCTCTTCACCCTCCCCGGCCTTGACGAGATCGTAAAAACCGGGGTTGAAAGCCTCAAGATCGAAGGCAGGATGAAAAAGCCCGAGTACGTAACCGGCAGCGCAGCCATTTACAAAGGCGCTGTCGAACAGATCTGCAAGACCGGGGAACACCTGAGCAAAGAAGAGCTTGCAGCAATGGAACAGGAGCTTGCAAAACTCTTCTACAGGGGCTTTACGAAAGGCTTCATCCTCGGAGAAAAAGGCGTTTCCCACCCGAAGTACAGCTCCAACTACGGAGCCTTCCTGGGAAAAGTCCTGGATATCGGCCGCTCAAAGAATGCAACTAAACTTACAGTAAAACTGGAAAGTGACATCCACCTTAAAGACGGGATCAGCCTTTTTGCCAGGGACCGGATGATAGGCTCAGCCATCAACGGCATAATAACCCTCAAAGGAGAGCGCGTGAAAAGCGCAAAGAAAGGGGAAAAAGTCGGCCTGGAAATCAGCCCGAAAACAGGCAGGGCAGTGCGCATCAGGGACGAACTGTACATTACGACCGACAACGAGCTCCTGGATACCCTGCAAAAAACCGAAATGAAGATGGTCCCCGTAAGCCTGAAAGCAAAGGCCAGGAAAGGGGAAAGCTTTACGGTAGAAATTAAAACCGAAGACGAAAATAGAACCGCAGAAGAAAGCGGAAACGGAAAAGAAAACGGAAAAGAAGCCGGGAACGAAGCCAAAAAGGTTGAAACTGCCGAATTCACCGACGATTACCTCGTCCAGGACGCCCAGAAAGCCCCGACCACGGTAGAGAAGATCAGAGAGGCGATGGAGAGCCTCGGAGACACTCCATTTGAAGCCATAAATGTTGAGATTGAAGCCGATGAGAATATATTCATCCCTGTCGGCGTGCTGAAAAACACCAGGCGCCAGGCTGCAGAACTCCTGCTGGAAAAAATCCTCAAAGCAAACAAAAAAGAGCAGAAAAACCCCGATGTTTCGGATTTCACCGACCTGTGCAGTACACAGGCAAGTCCAAAAACAGATGGAGGGTCTGAAAATGCTGCAGAAAAAACCGGAGAAAAAGTTGCAGAAGAATCAGGAAAAGCTGCGGCAAAAGTTGCAGTAAAGGAATCCGGAAAGCCCCTCCTGAGCGTTGAAGCAGGTAAAGTTTCTTCCCTTTTCCGGGCAGCAGAAGCAGGCGCAGACATCATCTACATCCCGATTTCCACTTTCGATGAGCTGAACAGCTCTGAAAACGAAGGCAAGCTTGAAGCCCTGAAAACCGGGGGCCTGGAGCTGGTCTTCATCCTTCCGATAATAAACCACGACAGGGAACTGGAAACCCTGATCCCCCTCATCGAAAAAGTCCGGGACGCAGGCTTTGGCATTGCATGTTCCAGCCCGGGTACGGTGCAGCTTGCAAAAAGCCTGGGAATTCCTTTTGTTGCCCAGAAAGAGTTCAACACCTTCAACGCCTTTACTGCAAGCACTTTCTATCAGGCGGGAGCGTACAGGGCAACCCTCTCAAGCGAGCTGAACCTGAGTGAAGTAAAGAATATCTGCGAAGCTCTGGAGAGCTGTGAGGGTGCAGGCCAGACCGAAATCATGGTCTACGGCCGGGAGCTGATGCTGATTACGGAAAATGACCTCCTGAAACCCCTGGTTGACCGGAAGATCGTAAACAAAAACAGCGATGTGCTCCTCATCGGCCAGGAAGGTTCGGAATATCCGGTCAGGCGGGAGGGAACACGGACCCGGATATATAACTCAAAAGTTCTTGACATGCTGAAATATGTCGATAAACTGGAAAAATACGGGGTTGACGTGCTCCGCCTGGACCTTTCCCTGAACAGCGACAGGGAAGTTATGGAGATCACTGAGGCGTACAGAAAAGCCCTTGCCGGAAAAGAAGCCAGGTTGAAGGCGGCAAGAGATGTGGAGTATACGACAGGGCATTATTTCAAGGGGATTTGAGGGGCTTTCAAAACCCTTTTCAAAACCCTTTCAAAACCCTTTCAAAACCCTTTTCAAAACCCATTTCAAAACCCATTCCTTCAATAATCTCCCCAGGTTGTTTTCAAAGTTATCCTTAAATTTTTCTTCCAAATTTTCTTTAAAATTATCCTTTGATTTATTCAACCTCTAGATTTTAGCCATTCATCAGGAACGGGCTGCAAGCTTTTCGGGCTGCTTTTCAGAGGGCTTCAGCCTGAAAGCCTCGATATCATTTGCCCTTTTTGCCCCGGCAAGATACACGCTTTTCAGGAAATCCAGAACCTTCTGCCCCGGGGACTCCGCATCCCTTATGCTGTCATACATGAGAAGTGCCATCCCGGCTTCGGGGCTCCAGAAGGCTTCTTCAGGGAGGAGCGGTTCTTCCATAAGCCCTTCGGGCTGTGGGGCTGCATAGGCATAAAAAGCGGGTTCTCTCACATTTTTATCTCCTGCCCAGAACCCGAAGCTGATCACCTCATGGGAGTAGGCTTCCCGTTCAACTGGACCTGCCTCTTCCCTCACCCTGGCAGCCCTTCCTGAAAACCGGGTCAGAGCCAGGTCACCGTGGTGCCAGAAAACATGGACCGGGGAACTTTTCCCGATGAACTGTCCCCTAAATACCTGAAAGATCGAATCAACCTGCAAAAGGATTTGCCAGTACCTCTTTACGTACTCTCTATCGTATGCAGCGTGCTTTTCGTCCGTTTCGAAAGGTTCTGTGCTGACATCCGGGACATCATACGGGACCGCACTGATGCTGGTTTCTATTCCAAGTTCAGAGAGACCGGAGAATACGGCCCTATAAAACCGGGCTACTGAAAGCCCTTCAAGCTCAATGCTCCTGGAGTCACCGTCGCTTGAATCAATCCTCAACACATGTTCCCTGAAATCAAACTCCATCTCGAAAAAGAAATTCTTATAGGGAATGGGGCCGGTAGTAAGCCCCCGCGTTGACACGTAGAACGGCACATGCCACCAGTGGTTCTTTTTAGGAAATAAACCGAGCCTAATTTTCCCCACGATTTGCATAAACAGGTGCAGAGTTTCCTTTGTATCTTCCCATTCTTCAATGGGCAAAGACGGAAATCGCACATTCCGGATATTACTGTCCATGATATTGCTGTTCATGATGATACTCCCCCCTTTAATAAGATCTCCAGAAGTCAAGCTTACTGAAGAATCCAGTCAGGATACAACATCTGGATCATGTGCCTTATTATATATAAGTCCACGAATATATAATGGTCGGGCAAAATGAAAGTTGTAAAAATAGCTTTGTGGGTATCGGGGTCTGGGCTTTGGATAACAATATAATCGAAGTGGAAAATCTCGAACACTCCTTTGGCGACGTAAAAGCCGTAGACAACATCAGTTTTAACGTCCTGAAAGGCGAGATATTCTCTTTCCTGGGCCCGAATGGAGCCGGGAAAAGCACGGTTATCAACATCCTGACCACCCTTCTGAAGCTCCAGAAAGGGACTGCAAAGGTCGCCGGATTTGATGTGGAAAAAGAGCCCGAAAAGGTCCGGGAATCTATCGGGATTGTCTTTCAGGAACTGACCCTGGACCGGGACATGACCGTAAGGGAGACCCTGGAATACCACGGAAGGCTCTATTCCATGCCAAAGGAAGAACGGAGGAGGCGGACCGAAGAACTGCTCGGGCTTGTCCAGCTTGAGGGAAAAGGGGATACCCGGACAAAGTACCTGAGCGGAGGGATGAAGCGGAGGCTTGAGATTGCGCGGGGGCTTATGACAAGACCCAGGGTGCTTTTCATGGACGAGCCTACAATCGGGCTTGACCCCCAGACCAGGATCAGGATCTGGGACTACATAAGGGAAATCAACCGGCAGGGGACCACCATTTTCCTGACCACTCACTACATGGACGAAGCCGACCAGCTCAGCGACAGGATTAGCATTATCGACCACGGGAAAATCATAACCGCTGGCAGGTCCTGGGAACTTAAAAACAGGCTTGGAAAAGACCTTATCTACCTGGAAAGCAGCAACAACCGGGAGGCTTCCGAACTGCTGGGGGAGCTTGACAGCGTAAAGGAAATCACCGAAAAACCGAAAGGAATTGTGCTCATGATCAGCGAGGACGGGACCCATCTGCTCCCGAAAATAATGGAAATGCTGACCGGAAAGGGAATTGCAATCAAAACAGTAAACCTGAAGAAACCGTCTATGGATGACGTTTTTGTCCATTATACGGGCAGGGAATTAAGGGACGGAGGGGCGGAAAAGATGTCATCGGCGATCATAAGGTCAGGGAAGCGCTGAAACGAAAAGAGGGGGCAGGGAGAAAATGAAAATTATAGTCCCGAAAGTAAATCTTTACACTTACTTTATGCCACGGAAGACACGGAAAGCACGGAAGGATTGTGTTCTTATTTCCCTTTATTCCGTGCTTTCCTTGCTTTCGGTGGTTAAACCTTCACTTGAGATTGGTGAAGGAGATTATGTCCTTGATGATAAAATGGAAGAGGGATCTAAAGTGGAGCTTATAGTGATAGCCGGAGGCTGCAGGCTGTGAACACGGGCTTTCTTACCATCTACTGGAGGGACATGCTAAGGTTTGTCAGGTTCAGGACCCTTCTCTTCTCCTCTCTTGTGCAGCCGGCTCTCTGGCTGGCTTTTTTCGGGGTCGCAATGTCCAATAACTTTGACCGGCTGACTGCGACCCTTCCGACCATTCCGGGCGTCCCGACGGTCGGCTACCTGACTTTCATAGGGGCAGGGGTCATTGCCATGACCACGCTTTTTACGAGCCTCTTCGGGGGCACCGTGCTGCTCTTTGACAAGAACTGGGGGCTTATGCGGGAAACTCTTTCAAGTCCTCTTCCGAGAATCCACATCATAATAGGCATCGGGCTTTCCGGAATGACTAAGTCCTTCATCCAGGCTGCGGTCATCATGCTCTTCGGGCTCCTGATAGGAGTCCGGTTTTTTGACGCGTACACCATGTCCCAGACCCTCGTCTCGATCCTCGGGATCCTGCTCTTTGTCGGGGTTTTCTCCCTGGGTTTCCTTTTCCTTTCCGGAGCCATTGCCATCAGCATGGAAAGCCCGGAAGGGATGCAGGCAGTGATTACCCTGCTCACCATGCCCTTCTTTTTCACAAGCAACGCCCTTTACCCTGTGGACTCCTTTCCCCCTCTGCTCCGGGCTCTCTCAACCATCAACCCACTTACCCACCTGGTCAGCGGAATCCGGTATTTTGCCATAGGGAATAACTTCTCTGCTATCGGGATCCAGTATGTGTACACCCCGAACGACATCCTTGTTTCTTTCCTTTCCCTGCTCACTTTTGCCGCAATAATGTTTCTTATTGCAAGGTGGAGGTTCAGCAAGGTGAGTGTGACATGAATTAAATCAGGCTTCAGACAAGCCTGCTTAAAGCTTTCATTTGTTCCTCAACCGGCATGCCAGGCATCACTCACAAAAAGTAACAAAAGTAAAAAGAACTAAAAACTGATGTTCTTTTATTTGCGTTTATAAACAACATCAACTTAATAATGCAGGTCCTCAACATACTATTCGAAATACTAAAAATATTTGCCGGTAAAACGTTATCTGTAAAGCTATTCAGGCATATTATTTTAATTAACCTTTTTCTAAAAAATTTTAATAGATAGACAGCAACGTAAAATACGACTTGAAGTTAATTTATTGTTTTTATAGATTGTTGCCAAATATTTTACTGAGTCCTATATATTTTTCCTAGAAAATACTTATATAATATTTACTTATATACAATTTTCAGTTTTTATAATTGATCTTTAACAATTATATTAACAATATTATGCAAATATGCAAAAATCCAGAAAATGCAGTAATTAGTACAAAATATTTTTTTAAATTTATGAAAGAGTGGTTGGCTAAAAGCATGATAAGGGATTTCATAAAAATTCTTTGGATAGTTATTATTGTTTCTTTGCTGATACCAATGGTTGTTTCTGCAGAAACTTTTACAGTTGATGACGACAACATAGCAAATTACAGTTCAATACAGGTCGCAGTATACAATGCTTCAAGCGGAGACATTATTCTGGTTCAACCCGGGATTTATACCGAAAAAATTGACATATGGACCGATAACCTGACAATCAGGTCATCTGGAGATTCGGAAAATACCATTGTCCAGGCTGTTGATTCAGAGTTTGATATATTCTACATTGAAGCCAATGAAGTGACTATTGACGGTTTACACCTTAGAGGTGCGGAACATGATGGTATTCATCTTCAGAATTCAAGTGACTGTCTGTTAATTAACAATAAATTTACGGAAAATGGCTTTGGACTGCACTTTAATAATGTAAGCAACTGCCTGATAAGTAACAACAATGTATCCTCAAAATACAATTGTTCCATATTTTTTGAGGATTGCAGTAATAATACCATCTTCAATAACTACTTTGAAGGTTCAGTTGAATATGATGACGTAAGCCACAATATCTGGAATACCACAAATACGACCGGTCCAAACATTGTGGGAGGCCCTTACATTGGAGGTAATTTCTGGGCATTAACTGAGGGAGGAGGATTCAGTCAGATTCATGCCGATACTAATGGTGATGGATTTTCCGAAAGCTCTTACAGGCTTTCCTTGACAGATGCTGATTATTTACCTCTTTCAACACTTACTGAAGAATACGATCTTCTGATAGCAGGCAGTACAACCGTACACCCGGTTGCTGACTCAGTAGCCCGGGGATATGAAAATGAAAATCCGGGACTTAATTTAATTACTATGGGCATCGGGTCAAGCAATGGTATCAGGTCTGTGGGTCTTGGAAATATTGACATAGGCACGGCTTCGAGAGGCTTGAAAGGTGATGAAGAATCTCTCTATCCTGACCTTAAAGTCTACGATGCCGGTGGTACGGCTTATGTTTTGATTGTAAACAACGCTACGGCAGCTTTCAATATTCACAGAACAGATTTAAGGCAGGCTTACCAGGATAATAACATTCCGCAGAACCTGACAAATCATAATATAACCTGTTTAATACAGAGAGAAGGAGAGCCGGATTCCGAACATTTCCTTGCAAGTAGATGGCTGGAAATCTGGGATGGTGGTATTAACAGTTCAATTCAGGAAGTATCTACCGATGAAGAGATGCTTCATACAGTTGAAACCACGGAAGGAGCACTTGGTTTTCTGCCTTTCAGGCTTGCAAATTCATCTGATAATGTCTCAATTCTCGGTATAATCGATGATGGCCGTTCAGGCAACATATACAACTTTTCTGATATTAATGAAGAAAGCATCAAACTCGGAATAAAAGAAATGCTTGAAGGAAATTTCAGTGGAGAACACTATATACCGGACCTTACACCTTCTTTCCGTCTTATTACCGATGGAGAGCCTGACGGTCTGGAACCAGACTACATAGCTTACATGCAATCTGCTGATTCAATCCATTATTTTGAACAGGCTTATGCTTATTCAATATATGAGATTGATCCTTCTTCCATAATTTCCAGCATGAACATCATATCTCCACAACAAAACCAGACTTACAGTTCAAGATATGTTACCCTTGAAGTGAACATGGAAGAATTGAAAGACATCTGGTATAACCTTGATGGCGGCATTAACAGTACTAAAGTACAAAATACAACCAGTTTTGAAACACAGGTAGGCCCCATTTACACCGAAGGTGAACACTTCCTCAACGTTTATGCCGAAGATGCTAATGGAACTGTTGCACACTCAATAGTTAACTTCAAAATTCAGCACCCACAGTACATTATGATGGCTGATTCCCTGGGATTCAATGATTTTAGTGCCCGGGGAGGGACTACAACTTCAATGCCTCTTGAGATTACAAATGTAACGAATGGTTCAATCCAGACAATGATAATTTGCCTGGACTATGATGAAAATGTACTGCAGTTCAGGTCAATTGATAACACTGCTATTACAAGTGAATGGAATTGTTCAATAGGAAGTGACAACCACTCAATGACTTTGGTGAGCTATAATCAAAGTGATGCCATTCCTTCAGGTTATTCAGGAATCCTGTGGAACTTGAATTTCGAAGTCAGGGGTGTTCCGGGAGAATCTACGGAACTTGTGCCAATGTACATTGATTTTTCAAATACTTCTAATGTACATGGGACTGCTTCTGCAAAACCCGGTATTTTCACTGTGGACACCAACGGTACATTATCCGGTGATGTAAACTACGAATGCAATGGCACAGAGATTGGAAATGTCAACGTCTATCTCCTGTATTCCGGAAACCCCGTCGCGACAACCACTACTGACCTATCAGGAAATTATAATTTTTCAACTGTTGAACCCGGAACATATACGGTCAGGTTTGAAAAGCCTGGTTTCTACACGAAAGAAATAACAGTGAAAATATTCACAGGTTCCGATACCTATGCAGGTACTGTATCATTGGTCATTGTCGGCGATATTAACCATGATGGTGAAAACGCAGATTCTGCAGATGTGTCAATGATGATAGATGCAAGTGTTGGGAACCTTGCAGTAAACAGCAATTTCGACCTGGATGGAAACAATGACTTTGCCGATGCCGTAGATGTGAACATGATGATTCAGGCGAATGTAGGGGATCTGGTACTGAATTGATACGATGTTAATCCCGGAAAAATCGAATTGAATCATTGGATCGAATTGAATCATTGAATCGAATTGAATCATTGAATCGAATTGAATTGAATTGAATTTTTAAAGTAAATGGTACAGTTACACAAAAAACTGTATCATTTTAATTTATATAACAAGGGCAAGGATGTTATAATGAGTAGTCATAATTTTAGGGCCCTCTTTATAATTGTCTTATTACTAATTCCCGTTTTTTTGGCATCGCCTGTCAGCGGAAACAGCGGAGATGTCAAAACAATGGCAGAATCCTTTGGCATCAGCGGGAATTATGAAATAGATGATGGAGACCTCATTCCGATACCTGTAAACATAAACAATGTAGATAACGGGCCAATTCAAACAATAGTTTTTAACGTTGCTTACGATGAGAGATTTGTTTCTTTAGAAAAACTTGAAATAAACAGCCTGACCTCCGCCTGGATACATTCACTGGGAACAAATAGCCATTCCGTTACTCTGTCTACTTTTGATCAAAAAGAAGCTCTCGCAAATGCTTCAAGCGGTGCAGTATGTACCCTGTATTTCAAAGTCACGGATCATAGATTCAAATCCACTATAATTTCCATTGAAAATGTGGATTTTGCAAGTATCCATAATATTCATGGGATGCCTGCAACTTCAATCGGAAAGGTGGTTTTTGAAGGTGATCCCACATTAGAAAATAGTATGTTAACAGGA
>Ga0272442_10006688_pt1 | contig 15101 bp, 13 predicted proteins | sample SSMForm2O_FD_200262 | JGI IMG/M metagenome (GOLD analysis project Ga0272442, IMG submission 200262) | Marine sediment archaeal communities from Little Sippewissett salt marsh, Falmouth, MA, United States - SSM-Form-2O | ecosystem: Environmental > Aquatic > Marine > Wetlands > Sediment ...
CGACACCAACGCCTTTCACCTGACGGGTGAAAGCCCGTCAGGCTCGCCGCTGGCCGAAAATCGGCCTCATTGCTGACTCTGGTCGAGGATGGTGGCCGCACGCCGTTTTCTTACCGCGGAATCGTGGAGCTTGCTTGACCCGCGTGCGAGCGACCGGCTACACTCCGCCCGTTCGCCCGGAACCGTTGTCTCACCGAGGGAGGACATCGTGCGTCCATCAGGAATACCGGCGCTGGTCGTCGCGCTGCTCGTCGCGACTGCTGCGGCGGCCGAGAAGCCGCGGCTGGCGGTGATGGAGCTCGCCGCCAAGAGCGGCATCAAGCAGGAGCAGCTCGACGTGCTCGGCGACATGCTGGCCACCGAGATCCGCATGATCGGCGTGCACGATGTGATCACCAAGAGCGACATCCAGGCGATGATCGGCCTGGAGCGCAGCAAGGAGCTGCTCTCCTGCGACGACGCCTCGTGCATGGCCGAGATCGGCGGCGCCCTCGGCGTGGAGCTGATGGTCACCGGCAACGTCGGTCGCTTCGGCCAGGTGTATGCAGTGAACCTCAAGCTGATCAACGTGAAGAAGGCCAAGGTCGAGAACAGCATCTTCCGCAAGGTGGCGGGCGGCGAGCAGGCGCTGCTCGAGGACTTCGCCCTGGCCGTGCGGGTCCTGCTCGGCGTGGCCGCCGCGGCGCCGAGGCCGACCGTGGCGCCGCAGCCCGCGGGTGGCACCGGCGGGCCGACCCAGGTCGTGGATCAGAGCCACATGCTCAGCGAGCTCGGCTTCTCGGCGGAGCAGGTAGGGCTGATCCGCTCGGCCCGGATCCGCGTGACCTCGGACACGGTGCTGGCCTCGCGGCGGCTGCTCAAGCGGGAGTACACCACCGAGGACCTGACCGCCTTCGTGCTCGAGCACCGGCTGGCCAACCGCGACGCGCGCGAGGCCGAGCAGTACGTGCTGTACCACACCGCCGGGCTTGAGGCGCGGGACTTCATGCGGTTCTACAAGCGGATCCGCAAGCGGGACCTCACCGAGTACTACAACGACGCCACCGAGAGCGGCGCGCTGAGCGCGATGAAGTGGGTCTGCTTCGGGCTGGGGGTCGCTGCCGCGCCAATCGGCGGGCTGACCTTCTTCATGGGCGACACCCTGGATGACGACACCACGGTGCTCGCCGGCATAGGCCTGATGGCGGTCGGCGTGGGCCTGTTCGTGACCTCGGTCGTGCTGATGATCATCGACGGCGTGAACATCGGCAACCTGCCCGACCGCTTCTTCGACAAGGCCACCAAGTCCCAGATCCTCGAGGCCGTGGGAGACGGCGGGCGCAAGTCCGCCGGCCTGACCGCGCCGGGACCGGCGTTCACCATCTCGCCGCTGGTCGACGAGCAGGGCCGCGCGGGCCTGGCCCTGGGATTCCGTTTCTGATCATCTTTCAATTATAGCCGATCCCGGGCGTGAATTGCCCTCTCCGATTGGCCGGCGGATTCCCGCACAATGGAGGGCAGGTGGGATGCTACGGGAGGAGACCATGAGATCCATCGGGAGGTTCGTGTGTGCGGATCTGGCCAGGGCGCCGTGCATGGCGGTCGCGGTTGCGCTGGCCCTGCTCGTGACCGGGTGCGGTGCACCCAAGGCGTTCAGGGCCAACATCGAGCACCTGCCGGCGCTGTCCGGCGAGCCGGAGCAGTGTCAGGAGGTGCAGCAGCCGTACTATGGCTGGGGCTCGGGCCCGAAGGAGGTGCTCGTGGCCTCGGGGCCGCAGCTCGGCCAGGGGTACGTGCCGCCGGCCGTGGACCGGCATTTCACGGGCGAGTGGCCGCGGCACCGGCTGTTCAAGGGCCGGCGGCTCTCGATAGACATCGCCAAGGCCGACGTGCACAACGTGTTCCGGCTGCTGGCCGACGTGTCGCGGCTGAACCTGGTGATCGACGAGTCGGTCAAGGGTTCGGTCACGCTGCGGCTGGTCAATGTGCCGTGGGACCAGGCGCTGCTGCTGATCTGCCAGCTGCGCGACCTCGTGGCGGAGCGCCAGGGGAACATCATCCTGGTCACGACGTACCAGAAGCACGCCAAGCTCGCGGAGCACTGAGTCGCAGGCCGGGCGGTCCTCGGTCGGGCGGAGGCGCATTTTCCGTCGGCGATCGATCATTCACGGTGCGTCTTCGGCCTCGTCTTAGGCAGGGAGGCAGCACCTGATGATACAACCGGGGCAGTCCCTCGGTTCTCAACGAATACAGCGCCTCGGCTTGAATACCAAGGGCTCCTGGTGCACAATGCCCGCCAGGGGGATAGACCATGCGCACGAACACAGCAAGGTCACTCGGCTTGCTCGCCAGCCTGCTGCTGCTGTCAGCCTGCGGCGAGGATGAGCCGAAGTACGATCCGATCGAGCAGCTGCCCCGGGAGCTGACCGACGACGAGAAGTCGCTGATCGGGCTGAGCAATGACTTCGCCTTTGACCTGCTTCGAGAGGTTCGATCGCGGGAGACAGGGCCGAACGTGTTCCTCTCGCCCCTGTCCGCATCGATGGCCCTGGGCATGACCACCAATGGCGCGGCCAACGAGACCCAGGCGCAGATGCGCAGGACCCTTGGCTTCGGCGATCTCACGATGGACCAGATCAACGAGGCGTACCGCGGCCTGATCGATCTGCTGGTCGGACTCGATCCGCGCGTCGACTACAGTAACGCGAACTCCATATGGTACCGCGAGGAGTTCCCCTTCGAGGAGAGCTTCTTTCAGACCGCACGTGATTACTTCGACGCCGAGGTCGCCGGCCTCGACTTCACCGATCCGGCTTCGCTGGACACGATCAACGGCTGGGTTTCGCAGAGCACGAAGGGCAAGATCGAATCGATCATCGAGAAGATCGGTTCATTGGACGTGATGTTCCTGATCAACGCGATCTACTTCAAGGCGAACTGGGTCTATGCCTTCGACAGCGAGGACACGGTCGCGGCGGCATTCCATTGCGCGGATGGCACCGAGCAGTCGGTGATGATGATGAGCCGTTCCTGCCGAGGTCGGTACCAGTACAACGACCTGTTCGAGGCCGCTGACCTGAGGTACGGCGGTGGTGCGTACAGCATGGTCGTGCTGCTCCCGCGTGAGGACCGAACACTGGATGAAGTTCTTGCTGCCTTGAGTGCTTCGCAGTGGGACGAATGGATGGATGGGTTCGTCGAGCACGAGGAATTCAATCTCGACATGCCGCGATTCCGTCTGGAGTACAGCGCCCTGCTGAACGACACCCTGGCCGCCATGGGAATGCCGGATGCATTCGATCCGAAGGTAGCGGATTTCACCGGGATGTCACGGGATCACGGCTTGGAGCTGTTCATCAGCAGGATTCAGCAGAAGACCTTCCTGGATGTCAACGAGGCAGGCACCGAGGCCGCGGCAACCACCGCGGTGACAGTCACATACGAGTCCGCTACACCGGGCCTGTACATCGATCGGCCGTTCCTGTTCGCGATCCGCGAGCGGTTCTCCAACACCACGCTGTTCATCGGCACGATCGGAGCGCCGCCGTCGGAGTGACGGCCAGAGCCGAGGCGCCCCCGGGGGGAGAGCCGATGAGACACCAGCGCGGGCTTGTCATCGTGTTGATTGCTTCGGTCCTGTTCTGCGCCTGGTCGTGCAAGGGAGCACGCAAGGGTGGCGGGGACACGGACGCGGACACGGATGTTGACACGGACGCGGACACGGACACGGACGCTGACACGGACGCGGACACGGACACGGACGCCGACACGGACACTGACACCGACGCTGACACGGACGCGGACACGGACACCGACACCGACACGGACGACGAGTCCGTGATCGTGGACCTGATCACGGACCTGTCCGAGCCGGCCGACAACCTGACCACGGTGAGCCTGCGCGACCACGAGCCGATCTTCTTCGACATGACCTGGCCCAACGCGCACGCGCGGGTCGAGATCTTCGATTCGGCCCGGGAGCACGGGTTTCCGCTGTACTTCGAGATCGAGCCGGCGACCCGGGTGATCCTCGACTACGAGTTCCCGCTCGAGGGCAAGGTCGAGAGGCTGACTCACACCCAGGACGCGGTCGAGGTGGCGCTGATCCCCTCGGCCGCGATTCACGTCCTGTACCGCTCCAGCCCGCGCTTTGACGAGCTGCTCGAGGCCCTGGAGACCGCACAGCAGAACGACGAGACCGTGCTGGTCACCGAGAAGGACGACCTCGGCATCATCGACGTACGTCCGGCGCTGGGGGACTAGGTCGGGAACACCGTTCTGCACGGAGGAGGCGCAGAGGATGGCTGGCCTTGGCGAACACCGCATCCCGATCTTCCTCGCGGCCGGGATCCTCGCCGCATCCGGACTCGCCTGGCCGCTCGCTGTGTCCGCGTGCTCCTTCGGGACGCCGGACGAGCACACCCTCGATCCCGAGGAGGAGCGCCTCGACAGCCGCCCGCCGGGTGCGGTCGATATCATCTGGAGCGATGTCACGCGGGGCACGGATCCGCCGAACCGGGTGGAATGCGATCACACCGCATCCAGCTGTGACGACATCGGCTTCCTCTTGCTGGAGGTCGTTCCGCCCGAGGACGATCGCACGCCCGCCGAGTCGATGGGCTACCTGTTCGAGGTCGTGGACGGCAAGCTGCCCACGGGCTTCAGCTTCCCGACCGGGCCGGTGCGGGCCACCCAGATCAACCGCATCGGCTTCCACTGGATCGACGGGGCCGAGCAGGAGCAGGAGAGCTTCGGTTTTCATTACACGGTGAGAGCCGTGGACCTGGGCGGGAACCTCGGCCCGGCCTCGCGAGCTGTGCGATTCAGCGACCCGGGAACGGGCGGCTGCACCGCGGTCGGCAGGCGCACCGGGTCGTTGTGGCCGGTGATCTCGATAATACTGCTCGGCCTGCTGTCCGGGCGGCTCGGGCCGCGGCCCTAGCGCGGCAGCGCCTTTCGAGGCCTCCGGATGTGGGCCTTCTCGTCGCCCGGCTGTCGGCGGTCTTGCCGCCCGCCGGCGACTGCACTACGATGCCCTCATGGCCTGGAAGAAGCGAAGCCGTCCCAAGCCGACCTGCCCCGACTGCGGGGGCGTGCTGTTGCTGCACCCGACCTGAGAGCGGATCGGGCTACGCTGCAGGTCCTGCGGCAAGGAGTTCTCGGTCGGGCAATGTGCGGGCGATCTGGACGAGGAGCTGGAGCAGGCCGTGGGCCGGGTCCGCGCGGATCGGCTGTCGTGACCGACTGCGATCGGGAGCCACGATGGCGCTGAGCGAGGCTCGTCTGGCCTTCCTGCGCGACGACTTCGTGCAGGGCTTCACCGCGTATTGCGGGCTGGAGGCGCTCGAGATCGACGAGGGCCGGCTGGTCTCGCGAGTGCGTATCCAGCCACAGCACCGCCAGCAGGACGGCTTCATCCACGCCGGCCTGATGGCCACTCTGGCCGACCACAGCGCGGGGTACGCGGCGTACACCCTGGTGCCCGACGATCACCGCATCCTCACCGTGGAGTTCAAGGTGAATTTCCTGCGGCCCGCCTCGGGCGACGAGCTGATCTGCCGCGCGCAAGTGATCCGGCCCGGGCGCAAGCTGCTGGTCTGCGAGTCCGCGGTGTTCGACCGGAGCCCAGAGGGTAAGGTCGAGGTGACCCGGCTGCTGGCCACCATGGCCGCCGTACAGCAGGACCGCCTGGCCCGCGCAGGGGAGGGCTGATGCATCGCATCGACTCGACGGCCTGCTCCTGGCTCGCCGCGCTGCTCGCCGTGCCGGCGCTGGCCGGCTCGCCGCCCGCGCCGGATCGGCCCGGCCTCTTCGAGGTCGGTCACACGGTGTTCTCGATAACGGACGCGGCGCGCGACGACCGCACGCTCGAGGTGCAGCTGTTCTACCCGGCCGATCCGGGCTCGGGCGGCGGCGAGCACAGCTACTACCTGACCATGGACATCGGCGTGGCCGTGGTCGGCGCCACCTCGGAGATCGCGTACGACGACATCCCGGCGTCGGGGCAGGGGCCCTTTCCGCTGATCGTGTTCTCCCACGGCGCGACCAGCCTCAACATCCAGTCGGTGCGGCTGCTGGAGATGCTGGCCAGCCACGGCTTCGTGGTGGCGGCGCCCAATCACACCGGCGACACCACCCTCGACATGATGCAGGGCACCCAGCTTGCGCAGGAGGAGATCGCGCGCCACCGCCCGGCAGACGTCGGCTTCATGATCGACGAGATGATCGAGCGCGGCCGCACCGCGGACGACGCGCTGGAAGGCCGCGTCGACGCAGAGCGCATCGGCGTCACCGGGCATAGCTTCGGCGGCTTCACCACGCTGGTCTCGGCCAGCGGCATCGCCCGCGACGAGATGGTGGTCGAGCCGGACCCGCGGCCCGGCGCCTTCATGCCGATCTCGGTGGCGGGCAGCGAAGAGATCGACGACGAGCGGCTGGCCGCCGTGACCCGGCCCTTCCTGTTCCTCGGCGGCACCGCGGACCAGATGACGCCGATCGATCCCGAGACCACCCGTCCCTGGGAGCTGCTCGGCTCGCCCGAGCGCTACCGGGTCGACGTCACGGGCGCCACGCACACCCACTTCGCAAACGTCTGCGAGGTGGGCGATGCGCTGATCGAGGCCGGCCTAGAGCAAGAGACCTGGCCCTCGATCGGCGCGGAGCAGCTGGTGGATCTGTACGACCGGACCTGCACCGGAGACGCGCTCCCGCTGGCCACGGCCCAGCGGATCCAGAACCTGTACGCGGTGAGCTTCTTCCGGCGGCACCTGGCCGGCGACATGCGCTACGCGACCTTCCTCACCGAGGCGTACGCCGCGGCAAGCGAGCCGGAGGTGGCCTTCTTCACCACGGTGCCGGCGCCGGGCGGCGGGGACGGCAAGGGCTGCGGGATCGGGTTCGAGCTGCTGGCGCTGCTGCCGCTGCTCGCGGCGAGGCGGCGGGGCTGACCGCTACTTCTGCTCCTCGGCGTACCAGGCCTGCCGGTGGTCGGCGCACTCCAGCTCCTTGCCGAAGAAGCCTGCGATGTGCCGTGGCTTCTGCTTGCACTCGCGGAACAGGTAGCCCATGTAGTTCTCGTTCGCGCCGTGCCGGCGGAAGCGAACCAGCCACTGATCGTCGATGCTGCCCTTGACAGGCATCCCGTCCGCGGCCTGCTTGCCCTTGGGCACCATGCGGCCCTCGAGCCGGCCCTCGGTCTGCTTCAATGTAAGGGTGAACTTCTTGCCGTCGGCGTTGACCAGCCACGTCCCCGAGACGTCGGGGAGCTCGGGCTTCTTCTCCTCCTCGGCGCTCGCGGAGAGCGCGGCGAGCAGGATGACGGCGGCGAGCAGGACTGACCGCTTCATCTTCGACTCCTTGGCGGATGGACCTGCTGTGAGTCTAGTCCGTTGCCGGGGCGCAGGGCCAGACAAGATGTGTCGCGTTGCGGGGGGGCGCGCGCTCCGGGTTTCAGCTCTTGGAATCGTCCTCGTCACCGACCGGCTCCAGCGTCTCCTCGACCTCGGCCTCGGCCACGGCCGCGTCCAGCTCGGCCTCGGTCGGCTCGGCCTCCTGCTCCACCTCGGGACTGGTGTACGACGGCTCGCTGTACACCGGCACGTAGCTCGGCACCGGGTCCGGGTGCGGCTCGTGCGCGGGCGCGGAAGCGGATGCAGTGGTCGCGGCCGGCTCGGGCGCGCGTTCCTTTTCCTTGGGTTCCTCGGGCTTCTTGCGCGCGGTCACGGCGAGCTGCATCACCACTCCGGCGATGCCGAGCGCGCCCCAGGCCGCCAGCCACAGCAGGTGCTCGGTGTCGAGCGCCTCGGGCCGGCGCAGCATCCGCTGGAGCAGCGCCGGCTGGAGGAAGAACAGCGTACCCGCGACCACGCCGGCCGCGCCGCCAAAGGCCGTGGCCAGCACGATCACCAGCCGCTGCAGCAGCAGCGCGGCCACGCCGCCGATCACGCCCGCGGCGACCAGCGCGAACACCGGCGCCAGCATGCCGGCGGTCGAGAAGGCGCCGGCCGCCAGCAGCACACCCAGGCCCGCGCCGAAGACGAACAGGCCCAGGTAGTACAGCAGCACCAGCAGCGCGGCGCCGATGCCCCCGCCGAGCAGGCCTGCGCCCAGCGCCGCGGCCGTGCTGCCCTCGGTCCAGGCGTACATCAGCCCGCCGGCGAGCAGGCCGCCGCCGAGCAGGCCGCCGACGGCGAGCATCAGCTTGAACAGGCGGTACCCGTACAGGCAGTTGACCAGGCCCACCGCGGTACAGATGCCGACCAGGGACGGGATGACCTCGGGTGGGAGCTGAATCTGCATGGCTAGCGAGGTTGTACCTCGGATCGACGAGCCGTGCCTTGCTTCACCTCTCCCCCCGGCCCGGCCTGGCACCACTCCGCGGGGCTTGCCCCGTGATCTCGCGTCTAGAACTGCAGTCCAAGACCGAACACCCCGCCCCGGGCGCCGTCGGGCCGCGCGATCGGCGCGAACAGCGGGTACACGGCCAGGGTATCGCCGCCCGACAGGTCGAGGGCCGGCTTCTTCTTTTGCTGCTGCTTTCGTACCTGCCTGCGGATCACCAGGTCGTCGATCGCGAACAGGCTGATCGAGACCAGGCCCAGCGTGCCCACGCCCGCGGTCATGCCGTACGGCACCAGGCCCTCTTCCATCGCGCCGAGAGCGATCAGCACCGCGCCCGCGGCCAGGTCCAGGCCGTACCCGATCCAGCCCACGATCCGCAGCGCCGGGATGCCCCTGACCCCGGCCCGGCCGCGCACGCCCGAGCCGCCCGAGTTGGTCACCGGCAGCATCGCGGTCAGGATGATGAGGGCCACGGAGCCTTTGATGATGTTCGCTTCGAACTCGTAATCGTCGTCGAGGTTCAGCTCCACCGACAGGGTCAGGCCGAACATCGACACGCCGGAGACGAAGCCGAGGATGCTCGCCACCAGCGGCCAGGTGGTGCTGACCGGCTTGGCCGGCCGGGCCTTGCCCGGCTCGGGCACGGGCTCAACGGGTGCGGTCCGGTCCGGGCTCGGGGCCGGACCGGGCGCCGGGGCCGGACCGGGTGCCGGCGCTGCCGAACTCGCCACGCCGCTTACCAGTGCATCGAGCGCGGGGTGGACGTCGTCGAGCAGCGCGGCCTCACCGCCCTTGACCCGGCGGGCCACGCTGTTCTCGACGCGCGCATTGCGGATGTCGATCAGCTTGAGGTTGACGAGGAAGGTCTCGCCGAACTTGCCCACGTTGCCGGTCAGCACCCAGTCCACGCCCAGCGCGCCGCCGATCTCGGCCATGCACGAGGCATCGTCGCAGCCGATGAACTCCTTGGCCTTCTCCAGGCCGAGCATCGACTCGATGTCGCTCTTGGTGATCACCTCGTACAGGTTGAACCCCCGCATATCGGTGGCCATCATGTCGCTCAGCACGTCGAGCTGGGCCTGGGTGATCCCGCTCTTGGCCTGCAGCTCGAACACGGCCAGCTTGGGCTTCTCCGCCAGCACCGCCGCCGGCAGCAGGAGCAGGACTATCAGGACCAGGGTTCTCCGCAACGCCATGCCAACGTCCTCCCGGCAATCCTGATATCACGTTTGATCGGCAGGTCACAACTGTTTCCGGGATTCGTGGAGCGTTCGCGCTTACACCGCCTCGGCGACCTCGATGCTCGCCGCGGCCTCGGCCTGCGCCACGCGATCGATCGTGGCCTGCCAGGCCCGTGCGCCGATGTCGTCCAGGGTGGTCTCGTAGCGCGCCTCCCAGATGCCGCGGACGCGCCAGCCCACGCCGAAGGCGTCGCGGATCTCGTCCCGGGTCACGCGCCGCGGCCCGCCCCAGCGCGGCTCGCGCTCGCTGAAGCAGATCAGGTGGAGCACGCCGCCGGGCTCGACCACCCGACGCAGGCTCGCCGCGTACGCGGAGCGCTCGTCATCCTTGAACACGTGGAACAGACCCGAGTCGAGCACCGTGTCGAAGCTCCGGCCGAGCCGGCCGAGATCCAGTGCGTTGACCACGCGGAACTTGATTCTCTGATGCCGCACACGCGCCTTGGCCTTGGCGCGGGCGATCGCGGTCGGCGAGACGTCCACGCCAACGACCTCGTGGCCGTGGGCGTCGAGGAACAGCGCGTTCTCCCCGGTGCCGCAGCCCACGTCCAGCACCCTGCCCTTGATTTTTCCGGCCTCCTCGAGGCAGATCAGCGCGCCCTGAGCGTGTCCGATGTCCCAGGGTGGACGGCCCTCCCTGTACTCGCGGTCGAATCGGCTCATCCTCGGCACCTCCTCGGTCTAGAGCAAGCAGGAACCATGCCCGGGTGCGCGGATCGGCCATGGGCTGGCGGTCAATGCTTCGTGATCATTGTGAAAAATTGGAAGCGCGGCGCCTCGGGCCCTCGCTTCCGGTTCGCTGTCACCTGCCTCGCTTGTACCGGACCTGTCTCGCATCGACGACACCCCGAGACAGCGTGCAGCGACCGGCCTTGGTAGAGGTTGCTGCATCCGGGCTTGTTCTGCGCGCGCGTTTTCTTTAGACTGTCTTCAGGCTGACACCATGAAACCCGCGATTCATAGATCAGGTATCCTGTGCGCGCTCGCCCTGCTGCTCCTCTGCACCGGGGCCGACGCCGCAGAGGGTATCAGCGCGAGCCTGCTCAACCTGACGGGCGACAAGCGGGTCAAGATCGTCTTCTCCCGCGACACCACGGCCGGAGGCCGGAACTTCTTCGGCGAGGCCAACGTGTTCAAGATGTACGTGTACGACACCGCGGACGACGAGATCCGCGAGATCAAGAGCAGCCTCGACGACTACAGCAAGCCGCTGATCACCCACGACGGCCAGCGCATCGTGTACTCGGACCGGGTGGAGCACAAGGTCCGCGTGATCAACTGGGACGGCTCGGGCCAGCGCGACCTGGTCAACGGCTTCGCCGGTTCGCTGTGGTACGACGAGGCCTCGGACAAGGAGTGGGTCTACTACCAGGAGAACGGCAACGGCGACAACAGCTCCAACCCGATCAAGCGCCTCGATATCGACAACACCGGTGACAAGCTGCTGGTCTGGAACCAGACCGAGACCAACGCCCTGTGGATGTCGATCTCGGGTGACGGCGCGCGCATCGCCTCGAGCTGGCCCTGGAGCAAGTGCGGCGCGATCGAGCCGGGTTACGGCGGCGGCGGCGGGGGCGGCATCTACTATCCGGACACCGGGTACTACACCACGGGCTGCTGGACCACGATTCTGCCCGACAGCAGCTACAAGCTAGGCGTGTTCGACGGCCCGCACCGCGCATGGAAGGTCTGGGACTGGCCCACGGGATCGATGCGCACGCTCGATCTGCACAGCGCACCGGGCATCGACGGCTGGGAGATCTACCATCCCAGGCTCTCCAACCACCGGCGCCACCTGGTGATGACCGGACCGTACAGCGTCGGCTCGATGGGGGCCAACAACATCGGCAACGGCGGTCCGCAGGTCGAGGTCTACTTCGGCAAGCTCGACGCCGGCTTCACGCGGGTGACCGACTGGATCAAGGTCACCAGCAACAGCCGGGCCGATTTCTGGCCCGACGCCTGGGTCGACCCGGCGGTGCCGAACAACGTTCGCATCGACAGCTTCACCGCAACACCCGATGCGATCCGTACCGGCGAGTCGGCCACCCTGGCCTGGGCCACGACAAACGCCACCTCGGTCTCTATCGCTCCGGGCATCGGCGGCGTGGCCGGCGACGGCTCACAGCAGGTCTCGCCGGCCGCGAACACGACCTATACCCTCACCGCCGAGGGGCAGGGCGGCCCGGTCACGCGGCAGGTCACGATCACGGTGGAGTCGCCGCAGCTCGACGAGCTGCGGGTCACTCCGGCGACCAGCACGATCGAGATCGGCCAGGCCCTGGGCTTCAGCGCCGAGGCGTACGACCAGTTCGGCGATCCAATCGCCGTGGTGATCGACTGGACCGTGAGCTCCGGCGGCTCGATGAGCCCGTCCTCCAGCGGCGTGGCCGTGACCCAGCACGGCTCGACCTTCACCTCCGACGGCAGCACCGGGACCTTCACGATCAGCGCGGCCTCCGGCGGCGTGACCGGCACGGCCGCGGTGACGGTGTGGGATCCGAGCGCGCTGCACATGAGGATAAACTGCGGCGACGGCACGCCGCACGTGGACGGCTGGGCCGACGAGGATCCGTACCGCACCGGCGGAAACACCTACGATTTCCACGACCCCACGGATTTCAACGGCCAGCCCGATCCGGCGCCGTCCGACGTGTACCAGACCTGCATTCACCTCGACCACTCGTACTCGATCCTGGTACCGGCCGGCGAGTACATCGTGCGGATCCATTTCTTCGACAACGTGGGCGGCACGGGCCGGGCGATGGACTACACGATCGAGGGCACCAAGGTCCTCGACGACTTCAGCATCGTGGCCGCGGCCGGCGGCGGAGGCAAGGTGCTGATCCGCGAGTTCAACGTCACCGTGGACGGCGACGGCCTGCAGATCGTGGCCGAGAAGGACCAGGGCAACGACGCCTTCGAGACCGGCATCGAGGTGATCGCCCGCTCGACGTCCGATACCGAGGATCCGCGGATCGCGATAACCGCGCCGGCCGAGGGGACGACCGTCACCGGCGACGTGCTGATCGAGGGGACCGCCTCGGACAACGCTTCGGTCTCCAAGGTCGAGGTCCAGATCGACGACGGGCCCTTCGAGCTGGCCTCCGGCACGCTGAGCTGGAGCTTCACCCTGTTCAGCGACACGCTGGTCGACGGTGAGCACACGATCAGCGCCAGGGCCACGGATCCATCGGACAACACCGCGCAGACGAGCATCACCATCAACGCCGACAACGCACCCTCGCTCGCGATCATCTCGCCGGTCGGCGGTGAGCAGTGGAACGCCGGGACCACGCAGCTCATCCGCTGGACCACGCGCAACATGGACAACGTGTCGATCTTCTACTCCCTCGACGGCGGCATGACATATCACGAGCTGGTGCAGACCGTGTTCGACGGCGACCCGGACTGGGAGAACTACCCCTGGGTGGTGCCCAACGCATCCACGGACGAGGCGCGGATCCTGATCCAGGGTTACTTCGGCGAGGTGCCCACCGAGTCGAACCTGTTCAGCATCATCGGTTCGGGCGGCGGTATCGAGATCACCAGCCCCTCGGGCGGCGAGACCCTGACCGGCGGCGAGACCTCGCAGATCCGCTGGATCGCCGAGGACGCCGAATCCGCGCTGCTCGAGTTCTCCTCGGACGACGGCGGGAACTGGACGCGCGTGGCGTCCGTCGGCGCGACCGATGCCGGCTGGGGCGACTACTCGTGGTCGGTGCCCAACATCGCCTCCGAGTACTGCCGCCTGCGGGGAACTACGCCGGCAGGGGCGAGCGACACCACCGAGCCCTTCGCCATCGTGCCCGGCACGGTCGAGGCCGGAGAGCTGGAGGTGACGCACTTCAGCTTCACCGCCACGGTGCCCGGACTGCCCGGCGGGATGAGCGAGGTCTCGGTCGCGGGGCAGAGCTTCCCGGTGGACGCCGAGGGACGGGTCTCGGTCGAGGTGGCGGTGCCCGAGGGCGTGGCGAGCATCGTGTACGCGATGTCCGGCACGGACGGAGAGGAGGAGTACGAACGCCTGATCAAGATCGAGCTGGAGGATGCGGAGCCGCCGATCGAGGGCCTCGCCGTTTCCGCGGCCGCGTTGCGGTCCTTTGTCGGCGACCGCAACGGCGTGCTGGTGTGGGTCGACGCCGGGGGCCGCATCAGCGCGCTCGATTTCCGCGAGGCCGAGCCCGAGGTGCGGATCATCTCGAGCGACATCGACAGTCTCAACCCGCTGGTCTCGCCCGATGGCACACGGGTGGTGTACAGCCAGGGCATGCCCAACGGGCCCAAGCGGATCTTCCTGCGCAGCCTTTCCGGCGGCCCGGCCCAGCAGATCGCCACCGGCGACGTGGGCTACTGGCATATCCCGGGAGCCGGCGAGGAGGCCATCGTGTACTGCGACTGGTCGAGCCGCCAGGACAATGGCGCGGGCGGCATGACCTACAAGCAGGCGCTGGTCCCGGGTGAGATCACCGCCGACGGCCTGCCCGAGACGCTGGTCGGCCGCGCGATGGACGCCGGGCCCAACGCGCATCTGACCTGGCTGGGTCACGTGTACAACAACCTCTGGGCCTATGACCTGCGCACCGGCACGGAGTACAGCTACGAGCAGTTCTTCCTCTTCGACGACGCGGTGGCCGACCACCAGACCTGCAACGGCTCGATGGCGCCGGACGGCTCGGCACGGATGATGAGCCTGGTGATCCCTCACATCTACGTGCGCATCTTCGGGCACGACGCCGGGGCGGACGTGTTCCGCGAGACATCGCGCTTCGAGCCGCCGCCGGGCATGGAGGAGTGGGAGTTCCCCGAGTGGTCCACGCACCCGGACTTTGCCACGGCGGCGCTGCATCCGGGGGACCTGAACCTGCGGCTGTTCGTTCTCAAGGTGGCCGACGGCACGGTGGTGCCCGAGATGTTGCAGATCACGGGCGAGGATGCGTCCGTGACCTACAGCCATCTCTACCTGGAGCCCTGACCATGCAGCACAAGACCCGGCTCCTGCTCGTGCTCGCGGCCCTGGCGGCCGCGCTGGCCGTCGGCGGATGCAAGGGCACCGTGCTCGACCGCACCGGCGGCGACGAGGATCCGCAGCCGGCCGAGCGCTTCGTGGTGGAGTCGCTGGGTCTGCAGGGCACGACCGATCAGGACTGCGGCGTGACGATCGGGGGACAGCCGGACAGGGACGGCGCGGACGATCAGCGGTGGGAGGCCAGCTTCCTGCTCGACAGCGGCAGCGGCGCCGGATCGCTTCCCGCGGACAGCGGGGAGCTGCAGGTCCATACCGTGGCCGTCGGGGCGACGCCGGTCGGTGGAGGAAAGAAGCTGCACAAGCGGGTGACGATCACGCTGTATGAGTAGTTTTTGGTTTTTGGTTATTAGTCTTTAGTCTTTAGTCTTTTGACCACTCTTGTCCCAAATAGCCTTCGCGTGAGGCCCTCTTGGGCGCGATAGTAGGCGCCTGAGCCAGGAAAGAAGGGCGTTTCCGCTGCCAGGTCTTGGACAGCCGAACCGGGAGCAGATAGGGGACCTGGACCATGATTT
>Ga0272442_10006689_pt1 | contig 15100 bp, 16 predicted proteins | sample SSMForm2O_FD_200262 | JGI IMG/M metagenome (GOLD analysis project Ga0272442, IMG submission 200262) | Marine sediment archaeal communities from Little Sippewissett salt marsh, Falmouth, MA, United States - SSM-Form-2O | ecosystem: Environmental > Aquatic > Marine > Wetlands > Sediment ...
AATTTGAGGCCGTAGGATATGTGTATGAGGATCAGGAGGCCATTTCCCATCTTTTTCGGGTGGGCGCGGGGCTGGACAGCCAGATCCTGGGGGATTTCGAAATCATCAGTCAGTTAAAGCATTCCTTTAATAAGTCCAGGGAAAATGGGTTGGCCAACGCATTTCTGGAACGTCTTACCAATTCTGTGATCCAGGCCAGCAAACGCATTAAAAGTGAAACGGGTATTTCCTCCGGTGCGACTTCCGTGGCCTTTGCAGCCGTACAGTATTTGCTTGCCAGGGTCCCTGAGATCAGCCAGCGGAATATCCTGCTATTCGGAACCGGGAAGATCGGGAGGAACACCTGTGAGAATCTGGTAAAACACACCAAAAACCCCCATATCACACTCATCAACCGCACCATGGAGCGGGCCGAAGAAATCGGGGGGAAATTTCATTTGAACGTAAGGCCTTACCGGGAATTGCCTGAGGCTGTCAGGGAGGCTGATATTGTTATTGTTGCAACGGGGGCGGACAGGCCAACCATACATGCAGAGATGCTCCCGTCCGACAGGGCGTTTTGGATCCTGGATCTGTCCATGCCTATGAATGTTTCGCCAGAAGTGAGTGCACTTCCAGGGGTGACGCTTGTACATCTGGATCAGCTTTCCAAAATTACCGATAGCACCCTTGAGGCCCGCAAGAAGTTCATTCCCCAGGCTGAAAAGATTATTGATGAAATTCGGGGAGATTTTGATCAGTGGCTGGAAAGCAGAAGGTTTGCCCCGGTGATCAAAGCGCTCAAGTTGAAACTGGAAACGCTAAAGGAAGAGGAGCTTGATTTTCAGTCTCGCAAGATTCACGATTTTGACAAGGACCAGGCGGACAAGGTTTCCAATCGGATCATTCAAAAGATTACCCGCCAATTTGCGAATCATCTCAAGGATACGGAAATTGACACCGAAGAAAGCATGGAATTGATCCGAAAAGTATTCCAACTGGAAATTGAAACCCCATGACCCGCCGCCTAAGGATTGGTACGCGCGATAGCGAACTGGCCCTATGGCAGGCCCATTTTGTCCAGGACAGGCTTACCCAAAAAGGTCAGGATTCCGTTTTGGTGCCGGTGAAATCCACCGGAGACCTCGTGCTGGACAAACCCCTCTACGAACTTGGAATCACCGGAATTTTTACCAAGACCCTGGATGTCGCCCTGCTCAAAGGGGAGATCGACCTGGCGGTACATTCCATGAAGGACGTGCCCACGGCATTGCCTTTAGGCATAGTGCAGGGGGCCGTATTTCAAAGGGCCAATCCGCTGGACCTTTTGGTGCATAAGGGGTTGGATTTCTTAAATGCAGAAGGGATTGTCGCTACTGGCAGCCTCAGGAGAAAAGCACAATGGCTGCACAGGTATCCGCTCCATGAAATCGTCGACCTCAGGGGGAATGTAAATACCCGCATGCAAAAACTGGAAGAAAACCCCTGGAATGCCGCTATTTTTGCAGCCGCAGGGCTGGAGCGCATTGGACTGCTGCCCGGTAACTACAGCGAGCTGCACTGGATGTTGCCGGCTCCGGCACAGGGAGCCGTTTTGGCGGTCTGCAGGGAGGAAGACACCCATACGCGTCAAATCCTTTCGGCTCTGAATCATGAGCAAAGCGATCGCTGCACCTCTTTGGAGCGCGAATTCCTTCGGGAGCTGGAAGGCGGATGCACGGCGCCCATTGGGGCAATCGCACAGGTCCAGGGCTCATCTGTCAGGTTCCGGGGCGGAGTCTTTTCACTGGACGGCAGCCAGACAGCCCTGATCGATAAAGAGGTTTCCGTTCAGGACGCTAAGCATTTAGGACAGCAATGCGCCCGTGAAGTATTGAGCAATGGGGGAGACCTGATTATGGATTCCATCAGAAAATCCCAGGGGCAATGAAACGATTGCTATCCACCAAAATGCTTAAGGCAGACCATTCGAAACGGCTCAAAACAGCCGGCTGGGACCTCACCCAGTACAATGCAATTTCGGTGGAGCGGTTACCCGTAAGTTCTAAACCTGGGACCAGGTTGGCGATCTTTAGCAGCAAGCATGCGGTCCGGGCGTGTCTCTCCGGCCCCGGACCCGTTGACCTCTCTGGTGTCCCCTGCCTTTGCGTTGGGGAGAAATCAAAAGCACTCCTCGCAAAATATGGGATAGAGGTCCTGGAGGTGGCAGATACTGCATCAGCACTGGCTGAAAAGATCTCTCAAAAATATACCGATAAGACTTTTATTTATTATTGTGGTGACCGGAGGCTGGACATTCTGCCTAATGCCCTGAATGAACTTGGCCTGGACTGGGAGGAAGAAATGGTATATCGTACTTCTATAATCCCAAGGCAATTTCAAACCAGCTTCCAGGGGATCCTTTTTTTTAGCCCCAGCGGAGTAGAGAGCTTTGTGGCTAAAAATGATCTCAAGGGCGCACAGGCCTTCTGTATTGGGGAGACTACAGCCAGCGAAGCTAAAAAATATACCGATCGAGTTTTAATAGCAGCTGAACCTACTTTAGAAGCCTTGGTGAACCAGGCGATCAGTGCGCATAACCCCGTGAATTCCTGATGATCTATGACGATACCTGTAAAGAATGATCTTTTTCTAAAGGCCCTAAAGGGAGATTCCGTACCCAGGCCCCCCGTTTGGATGATGCGGCAGGCAGGTCGCTACCTGCCCGAGTTCATGGAGATTCGGGAAAAATATGATTTTTTCACCCGTTGCCGTACCCCGGAACTCGCCTCTGAGATCACGGTGCAGCCCATCCGGAGATATGGGATGGATGCGGCCATTTTGTTCAGCGATATCCTGGTAGTGCCTCAGGCAATGGAGATCGAGGTGGAGATGAAACCCGGTGTAGGGCCGTGGTTGCCCAGTCCGATCCGATCTGCGGCTGATGTTGAGCGTGTCGTGGTTCCAGATGTAGAAGAAAGCCTTGGCTATGTTATGCAGGCCATAAAGATGACCAATGAGAAGCTTCAGGGGGAGGTCCCGCTGATCGGATTCGCGGGCTCTCCCTGGACGATCTTCTGCTATTGCGTCCAGGGACAGGGAAGCAAGAACTTCGATCTTGCGAAGTCTTTTTGTTTTACAGAGCCGCAGGCAGCACATGTCCTGCTTCAGAAAATAACAGATACCACGATTGCCTATCTCAAAGCAAAAGTGGCAGCCGGGGTTCACGCCGTGCAGGTATTTGATTCTTGGGGTGGCATGCTATCTCCCGTGGACTATGAAGAGTTTTCGTGGAGATATATCAGGCAGATTGTGGATGCGCTCCAACCCCTGGCTCCGGTCATTGTATTTGGCAAAGGATGCTGGTTCGCTCTGGAAACCATGTCCAGGAGCGGGGCTTCTGCCCTGGGCGTAGACTGGACCTGCGCCCCCGGAGTGGCCCGAAAGCTCAGCGGGGGTCAAATCACCCTGCAGGGAAATTTTGACCCGGTCCGCCTGCTTTCACCTCCTGAAACCATCCGGCGCATGGTGCACGAGATGATCCGTGCATTCGGGAAGGACAGATACATTGTAAATCTGGGCCACGGGATATTGCCCACCATCCCTGTTGAGCATGCAGGGGCATTTATCAACGCCGTAAAAGACTACCATGAAGGATAAGTTTTACGCCTACATACAGGATTTGCAGGATCGGATCACCCTAGCCCTGGAAGTGGAAGACGGAAAGGCAACCTTTCGGGAGGATGCGTGGAAACGGGCCGAGGGTGGCGGAGGCCGTACCCGTGTCATCGAAGGAGGGCAGGTCTTCGAAAAAGGCGGGGTAAATATTTCTGCCGTTCACGGTCCTTTACCTGAAAGCATGCAAAAGTATTTCGGCGTGGGGGATGTGGATTTTTTTGCCTGTGGACTGAGCCTTGTGTTGCATCCGGTAAGTCCGATGGTACCTACGGTCCATGCCAACTGGCGGTATTTTGAGATGTACGACAAATCCGGATCGGTGGTAGACCAGTGGTTTGGGGGAGGGCAGGATCTCACCCCCTATTACCTGTTTGAAGAGGACGCCAAACACTTCCATCAGGTATGTAAAAAAGCCTGCGATGCCCACGATGCCTCGTTTTATCCTGAATACAAGGAGAAATGTGACCAGTATTTCTGGAACCATCACCGTGGGGAGGCCCGGGGAGTGGGGGGGCTGTTCTTTGATTACCTGAGGCCAGACGATACCCATTCTGCAGAAGACTGGTATGCTTTTGTCACGGGCGTGGGGGATTCATTCCTGGAAGCGTATCTTCCCATAGTCCAATCTCGTAAAGAGTTGACCTATAAACCCGGGCATCGTGAATGGCAGGAAATACGAAGGGGTCGCTACGTGGAATTCAATTTGGTTCACGACAAGGGGACCCTGTTCGGGTTGAGGACCAACGGACGAATTGAAAGCATCCTGATGAGCCTGCCTCCGGCCGTGCAATGGCGTTATGACTACCATCCAGATCCAGGGTCCGAAGAATCCCGCCTACTCGGAGTATTGAAAAAGCCCGTGGAATGGGCTTGAGAACCCATCTGTGTATAGCTATCCTCCTAAGGGGTTTCTTCCTTGACGCCCAAAACCAGGGAGCTGATATCGATACCCTTCCCTTCAGAACTACATTTCCGGACAAGATCGCCTTTCGTGTCGCTGGCCAGAATGCCGCAAACCGTTTCGTTTTTCGCGCTGAGGATGGTTCTTCTATCCGCTACCGTCCGGTAAACAGGAATATCTTAAAGATCTCTGCACAGTTTCGCGCCCTGGACCTTGGTTTTGGCATAACCCCTGCGTTCATTAACCCGGAGCGCAACCAGGAAAATGCACGCCTGCGAAACTTTAACTTTCGTCTGTTCCTCGGTCGGTGGATGCAAACCTTTGACTTCTATGACCAGAGAGGCCATTTTGGTGATGTGGAAGGGCGGGAAGTTTATCTGCCAGGGTTGGAATCTCGCAAATTCGGTGGTTCTACGGCCTACGTATTTAACAGGAACTTCTCTTTTCGTGCCCTGGTTTCCCAGAATGAATGGCAAAGGCGAAGTGCGGGGAGTTTTGTCCCGAGAGTGGTAGCGTACTACACCCGTTACAAATTCGTGGAAGATAGCAGTGTTTTTAGGGTGCATTCCTATGATCTGGCCTTGGGCCCCGGATATCATTACAACTGGGTTGTACACCCCAACATCCTGTTGTCCATAGGGAATACTACAGGGATCGGGTTGAATGTGCTGGAAGATGAAGGGGAAACGTCTACATCCCTATTGTGGGAGACTGTTTTTCGCGGAGGCCTGAGTTATAATTCAAACCGCTTCTTCGCCGGGGTGGATTTGAGCTATGCCTTTCTGGAGCATGGACGGGTGCGCGATGTGCGCATCGATGATCGGATCTATTTTGGACAGCTCTATGTGGGGTATCGGATACAGGCCCCTAAAAAATGGGTTGCAACGGCTGAAAAAGTAAATCGTAAATTTGGGATGGAACCCTAAAACCATGAGAACACAGGAGCTTTATCAGGTGGATGCCTTTGCGTCCGAATTGTTTGCCGGAAATCCGGCAGCCGTCTGCATTCTTGAGAAATGGTGGCCGGATGAGCTTATGCAGTCCGTGGCTGCAGAGAACAATTTGGCAGAAACCGCGTTTGCGGTCCCAACTGCCGAGGGGTATGAGATACGGTGGTTTACCCCTGAGACCGAAGTGGCCCTCTGCGGACACGCGACCCTGGCAACGGCCCATGTTCTTTTTAACACGCGGGAGGCCCAGGCATCCGGTATCCGATTCCAAAGCCGGGAGCGCGGGACCCTGGTGGTGAACCGATCCGAAGATTGGTTGGTGTTGGATTTCCCTGCAGATCCGCCAAAAGCCATTGACATGCCAAATGGCCTGCAAGAAGCCCTGGGGGGCGACCCCACAAGCTGTTGGAAAGGCCAAACCGATTTTATGGTGGTCTATGATACTGAAAAAGAGGTCCGTGAGCTCCGCCCCAATTTTCACCTGCTGGACAGGATCCGGGCCCGGGGGATCATTGCTACTGCCCGTGGTGAAACGGATGATTTTGTATCCCGCTTTTTCGCTCCCAATTGTGGCATTCCGGAGGATCCGGTGACAGGTTCGGCCCATACCACCTTAACCCCGTACTGGGCAGGGGTGCTTCAAAAAACCAAACTGACGGCTATGCAATTGTCCCCAAGAGGAGGGGTGCTGCGGTGTGAATTTCTCGGGGACCGCATTAAAATTGCCGGGAAGGCCATTACGTATATGAAGGCAGAGATTTACCTGCCCTAAAGCAAAAATCAGAGACCTATGTATCCATTAAGAAGAAACAGACGACTGCGGGTAAAAGGGGCTATCAGGGACCTGGTCAGGGAGACCTCCATCGCCCCCGCAGACTTTATTGTGCCCCTGTTTGTCGTTGAGGGGACTTCCATCAGGCAGGAAATTCCTTCCATGCCCGGGTATTATCGGTGGAGCCTGGACGAATTGAAGAAAGAAGTACAGGAGCTTTGGGGTTTGGGCTTAAAGTCCGTATTGCTTTTTGTCAAAGTACCGGGGGATTTGAAGGATAACCAAGGAAAAGAAGCCTTAAATCCTGAAGGGTTGATGCAACGGGCCATCAGGACGGTAAAGGATGTTTGTCCTGAGATGTGGGTCATGACCGATGTTGCCCTGGATCCTTATTCCGAATACGGTCATGACGGGATTGTAGGGGAGGGACAGATCCTGAACGATGCCACGACGGAAGTACTGGCGGCAATGAGTGTAAGTCATTCACATGCCGGGGCGGATATGGTTGCTCCAAGCGATATGATGGACGGACGTGTCCTGAGGATCCGCGAGGCCCTTGATTCCGCAGGATTTGAACATACAGGGATTATGAGCTACAGTGCCAAGTATGCAAGTGCTTTTTACGGTCCCTTCAGAGATGCATTGGATTCGGCCCCCGTGGACCTTGCGGAGGTGCCCGCAGATAAGAAGTCGTATCAAATGGATCCCGGCAATCGGCGGGAGGCGCTGGAAGAAGCGGCATTGGATATCGCAGAAGGGGCGGATATTCTTATGGTAAAGCCAGGATTGTGTTATCTGGACATCGTGAGTGACCTCCGACGGGAATTTGACCTCCCCATAGCTGTTTATCAGGTGTCCGGGGAATACGCCATGTTGAAGGCAGCTGCCGAAAAGGGCTGGTTGGACCACGATACGGTGATGATGGAGCAACTCCTGTCCATTAAAAGGGCAGGCGCTGATCTGATCGCCACGTATTTCGCGAAAGAAGCAGCCCGGTTGCTGAAATAAGCAATACCAATTGATATAATAAAACAATAGGTATAATTAAATCATGCACAAAATCAACGTGTTGTTAGTCCTTGGGAGTTGCTGCAGGCCGGGCCTTTGCAATTTAATTGTATCTTAGTTCTATATGTAGTCGTTATGGGGCTTTTGTTCATTTATGCCTTTGTTTCCATTTTCTTTTCTTTCCTGTGTTCGGTCCTCGAAGCAGTGCTCCTGAGCGTTACCCCGACCTTTATCAATATTAAAAAGAAAGAAGGGAAACTCTTCGCTTTTGACCTGGAACACCTGAAGCAGGACGTTGATCAGCCTTTGATCGCGATACTTACCCTGAATACCATTGCGCATACGGTAGGAGCCATATTGGTAGGCGTTCAGGCCAAATCGGCCTATGCAGAGCTGTATGGACAGCAAGAGCAAACGATCTTCGGAATCAGCTTTACGGAAGACCTGATGGTGGGGGTGGTCTCCACGATCATGACCATTTTGATCCTGGTGGCATCCGAAATCATTCCAAAGACCATAGGAGCCACCTATTGGAGGCAACTGGCGCGATTTTCCACGATTGTTCTCAGGGGAATGGTCTGGGTGTTAAAAGTCACCGGTCTGATGTGGCTGCTGCAACTCTTTACCCGACTGATCGGTAAAAGCCACCATGGAAGCGTTCTCAGCCGGGAGGACTTTACGGCCATGGCCGATATAGCCCATGAGGAAGGGGTTTTTGAGGAATCGGAATCCAAGGTGATCAAGAACCTGCTGCAGTTTGATGAAATATGTGTCAAAGACGTGATGACCCCGCGGGCAGTGATGAAAATTGCGCCGGAGACCCAAACCATAGCGTCCTTTGTAAAGAACAACCCCCGCCTGCGCTTCTCGCGTATCCCCGTTCATGGGGAACAGGAAGATCTGATCACAGGATTTGTGCTCAAGGACAATGTCCTGGAAGAAATGATCAATGAGAATGGAGACATGCCGCTAAAGGAAATCAGGAGAGACCTGCAGGTGACGCGGCGGGACACCCCCATCCCACAGCTCTTTGAGACCTTTATCCGAAAAAGGGAACATATCGCGCTGGTCGTGGATGAATACGGATCGGTCAGTGGTCTGGTGACCATGGAAGATGTGATTGAGACCTTGCTGGGCCTTGAAATCATGGATGAAAGTGATAACGTGGCAGATTTGCAGGCCCTGGCAAGGAAAAAGTGGGAAGAACGGGCCAAAAGGACCGGCATTATTGAATAAGATGGAAAGTGCAGTCATAGCTACACCTCTTGGCACAGCCCGTATAACGGGTGATTCCAATGGTATACAGTCCGTCCGCTTGGCCGGCGACCATATTGTTTCTGAGGATATTCCGTTGCTCCTGCATCCCGCCTGCCAACAGTTGAAGGAATACTTTGACGGAACAAGAAAAACATTTGATCTTACCTTAAATCCGCAGGGCACAGAATTTCAACAAAAGGTCTGGAAAGAGCTCAGCAGGATCCCTTATGGAAAAACAGTGTCCTATCTGCAAATGGCACGTCGTTTGGGGGATCCGAATGCCGTCAGGGCCGTTGCGGCTGCCAATGCCAAGAATCCGCTATGGATCCTGCTTCCGTGCCATCGGGTGATCGGTTCAGATGGGGATTTGAGGGGATATGCAGGGGGCATTGACCGCAAAAAATGGCTTTTAAACCACGAAAGCCCTCACAGGCAGACTACATTGTTCAACACCGAACCGACCACCTGGTCTGTACCTTAAGTGATTTGAGCATCACGGCCTTCTGAATGTGTCGGTACTCCTAAAAGATGGCCTTTTAACTTAGGAATTGGTCATATTGGATCGAATGAGATCCCTAATTACAAACTGATGGGTCGGAAGCCTGGTTTTAGGCCCTTTTGAGTCAAATCAATGGAAATTTGGACCAAAAACTGCGTGGAACCTTCAGCGAAATTTTGGTATCTTCTCAGGTAAATTCCTTTGTATGATTGACCGGATTCCACTGGAGCATATCCTCTTTCTGGACATTGAAACCGTTCCACAAAGCGAGGCGTTTCAGCAACTATCAGAAGAGGCTCAGGAGTTGTGGGCCCATAAGACGGAATACAGGCGAAAGGATGAATTTACCCCTGAAGAATTTTACGATCGTGCGGGTATTTGGGCGGAGTTTGGGAAGATTATTTGTATTTCCGCCGGGTTTTTCAGGCAGGAGGAGGAGATGACTTTCAGAATACGAAGCTATATCGGTGAGGAAGACCACCTGCTTCGTGAGTTCAAGGACCTGTTAAAAACCTATTTCAGCGGCCCCAGGCATCTGTTGTGTGCGCATAATGGGAAAGAGTTCGATTTTCCTTACATCGCAAGGCGGATGATCGTCCACGGCATCCCATTGCCCGCGAATCTCTCCCTTTTTGGGAAGAAGCCCTGGGAGGTTCCCCATCTCGATACCATGGAACTCTGGAGGTTTGGAGATTTCAAAAATTACACCTCGCTAAAACTACTTGCCCACGTACTGGGAGTGCCCTCGCCCAAGGAAGATATTGACGGCAGCATGGTCCGGGATGTGTATTACGAAGAGAACGATTTGGAACGGATCGTTAAGTATTGCGAAAGGGATGTAGTTACGGTGGCTCAGGTCTTTCTCAGGCTGCGGAATGAGGGGTTGTTGGCGGAAGACGAGATTGTTTATGTTTAAGAGCTCTATTTTCTTTCCTGGAATAGTGGAGAAATATCTAGTTATTAACATTATTCAAATATTGGGCTTCACTTTACATATTATCACCAGTAGCTTCAAATTCGTTTAATGGTTCATATAATGTGCTGATTGTTATTTTTTTAAGTATGCAAAAAAGGATTTTGATTATAAATAATGAAACGCATTTTATTGATGATTTAATCAATGCTTTAAGTCAACATAAAATCGACATAAAAGATTTCCAGACGGTCCAGCCTATGGAGGCCGAAAGGTTTGATTGCGTGGTTTTATCCGGCGGGGGCAGTGCAGGTGAGGTGTCCGATAGCGAGCAACTTTACAAAAATGAAATCAAAATAGTGAGAGAATCAAGAGTGCCGATATTTGGTATTTGTGAAGGATTCCAAGTTATTGGAAAGGCCTTTGATTCCGATTTCCAAATCTTACGATTATACAGGCAAGGGGTTAACAAAGTTAGGATATTGGTCGATGACCCAATCTTTAGAGGAATAGAAAACCTGGAATTACGTGTATTTGAATACCATCATATAGCGATCGAACATCTAGGGGATCAGCTAATTTCATTGGCAGCATCGGAAGATGGAATTGAAGTAATGAAACATAAACATAAATTGATATACGCCTCTCAATTTCATCCAGAAGAATTACAGGGTGAAAATAACGGGCATACTATTTTGAGAAACTTTCTTTCTATGATTTGAAAATAAATTTTTGATTCAATGCTTGTAGACAATGGCTTCAAAAAGTCCAAAATGGAACCTTCGCTAGGAAGCTATAATCAAATTATATTGTGTGGTATAGACTAAAGGATGAGTAAACTCACTCGAAAAAGAAATAAGGCTCTTGGTTTAGGAGAGTTGATCGCGATTGCACTCGGGGGAATGGTGGGTGGGGGCATATTCTCAATTTTGGGGATCGCTACAGAAAATATAGGAAACGCCACACCTGTAGCTATACTTATTGGAGGGGTTCTCGCTCTTTTTGCTGCATATTCCTATGTGAAGTTAGCCTTACTTTATGAGGACGAAGGAGCAACGTATTCATTCTTCAATAAGGCTTTTCCTAACAACAAACTCGCATCATCAATCATTGGATGGCTGATTGTTTTCGGATACATAAGCACCTTGGCATTATATGCATTTACCTTCGCTTCTTACTTCTGCAGTCACATAGAAATCCTAAACAACGCTGTCTGGCAAAAAATAATCGCTGGACTGATTATTTCATTTTTTGCAATTGTTAATTTGGTTAGTGTGAAAGGAATGGGTAAACTTGAAGACTTACTGGTATATACAAAAATTGTGATTTTATTGTTTATCTCTGGGTTACTCGCCGGAAAAGGGGATATTCAAAACATAATCCCTGTATTTGATAGTCAAACTACACTCGCTCAGATTTTAATTGTATCGTCCATCACTTTTGTCGCATATGAAGGATTTCAGTTAGTTATTCATGCCTATAATGAGATGGATAACCCTCAAAAGAATATACCTAAAGCCATTTATTCATCAATTGCAATTGCAACATTGCTTTATTTGATCCTTTCAATTGCCGCACTTTCTACAATTCCCAAGGAAATTATTATTGAAGATAAAGAGTATGCTCTGGCTGCCGGAGCAAAAACCTATCTAGGGCAATTTGGGCAGTTCATTGTTATTTTTGGCGCCTTATTAGCTACTTCAAGTGCGATAAGCGGAACTCTTTTTGGTGCATCCCGACTAATGGCTGTTATTGCCAATGACGGGTACTTTCCAAAATCCCTTGGGAAAAGGATTAAGACCTATATTCCATACAAGGCCGTTATAACCATGAGTGTTTTTGCCTTTATATTATTAGCAACAGGTGGATTACAAGTCATATTAGAATTTGGAAGCATTACCTTCATTATTGTTTCATTATTAATGGCCTATACCAACTACAAAAAAAGGCTCGAAACCAATTCATCTTTAATATTGACAATTTTAGCTTTTTTGGGGTTGCTTTTAGCTGGTTTATTAATTGTATATTTTGAATACACAGAAAACAAGGAGCAGTTTCTATACATAATAAGTATTTATGTTCTTATTGGGATAGGTGCATTTTTCTATTCAAGAAAAAATAAAACGAGCACCTAATAAGGTGATTAGTATTTGAAAAATAATAAATTGGAAATTCGGCGATTTCAAGCATTACACCTCCCTGAAACTGATGGCACATGTGCTGGGCATCTCCTCTCCCAAAGAGGAGATTAATGGGAGCATGATGGAAGAGGTATATTAAGAAGGTCAGTCTAACAGAGATAGAGCGACACCGATAGTATCACTAAGTTTCTTTTTGTCAGGTTGCACTTTTGACACTACTCTTAACCCATTATATAGCGTATAAAACAGGGCGGCGATTGATTTAAGATCACGACCTTTCCCAATTTGACCTTCTTCCTGTCCCTTTTCAAGGTAATCCAGAAATATTTGTTCAAATTCGTTTTTATTGCTTTCCAAAACTTCGGAAATACTTTCATCATTAGGCACAAGTTCTGCAGTAGTGTTCACAACAAAGCAACCTTTACGATCCTTATCGTTAATCGCCTCTTCAATGGCATTTTGAAACAATTTTGCAAATCCTTCCCGAACATCCATTTGACTATTCAAGAATTGTTTCAATCCCTCAATATTGGTCTTTCTATAAAGCTCGAAAGATTTTTTGAACAATTGCTCCTTATCACCAAAAGTATCGTACAAACTAGCCCGATTAATCCCCAGGTGACTAACCAAATCCTGTACAGAGGTTGCGGCATAACCCTGCTTCCAAAACAGGTGCATGGCTTTGGTCAGTACTTCACTCTCGTCAAATAATTTAACCCTTGGCATAATAGCTACTATTTATCCTGCAAATATATTGTTTTAGAATGTTTGTTCCAATATTAGAATCTTTTTCTGCCAACAAATCGAAGCACAGATCCAAGTCCTACATGGAATTGTCCCTCACTAAGCTCGGTTTCTACTTCTTCCAAAATCAATACCTCATAATTGGGAAAATCACTTTGAATCTCTTCTGTGGAATATAACATATCAATATCTTTGGGGCCGCCCACTTTGGGGTTATCGGAATTAAATCTGAGATGGTTTTTGCTGAATGCTTCAATGATAACCGTTCCTCCAACTTTCAGATACCTATCCACCAGACCATGGAATTGTTCTTTCTTCTCAGCAGGGAAATGTGCATAGATCAATGCTATTGTATCAAAAAATGCATTTTGATAAGATAAAGATCCAAAATCGCCCACGGAATAAGTTAAACTGACTTTATTTGCTGCTGCGAGCTTTTGTGCCTTTTCCTTTCCTTTATCGCTTATATCACAGGCGAAACTATTCCAGCCTTGCTTTGCCGCATATACGGCATTTCTTCCTTCACCTTCAGCAGGAAGCAGTAGCATTCCTTTTTGTAGTTTATCTAGTTCCTGTTTAAAAAAAACATTAGGCTGAGTTCCGTATACAAAGGCCTGCTGGCTATATCTGTCGTTCCAAAATTCCTTCATTTTCCATATTTATAATTGCTAAAATACTATTTGCATGTTGCCTTAACCTTTCTTCCAGGCCAGCATCTTTAGTTGAAGCACTATGGCTTATAACAGGTTCCAGCACATTCATCCCCAGCGAGTCTCCCAGCTTTATTATGGGCAATAAGAACTCCTTCATGGTATATTTATTATAGCCTGTTGATGAATATGATTCTGCAGGTCCACCAGTTGTAGTAGAAATTACCAAAGTTTTATTTTTTAACGCACCCTTAAATTGGCCGTAGACCATGGGTGTAGTAATGCTATCGATCCATATCTTCAAAATAGCAGGCACCCCGTACCAATGAAAAGGAAACTGAAGTACTACATTCTTCGCCCTGATCAAAGCATTTATTTCCTTTTCCGCATTAACCTGATAGTCCGGATACAATTCTATCAGGTGATTCACATGAAGCCCTTTCCTAGTCTCTAAATACTTCAGAATAGTTTTATTGGCATAGGACTGCTCAGGATTCGGATGTCCCGAAATGACTACTGTATCGTGCATAATAATGATCTTTACATTGATACTAGAGCGGTATCACCCTGTTTTAGGGCGATACCGTCAGTGTGCTTATGCCACCAAAACTGGATTAATGTTCATCCCGCCATCGACATTCAATTCAGCTCCATTAATGAACTTACCTTCCTCAGAAGTAACAAAGACCACAAAATTGGCCACATCTTCAGGAGTCCCGAAGGTCTTTAATGGGATCCTTTCCTGCATAGCCTGTGCAAAACCATTTAATTGATCTTCAGGCATACCTGTTTTGCCATAGATAGGTGTATTTATAGGTCCTGGGTTAACAATGTTCACCCTGATCTTCCGAGCGGCTAATTCTGTTGCAGCGGAACGAGCGTATGCGTTAAGAGCTGCTTTTGTAGCACTATAAATGGCTGCATTCGCCATTCCTGTATATGCAAGAATGGAAGAAAGCGCCACGATTGAACCTCCTTCGGAAATAAGCGGTAAAAATTTCTCAATGGTGAATACTGCGCCCTTGAAGTTGATGCCCACTTGTTGGTCAAACATCTCCTCCGGAGTCTGACCGATTGGGGTACCAAAGAACACACCTGCATTTACAAATAGTATATCCACTTTACCGTATTGCTGCTTTACGCTCTCAACAGCGGACTCAATTGCGGATACGCTCAGTACATCGGCAACCAATCCTGTGGCTCCAATCTCATTGGCCGCCTGGGATACCTTTTCGCCAGACCTGCCAATAATTACTACTTCTGCGCCCAAAGCTTTGTACTTCTTTGCAGTTTCAAAACCAATACCGCTATTTCCTCCTGTAATAACGGCTACTTTACCATTCAATGAACTCATGTTTCTATTTTTTTAAAGTTTAAATTCTATTTTGGAACGATCGTTCCGTTGCAAACATACTAATATTTGAACGATTGTTCCAAATAAAATTGAGATTTTAATAAATTCTTAGGTTTTAGGATGCTGACAACAGTTATATGACGTTGCTCAGAACATCTACAGTTGCGGAATGAAGAGTTGCAAGAGGATTAAATTTATAGTTAGTGTTTGAAAATTAAACCTCTGGAGGTTTGGAGATTTCAAAAATTACACCTCGCTAAAACTACTTGCCCACG
>Ga0272442_10006690_pt1 | contig 15099 bp, 13 predicted proteins | sample SSMForm2O_FD_200262 | JGI IMG/M metagenome (GOLD analysis project Ga0272442, IMG submission 200262) | Marine sediment archaeal communities from Little Sippewissett salt marsh, Falmouth, MA, United States - SSM-Form-2O | ecosystem: Environmental > Aquatic > Marine > Wetlands > Sediment ...
TGCGGTCCGACGAACGCACAGGTCTACCGGATCGACTCACAAAACGCTGCTCAGTTGGTCAAGGAATACGTGATCCAGGTCTTCGCTCAAGCCGCATCGTAGCGAGGGCACTGGCACGAGTTGCGCGTTCTCCAACCAGCCCGCAGGGCTGGCGCTGGCTGATCAGTATGCACTGCAAACCGACAGAGCCTGTTGGTTTCCTGATCCCGCCGTCCGCGCTGCTCACTCACTGAGAATGCCCAGAGGCTCACCATGCGCATTCTCCAACGTACTCGCTGCAAGCGGGTTCGCCCCCTCACCTCTTGAAGCTCACTACCCAGTAGGCACTGGTCTTCCGACTTGACACACGAATCAAACCGTGCCACGGTGATACCGTGATGAAAGCCTGGAAGACGTTCTGCTGTGTCCTGGCGATCCTAGCAACCGTCTGGTTGCCGGTATTCGGTGAGCTCTCGCAGGACGACAAGGCCGACCTCGTTCGAGCCGGCATGGCGATCACGGGAGCCGGAATCGCGGTCGTTGGCGGTAGCGCTCTGAGTCTTCGCGTCAGCCTAATGGGGCTGGAGACATCCACCATCGACGCGATCGCTCTTGCTCTCCCCGTCGCCGCCGTCGGCGCCGTCACCGGCGCGATGGCCGGACGATGGGTCGCGGACGTCGTTCTTCGAACCGCGCCGCCACCGCTATTCGCCATTGTTGAGGGCGTAGGGCTCGGCCTACTCGGCGGTATCTTCGTCGGCGCCGCCACCGTCACGACAGGTGCCGTCATGCTGCTACCGCGTCTATCCGCCCTGCTGGAAGCAGGTGAGGAGCCAATCGAACTGGGGCTCCCCGCCCCGGCAGCGCTCACCTACACGGCCATCGCTCTCATCCTCGGCGCGGAGCGCGGCGCAATTCTCGGCAGCGTCGCCGGCTGCGCGCTCGTCCCGCTCGTGTCGCTGTACATGGGGTTCTAGCGAACCCGCTGCAAGCGGGTTCGCCCACTAACAACTGCCGTTTGCCGCTTCACAGCTCACTAACGGAGAATCGCACTACCTACCTTACGATTCTCTGTCCGCGAGGCTTCGGGACTCGCGGCAAGCGAAGGACAGAGTCCTGAGCGGCGCATTCTCCCGCTGATCACGGACAACTAACCACCGACCTCCTCCGGTAGATAGATGGCGAACTTGCACCACGGATCCCCGGCCAGAACGCATTCGAGAACCTCGGCGCGAAGCGGCTGTCCGAAGATCACCTCGTACGGCTTCTTATGGAACCCCGCGCTGCAGTTGCAGAAGATCGGCGGAACGTCGCTTGGCCCGTCGCGGAGTGACTCCTTGGCCCACGGACAGTGACAGTAGTGATACGCCTTCTCTGCCGGATCGGTCGCTTGAAGGAACTTGATCGCCTGGTGCGGTATCTTGGCCTCGATGACCCGGCTGCCGTCGCGCACACCGGAGCGGATTTCCGGATGCGCGTTCACGTAATCGATGACGGCGTCATTGATGGGCTGGCTGAAGAACAGGGTCCCCTCGTCACGATGCTTCTCGAGCTGTGCGACGAAATCGCGCCCCTTCACTTCCAGAAAGGCGTCGATCCCGCCGGCTTCGTCGAACTTCGTCTTCCCGTCGGCGTACCAGGCGTCTTCGAGATACCGCAGGCTGTCCTTGAGTAGGTCGATACAGCCGTCGCCGCCGAGCTCGCCCTCGAGCCGACGGATTACCCTGGCCATTGCAACTGGCTTGTCGGTATTCGGCGCGCCGAGCGCTGGAAGCGCAACGCCGTCGAACATCCGATCGCGAAGCTCCTCGCCGTGCGCCTCCGCCAGCTGCGCGTGCAGCCGTTCCAGCGCCTCGGCCCCGTCGATCAGTTCGATCGCCGCAATCAGCACGGCGTCGTTCCTGAGGAATCCGCCGTACCGGTAGAGCGCGATGTAGTTGTCCCACGTGTTGATGTCACGCTCGATCATCGCTTTCGAGAACGCATGAACGGCCTGCGTCGCCGCGGCGTCCGTTTCGATCGTGTGCTCACCTTCCGCGACAAACGTCTCGAACTCTTCGGCAATCCCGATCGCCGCGTTCACGAACCCGTCGCTCCCGCCACGTTCTTTCAGATAGGCTGAAAACCCGTTCGTATCCACTCCGTATCGCCTCCCGGGCAGTACTGCCTCCCCAATCGGTAGTTGCCCCAGAAAGTGAGTGTCGCGGCGCGCCGTCTCCGATCCGTTTCGCGCACACATCCTGGGGCAAGACAGGCGGCCGGGGACGAATCGGAATCCGGCGCTAGGGCTCCTCCGGCATCGTCAGTCTCCCGACGAAGTTCCCGGACCCAGCGACGAACCAGAGGGACCCGTCGGCGTCAAACGCCAACTCAAGCGGCTCGCAGTTCACGGTCAATGGGTAGACCGTAGCCTGGTTCGACACGGTATCGAGACACCCAATGGCATCCGCGACGCGGTCGGTGTACCAGATCGTGCCATCCGGGCCGAAGGCCAAGTCGTATACCTCGCCGGTCCCCGGAATCCGCCACACCTCGGACGTCCCGACCACAGGGTCGAAGTGGCCGATCGCGCCCTCCAGCAGGTTCCCGAACCAGATGCCGCCGTCGCTTGCAGGAAGAAGACCGCTTGAGATCACGACATTCTGGATCGTTTCCAGCAGCTGGAGCGTGCCGGCAGCCGAGTCGAGCCGGTACAGAAATGGGAGGCTGCAGCTGATCCAAAGCGTCCCATTCTCCGTGACCGCGAAGTCCGCGATACCGGGAGGCGTGTCCATCGGGAGCGCCCACTCGGTGAACGCTCCCGACGTAGTCTGCGCAGCAATTGGCTCCGGATCGGGGATCAGGTCAACGATGTACTCGTACTGCTCGTACTCGGCAGTCAGCAGCGTCGGCGTCATGTCAGCAGTTATCGATACGGCGCTCCCGTCCGACGGCATCCCCACTGGAACGGGTGCATCGACGACGGGATCGTATTCGTAGTGCAAGACGCCAGATACGTTCCACTCCGAGATCCACAGAACGACCTTCCCGTCGTCGGTGTCTACGCCGCGACGGATCGTTTGCGGTCCGACACCGGCAAACGGTACGTCAACCGTATAGACGCCCACGCCGTCGGGGTCGAAGTAGACCACGTAGTCGCCATCCCGGATCGTACAGAAGACAACACCATCTACAATCACTACGTCCTGCGGCCGGTCGCCGACGCCCCAGCTCCGAAACAGCTCGTTTACAGGATCGAGCCGGTAGACCTCGCGCCCCCCCGCGGCGGCCGTGTAGATCCTGCCCTGCTCATCGATGGCCAAGCCGCTGGGAAACGCGTTGCCGTACGGCATTGTCCACGTCGTAAGTGTCGTGTCCGCCAACGTAGAAACGGAGAAGACCAACGTGATACAGATCACCATCAGCACCAATACCCCTGCGTGTTTCGATCGCATCTCAACCCCCTTATGCGCTTCCAGCCATTCTAGAAACCACACACCACGCGTCCAAATCCAACCCCGTAGCTATGTCGTGGAACACAGCAAACAAGCAGACCACCCCCCCCCGCATCGCTCTAGGCGCGTCTGCGGCTCACTGCCTGCCGCCTCCGCCGGTTTGCCTGTTCCCTCGCCTCGCACTCCGCAATGTGCAACGTGGAGAACCCGGGATCTAGTAAGAAGCCGACACCTCTTGCTCACGTAAGCGTGGGATTCAATTACGGGATCAGGCCTGTCCCCGATAGCTCGCTACACTTCCGCGAACGGTGGGCGCACGACACTCAAGCGATCGTTCGTCGAAAGGAAGACATTCTGGCTCAGTGTCATCGCCCCGCTCGGACAGATGTCCTGACATAGCCCGCAGAAGCAGCATTTCCCGATGTCAATCTGTGCGTACTTCTTCGGGTAGGCCTCCCAGCGATCCTCAGGCGCCTCGACCATCTCGATCGCACGGTTGGGGCAAATCCGTGCACACAAGGTACAGCCGGTGCATTGATCGATATCGTAGGCATGCTCGCCGCGATACCCATCCGGAATCGGGATCGCCTCTTGCGGGAACGCCACCGTCATCGGCCGGCAGAAGAGCCTCCTGATCAGCTGTGGGATCAATCCGATATTCACATCGATCACCGATCCATGTCCGCGGGACAGACGTTGAGGCTCCAGTAGATGGCTGGAACATCAGCCAGTTCAGCTCCGACGAGTAGGTGCTCAAGCACCGGGATCATGTGAAGGAGATCCGGTCCACGAATCTTGCAGCGGTACGGCCGGCTCTCCCCGGTGCTTCGCATGTAGATGGCTGCCTCACCGCGCGAAATCTCATTACGCACGTAGACCTCACCTTCCGGCATCTTGTCTGCAATCTTCGGAAGAACCGGCGGAAGCGGTTCGGCCGGAAGCCGACCGAGGGCCTGACGGATGATGTTCATCGATTCCTCAATCTCCCGTCTTCGGATGATCGAACGCGCAAAGGCATCCCCCTCCTCGCAGGTGGGGATCTCGAAGTCGAGATCATCGTACACCTCGTACGGTGCATCACGCCGCACATCCGCCGCCATGCCGCACGCACGTAGTACCGGGCCCGTCGCCCCGAGCCGTAGAGCGTCGTCCAGTTCCAGCACACCAACGCCACGGCATCTTGCAGTGATCGTCCGGCTGTCGTACCCTGCGAACTCGCGAAGCATCGTCTCCATCGTGGCTAGGAGGTCCTCGATCCGCTTCTTCGTCCCTTCCGGAATGTCATGGCGGACACCACCGGGACAAAGGTATCCGGCAGGGTAGACACGACCCCCGGTGATGAACTCGAACACGTCGAGAACGTAATCGCGATAGCCGAACGCCACCTTGAATCCGGTATCGAAGCCCAGCGCTTTGGACAGGACCCCGTACCAAATGATGTGTGACTGGATTCGCGACAGCTCCGCCAGAATCACCCGGATGTACTGAGCTCGTTCCGGGATCTCCGTGCCGCATAGCCGATCTACGGCCTCCGCATGCACGAGGTTCCAGTTCAACGATTCGAGGATACACAGCCGGTCTGAGAGGATGGCGTTCTGCATCGGTGTTCGATACTCCATCAGCTTCTCGAACCCCCGGTGCAAGTAGCCGGGGTCGGATCGAGCGCCTACAACACGCTCCCCTTCGATCTTCAGCTTGACGCCGAAGTTCCCCGACCCGGCATGGACGGGACCGAAGTACAGGTCGAAAGCGTGCGAGGCGCGATGATCTGGCTCGCCAATCTCAGTCCCAGTAGCCCTGCTCACGCGCATCGCCCTCCTCGTAGAACGTCTCCCGTACGTACATCCGCCAGTCGAAATCCTTGCGAAACGGCGCTGGCCCGTCCCAGGCTTCCAGGAACAACGGCTCCAAATCGGGATTCCCTGTGAACTCGACACCAAACAGCTCATGCAACTCCCGCTCATGAATTCCTGCGCTCGGTCCCCAAAGCGGAATCACGGAGGCAACGGTCGCCTTCCGCCGATCGATTCGGCACGATACAGTCAGCAAGATCCTCTTGCCATACGACCAGAGATGGTAGGTAAACTCGAACACGTTCTCGTCTGGCCAATCCGTGACAGAGATCGCCGAGCAATGATCGAATCCTTCGCGTTTCGCAAGAACCAGACAATCGCTTAGATCCCTCTCCAACACAAGCATCCAGGCTGTTCCGTCCTCCGCGATCCGAAGTTCGGCCGAGACACTTAATTGAATCCGCTTGAGGATCTCTGTCTGCTTGCACGCATTCTGCGCAGAGCTCATATCACATCTCCCGAACGTGCTGGAAGATCTTTCCGCAGGCTTCGAACACTGCCTCCGGGCGGGGCGGACAACCGGGGATGTACATTGTGATAGGCAGGTGATCACCCAAGCGTTTGACTGTGTTGTACGAGTCCCAGTACATGCCGCCGGACATCGTGCAGGAGCCGAGAGCAAGCACGACCTTCGGTTCCGCCATCTGCTCGTAGATGCGCTTCGCTCGCTCCAACGACTTGAAGGTCTGGTACCCTGCAATGAACAGCACGTCGGCATGTCGAGGAGTTCCCGTTATGATCATCCCAAACCGCTCCATATCCCACCTGGATCCAACCATAGGGACCAATTCCGCGAACCCACAGGAGTTGAACCAGTTGAGAACCCAGATAGCCTTGATAAGGGTCTTTAGCTCGGTGGCTTTGGCTGCCAAACGCACCCCTTTTCACGGTTTCCAAGTGATGTGCACATGCACAGTACTGAAGGATCCGAGTTATGTCAAATCTTCCCTTCGAAACATAGGTTTCACCACACGTTCGTAGAGAGTCGCTGAGGAGCCTGATCCAAGAGTCAAAACTTCAACGTAGGATGTGTAGGGGGAGGAGCAGGGGAGAGGACCGATGGTCAATAACTAGTCAGTAATGGGGAGATACAGGCGAAACAGGTAAGACAAGCGCTCTGCGTGTGGCGCATTACGGGCATGTGCAATCCGTGGATGTTACCCATGGGGCCTACCGGATTCGCGGGTGCCCTTCAAGCCCCGCGGCAGGCGTGCGACAATGCGCGTATCATGCTACGAGAGAGACATCCACTCGCAATCGAAGTCTGTACGGCGCTCCGAGCGCATGCGGTGCCGATCTCTCTCTTTCTCGCGACGGCGTTTGCTGCCATCGTGCTCGCCGTCCGCTAGAACGTCCTGTTGATCCAATTGCGAAGAAGGGGGATTCACCTCCGCTTGTACCCCTACTCGACATCTGACTGCCTCTACTCAACCTGTGGTTTCACACCGCTTTCGCGCGAGGTTCGCCAAGGCCGCAGGACTTACGGCGGATTCGCTCCCTATCCCGTAGCCCCTCGTGGTACACTGCAGCGGGGTGATTACGTATGACGAGAAGGATCGGGGTTGCGTTTTCTGTCGTCCTTCTGGGCCTAACAGTGGTGGCAACGCTCTCCAGCTGCTTCGGCTACGAGCCGCTCAACATTATCAGTTGCTACGTGGAAGAGACATCGCTCTACGTGGGACGGCCGCCTCTTGAGGTATGCATGATGGTGCGAGGAGGAAACAAGTCCGGCGCTACGTATCTGTGGGACTTCGGCGACGGGTCGGCGAGTTCCGAGCGGGACGTGACGCACACCTACACCACACTCGGTGAGTACGAAGTGGTTCTCACAGCAACCTTCAGCGACGGATCGGTGGACACCGACTCCGTGTGGGTCGGTGTGGCCGGCGAACCCGAGGCGGCTTTTGCGTATCGGCCGGTGAACGTCGGGTTGCTCGGCGCCTCCATGTACGGTCTCTTCGGCTGGACGGTTCCGGCGGGTGACGAGACAAGCCTGTCGATTGAGTTCGACGCGGCACCGTCGTATCCCTCCGACGAGAATGAGGCGTACCGTCCTCGCACAGTCACGTGGCAGTTCGGCGACGGCACGCAGCTGACCAAGAACGTGCCGGGGAAGAACTCGTGGTTTCGAGGCACGCCAATGCTCGTGACTCATGAGTACGCCGCCGCCGGGACGTACGACGTGACACTCACGGTCACCGACAACCTCGGGTACAGCGATTCGGTAACCCAGACGATGACCGTCGGAGTCACAGATGACGACGAAGATGTGACCGAGCAGTTCACGTTGACCTCCAGCTTCTGGGATGTCGAGGACGAGGGGGATGAAGAGGACGGCTGTCTTTCGGTTTACGGCGTCGTCACGAACGAGGGCCCGCTCGACGCCGGCGTGGAACTGATGGCCATCGCGTACGCCGGGACGGCGGCTGTCGGCACGATCTCCCACTGGGTCGCCGGAACCGGGAACATCACCGCCGGCACCGACTACGCGTACGGTTTCTTCTTGTGCGAACTGTCGGTTCCCGCCGACCAGGTGACCGACGTCGTCGTCGGAATCGCTGATGCGGTGGTCTGGTAGACGAGCCAGCGGGGTTCGCGGGGAGCGGGGGGATAGGGGTTCAGGGAGAAGGGGAGAAGGATAGGACACAGGGATGAGGGTGTAGGGAATACGGACTAGACCAACCCTGATTCGCGCAGAGCTTGCTAAGGTCGCAGAGGAACCCATTCGAAAGGGGTAACCCCAAGGCCGCAATTCCCTTTGCGGTCTCTGCGGGAGGCCGCTTGTCGGAGCCTTCTCAACCCCAACTTTGTCTCGCGCAGAGCTCGCCAAGGCCGCAGAGGAACCCATTCGAAAGGGGTAACCCCAAGACCGCGATTCTCCAACCAGCCCGCAGGGCTGGCGTTTTCTGCGAGAGATGCTGTTGGTGTTCACCACACTGGGCAGTAGCCGCGATCGTTCCACAGCTCCAGGAATGCGTCACAGAGTGCCAGCGCATTCTCCGTAGGCAAGGGCGTTAGCCCGAGCGACAGGTTCACCTCTTGCCTGCACCCTGCTTTCCTTCCTTTGCGCTCTCTGCGCGCTCTGCGAGAGGCGCCCTTCCCAAGTTGGCTCGATGGGCGCGTAGTACTAGTCTCCTATCACTGATGTACCCTCGCGGAAGGGGATGATGCAGATGAACCGTTCGAATCGGCCTCTTGATTGGCTCGTTCTCACAATCTTGCTCGCAGTGTGTGTCTGCACAGCATCCATCGCACAGACTCCTATCTTGGAACTCGTCGGACAGTGGGGCGGCACGTCGTACGCGGTCGCCGTCGACGGGACGACGGTGTACCTCGGCGTCGGGCCCCGGCTGCTTGTCCTCGACGCGGCGGATCCTTCGGCCCCGGTCGAGATCGGGCGGAGCGCCCCGCTTCCTAACACGATCGTGGATCTTGCGGTTCATGAGGAGTACGTGTACGCCGCCGCCGACCTCTATGGCCTTCGCGTACTCTCGGTAGCAAACCAGACGGCCCCGGCCGAGGTCGGCCGCCTGCTCACAGGCGACTGCGCCCTCGGCGTGTGCGTTATCGAAGACACCGCCTATGTCGCCGATCGGTACGCCGGCCTGTTGATCGCTTCGATCGAGGATCCGACCGTGCCTGAGGTTCTCGGTTCGATCGGAATCGAAGACGCGGCAACGGACGTCGCAGTCGAAGGTGACTACGCCTATGTTGCCGATTCCGGTGGAGCGGTCCGCGTGATCTCGGTGGCGTATCCAGCGGAGCCGGTGCAAGTCGGCGGGTGCGTTGGGCTGGGTTATCTCAAGGCGATCATGGTGCAGGACAAGTACGCCTACGCGTGCAGCGAGGCGGACGGGTGGCACATCCTCTCGCTGGCCGATCCGGTTAACCCCGAGCTCTTGGCTACGCTGCCGATGCCCTACCCGGCCGACACCCACATTGTCGGCGACTGGGCGTTCGTCTCCACCTACTGGCAAAGCTTGTACGTGCTCGGCATCGCCAACAGAGCACGCCCGCTGATCTACACCGAAATCCGGTACGGTAGCGGCTCTCCATCGATCGCCGTATTCGCGGACCGTCTCTACGCCGCGTCGGACAAGAAGGGCTTGCTCGTCTTCGACGTTAGCGATCCCGAGATGCCGCTTCTCCTCGGGCAGTACGACACCGCTGTATACGGCCAAGCCGTGGCGGCGGTCGACACGTTTGCCTACCTCATCGACTCCACGGACGGCCTGCACATCCTGTCCGTCGACGACCCGAGCCAGCCAGCCGAAGTCGGCAGCTTCAGCTGCACGGGCGTGAACGGTCTCACGGTCGAAGGCACCACGGCATACCTGTGCGGATCAAACGACTTCGTCATCGTCAATGCCGCTGATCCGTCGGCGCCGCGCGAACTCGGTCGCGTCGACCTGCCCGGCTACGCAGAGGATGCCGCGATTGACGGAGCGTACGCGTATGTGGTCTGTCCGTACGAAGGATTGCAGGTGGTGTCGATCGCCGATCCGGCCGCGCCCGCCGTTGTTGCGACGCTCGCACTGGATTCCAACGCACGGGACATCGCGCTCGCAGGCGACCTGGCGTACATCACCGCCAACGGAGTGCGCATCGTATCGATCGCCGACCCGCTCAATCCGTTGCTCGTCGGAAGCTACGACAGCGAGGAGAAGGGCGGTGCGATCGCCATCGACGGTGATCGTCTGTGCTTTGCCGATGGCCGCTGCCTGTGCGTGCTTTCGATCGCCGATCCTGTCAATCCCGTACAGCTGGCGACGCGCCACTACGGGCTCCGTCCCGAAATCGTGACCGTCGGCGACATCGCCGTGATCGGACTGGAGTGGCAAGGCATGCTGCTCGCAGACCTGTTGGACTTCGAGTGGCTGTCGACCGTGGCCGATCTGGACACGGCCGACCACCCCGGCGATCTTCATGCCGTCGGGAACACGATCTACATCGCCGACAAGCACGGGGGGCTGTATGTGATGAGGATTGGGGACGGTTCGTAGTTCGTAGTTCGTAGTTCGTACTTCGTGGTGCGTGGTTCGCAGTGCGTTGACCAACTGACGGTCCGTGGTTTCTGTAGCGTCGCACCTTGTGTGCGACGGACTTGCGTTGCGAAACCCCGCGCCGAACGTCGCAGGCAAAGCTACGACGCTACACAACCAAGCTCCCCGAGAACCGCATCCCTCAGCGCTCTCTGCGAGCTCCGCGAGAGCGCTGTTCCGGGTTGCCCGACGTCGGGCCCGGAATGCGAGCGGGCGGCTGCTGCCGCCCGCTCCGCGCTATTCAGCCAATGGGTCTGCTTCGAACTCAAGTGCGTTACGGCGCTCCGGTTGCGGCGACCGACTCCTCCTGTTCGATCCGCTGCAGCCCGCCGTCGAGATACGCGGCGTACGCGGCCATGTCGAAGTGGCCGTGGCCTGAGAACCCGATCAGGATCGTCTTCGCCTCGCCGGTGGCCGCACACTCTTTGGCCACCTCCATCGCCGCATGCACGGCATGTGCCGTCTCCGGCGCCGGGATGATCCCCTCGGCACGGGCGAACTGCACGGCGCTTCGGAACACGTCGACCTGATCGTATGCCACGGGCTCCATCACGCCGTCCTCCACCAGCCGACTAATAATCGGCGCCATGCCGTGGTAGCGAAGCCCTCCAGCGTGAATCGGCGGCGGGACGAAGTCGTACCCCAACGTGTGCATCCGCAAGAGCGGCGTGGTCTTCGCGGTGTCCCCGTAGTCGTACTCGATGTTGCCGCGGGTCAGCGTAGGACACGCGTGCGGCTCGACGGCGATAAACCGCGTCTTGCGACCGTTTACGAGATCCGCCCGATAGAACGGGAGAGCGATTCCGGCGAAGTTGGATCCCCCACCAACGCAGCCGACGATAACGTCGGGGACGTCGCCGGCCATCTCCATCTGCTGTTCCGCCTCGAGCCCGATGATCGTTTGGTGGAGGAGCACGTGATTCAGCACACTCCCGAGCGAGTACTTCGTTCCGTCTTCTCGCACGGCGACCTCGATCGCTTCGGAGATCGCCATGCCCAGCGAGCCGGGCGAATCCGGATCCTTCTCGAGAAACGATTTGCCCGCGTTCGTCCGATCCGACGGCGAAGGAATGATCTCCCCCCCGAACGTCCGGATCATCGTCTTGCGGTACGGCTTCTGCTCGTACGAAATCCGAACCATGAACACGGTGCATTCCATCCCGAACGCCTCGCACGCGTACGACAGCGCGCTTCCCCACTGGCCGGCGCCGGTCTCGGTGGAAAGCCGGTGTATCCCCTCTTGCTGGTTGTAGTAGGCTTGCGCAACGGCCGTGTTCGTCTTGTGCGAGCCGGTCGGACTCGCCCCCTCGTACTTGAAGTAGATCTTGGCCGGTGTACCGAGTTGCCGCTCGAGGTTCGCCGCCCGGTGCAACGGCGTCGGACGCCAGCGGCGGTAGATATCCAAGACCGGTTCGGGAATGTCGATGTACCGATCGGTCGTCATCTCCTGCGCAACGCACGTTTCGGAGAACAGCGCACACAGCTCCTCCGGCGGCATTGGCTCGCGCGTTCCGGGGTGAAGCGGCGGATCGAGCGGCCGCTCGAAGTCGGAGAGCACGTTGTACCAACGCGTGGGTAGATCGTTTTGATCGAGGTGAAACAGCGTCTTCATGGTGTCGTCATCCTTTCGTTTCGCTTCTTGTGCTGGACCTAGAACGTCAACGCGAAATGAAAGGACGCCACCACGACTTGTACGGAGGAACTGCAGGAATGGGAGGCGGCGGCTGACAGACTACGGCTCTATCCGAGCCAAACAGACCTCCTGATCATCGCTTCCTCCCGATGCGTTTGATGGCCCACTGTAGCACGGAAACGGGGGAACGACAAGGGGAAACCGGTGAGTAGTGGTTAGTGAGGAGTGAGCAAGAGCCGAAGAGCAAGAAGAAACAGGGCCGTCAATGGCAGACCGAGCATTGCCCCTGGGCACTACACACCGTCAACCACGCACTCACCGGTGGCTTCGACGCCTTTCTATCCACTGCACACTACCCACTGCAGTAGATTGCGAGGATGTCCCTGAGCATCGGGAAACTGGCGAAGCCAGTTGCTTGTGAGAATGGCTTCGTACTCCTCGCCACTCTCTATCGAGGATGCGACATGGAAATGTCCAACAGATCTCGCAGCATCGATGCGGCACTGGGCAGCGGGGTCGGTTCGTCGATAATGCTGGTGATTGTGCCGAACAGGTCGGTGGTGTACGTGATCCCCATCTGCTTGGAGCCGAGACGGCCGAGCGGATGGTCGAGTGGAAGCGCGGTCGGCGCGACGGCCAGCGCGTAGTCCCCGTCGGCCTGGCGGATGGCAGTCGCCAGGAGGCGAACACGATGCGTCTCGCGCTTCCGGCGAAGCCACGCAAGATCGATACCGCGGATACCGGTCCGCGGAACCTCGTTCAGCCTCACATCCCGATCGAGCACGTGCAGCGTCAGGATTGCCAGCTTGGCGGCGGCGTCCCAGCCGTCCAGGTCCCACGCCCCATCGCCTTCGAGCGCTCCGGCCTGCCGCGCGTCATCGATTGCGGCATCCCAAGTCGCGCCGTCCGCCAGCCGGTCGAGGACAAACCCGGTCGTCAGGTTTGGCACGCTGTCAATCCGTTCGATCGTCGCCCCGCGCAGATCGCGTTTTCCAAGGGCAATCGCAGGCAGGCCGCCGGCCACGGTGCCGTCGAACCGAAGCTGCACGCCGCTCTCCTCGGCCGCTGCGGTCAACTCGCAATACGCCGACACGATGGGCCCCTTGTTCGGCGTCGATACGTGCAGGCCGCTGGCCAGCGCAGCGCGAATGTGCGACAAGCCCGGTTCGGCGCCTTCATCCAGATTCACCGGTCCCGCTTCGCACAACACATGGGCGTCGACCTGCTCAATCATTTCAAGCCCGCTCATCCCGAGTCGGCCGACGTTGGGAAGGTCCGCGACCGTCCCTCCGCTCTGCTTCACGTGTTCGATCGTCGCGCCGTCCAAGCCGTCCGGATCGATTGCCGCCCCACGCGTATCCGCCACACCGACAAGGCGAACGTCGAGACCGTATCGGTCGATCAGTTCATCGTGCTTCGCCGCAATCAGCCCGGCGAATCGCCGACCCAGATTCCCGGCACCGATCAAGAGAACGTCCACCCGCTTACCGAATGACATGGCTAGAGGATATCAGACGGAGCGTCATGGAGATAGGGGTGAGGGGTGAGGGGAGTACGTGTGTGTAGTGTGTTGTGTAGTGGGTAGTGTTGCAACCCGTGAGTAGTGTAAACAGGAAACCCTGTGATTAGTGACTAGTGCATAATGGAGGAACGCAGGGGAGATAGGCAGGCACGGATTGCAGGACCTAACGGCATGACACCCTGCTAGGCAATTGCCTCTGTGTAGTCTCTGCACACTAGACACTGATCACTCGGCCCTAACTAGTCACTATCCTCTGCGGTCTCTACACACTGATGACTATTCACTGACCACTAGCTTCTCGGCCTTCGGCTCAACGTCGATGCTCGATACGTCGTAGACGGTGTCCACATCGTCGGCGGATAAGCCCCATGGATCGACGCCGAGTTCGAGGTAACCGCCGTCGACGGCCGTCTCGGCAAACGCGTACAGGTTCCCCTGATACAACCAGAAACTGCGGTCGGGATGAGCGTCGGCGAATCCCTGCTCGACCGGAACCCAGGCCACCATGTGATCGGCGACGGAATTCCCATCTGTGTCCACGGCGACCATCAACGCGCCGTGACCGAGCGTGCGCACGAGGCTCGTGTACAGGATCGCCGTATCCTCGCAGTCCCCGACCTGATCGACCAGCGTCTCGATCGGGTAGCGCGGGTACTCGTACCATGCCGGGTCATACACGTAGACGATGCAGTTCTGCACGAAGAACAGCGCATTCTCAAGCGCAGCGTGGTAGTCTCCCGCCGTCGACACCAGGATCTCCTGCGTGATCGTCTCCAGCTCGTCGTCGTCGAGCGGGTCGAGCACGTACTCGTCGTAGTCTCGCGTTGACCATCCCGTCCGCGGCTGCGACGCGTAGTAGCGGTACAGGTCGTACGAAATCTGAAGGTCGCACGTCTCCGGCTGACCGCTGTACTCCCATTCGTAGTGCCGCGATACCGTCGTCTTCGACGAGCCGATCGTGACGTCGACCAAACCGGAGGCGGTGCGCTGGCCGCCGTCTTGATCGCTCACCGTCAGGGTTACGGCGTACGTTCCCTCCGCGGGATACGAGTGAACTGCAGTCACGCCACTGCCGCTCGATCCGTCCCCGTACGACCACTCGTACGACACGATTTCTCCGTCCGGATCGTACGACGCGCTCGCGTCGAACTGCACCGCCTGATTCGGATATGCGGACGAGGGATTGATCGAGAACGCGGCGATCGGTTGTGCGTTCGTAGCACGGACCGTGATGACCGCGGACGAAGTCGATTTGCCCCACCGCCCGTCCTTCACGGTCAGCGTAGCCGTATATGTTCCGGCGACCGCATACGTGTGCGATGCCACCATTCCGTTTCCGGCTCTTCCATCACCAAACGACCAGGCGTACGTGCGAATGCTCCCGTCGGGATCGTACGACGCGCTCGCATCGAATTGGACCGTGACCGGAACGACGCCATCCTTGCGATCCACCGTGAACAGCGCAATCGGAGCGGTATTCGGGGTCAGGAAACAGCCGCCGATAACGAGCGTTGCAGCAAGCGCTACCGGAACCGCCACATGCCGCCATCGATTCGTACTTCGCATTGCCTCAACCCCCGCCGTTCGCGTTGCTCACTTACTGAGAATCCGCAGCGGCCAGCTCTGCGGATTCTCC
>Ga0272442_10006691_pt1 | contig 15099 bp, 12 predicted proteins | sample SSMForm2O_FD_200262 | JGI IMG/M metagenome (GOLD analysis project Ga0272442, IMG submission 200262) | Marine sediment archaeal communities from Little Sippewissett salt marsh, Falmouth, MA, United States - SSM-Form-2O | ecosystem: Environmental > Aquatic > Marine > Wetlands > Sediment ...
CACTTCGCAGATTTAAGAATACTAAGAGCAGATTAAGAAACTATAAAAAAAGTAACGGCGGCAGCCTGCTTTGTCAAAGAAAAATGGCCTTTTTTGAAAAAAAATCAATATTTCCAATTCTACGACGCCGCCAGTTTCCTGGTGAGTTCAGCGATTCTCCGGCCCCGGCGCCGACACTGTTGCTGGACTCGTTCGTCTGGCTTGCCAATAGAAACGGGCCCGTAGTGGTCACCTTTGGGATCCCCCTGGATCACGAAACCTCCGATAATCATAGCCTCTATCATGCCCATAATCGTTGTTTCGTTGCCGCCGCCGACGTTGGCGGAGCTGGTGAATGCCGCTCCTATTTTGCCGTCGAGCTTGCCGTGTAAGGTGACTGTGTCATCGAAAAACTGTTTGATCGGCCCGGCCATTTGCCCGTAATACGTCGGCGAGCCTACAACAATGGCATCGTATTCGAGTAATTCTTCGATCTTGACGTCGCTGACGGACGTGCATTTTGTCTCCAGTTCGGCTTCATTCATGGCCTGGGCGATTGTTTCCGCCATCGTTTTCGTGTTTCCGCTTCGTGAATAGTAGATAACGAGTCCTTTAGGCATTTTCACTCCGTTCTATTCCTTCGATCCGGTGAGGGTAATGCGAGATTCTTTTCGTCGGTTCAACTCAACGACGCAGGTAAAAAAGCTTTTCCGGCAAAGGGATGTTATTGCCGAAGTTGTCCTCGCCATAGCCGGAATCGGCCAAAAGCTTGATATCGACCAGAACCCGTTTATCACCGATAAACCTGGCTTCCAAATTGGATCGTGCGTCAATTTTTCCCGTCGCGAGCAGTTGGGCCATCAGATCCATTACTTTTTCTAATAAGGTACCTTCCTGATCGGCCGGGACGTCCGGTAATTGGAGGGGTTGCTCGTAGAGCAAAAGTTTGCTGTTTCCCACCAGCGTCAGCACGATATGCCGGATTGCATCGTCGATGTTTCGCCCTCGCCCATTGAGTTCCTGGACAAGACTCAGGCGGACGATCTCCGAGGCCAACCAGCGCCGCTTGCGGGCGTTAATCGTTTCATTGGCGCGGAACAGCTCGAGTGGGGAGCTCGCGTCGTAGATATTGCCCTCCAGCTCCATTTTCACCTCGCTGCCGTAGTGCCGAACGAGCTTGGAGATCAAGGTGGACGGACGAACGTGAAAACCCCGGTACGGCGGGATGGGAAGTTCGATCATGCCGACTTCCGCATACCGCTTTAACATCTCATGGCACAGATTCTCGGCACAGTTGATGTAAAGAGCGATATGGGTGACCGCGTATTTCATGAGTATATTGAGGAGGTCTTCGGCTCCGACCAGAGGTTCCTGTCGCAACGGGGAATCACAGGGTTGTTTGTTCACGTGCCGCTCGTAGTGGTGAACGAATAATACCGCTACCCTGAGCAGATGAAAAACGACACTGATATGCCCGCGAAGGACGGGCAAATCCGGATCAATCTCGGCCGCTTCGGTGCCGGAAACGTAGGTGTCGTAGAGCGATTGAAGATTATGGAACCGAAGCTCGAGAATCCGCAATTTCTCCTCACTAACGGAATTCCGGACGTAGGAGGCGTACTCTTGGGGTTTGGCCCGACCGGCGGCGCGGACGTCCGCACTTTCCACCGCCAAGTTCAAGAAGGCGGTAGTCAGCAGGGTCACGGTTTCTGAGACCGTTTCGATGGTCCGCGTCTTGCAACGCACCGGCAACCGGCCGGCGGGAAGCTCTTCGGTGTAGGACTTCTCGCGCGACATCTTCAAGGGGACCTGAAGTCCAAGCTCATCGGCGATCACAAGCATTTGGCTCGCCTTTCGCCGAAGCACCCCGGCGGTGAAGGCGAGCGCCTCTTCCGTGGCCTTGATAAAATCCTGCTCGATGTCCAGCAGACAATAGGCCGGCAACGAATGGCGGATATGGAGCAGCTCGTAGCTCGCATCGGAAAAGTGCTTCAGGGCCGCGGTCATGCTTCTGAGACCGCACCATCGGCAATAACTCCCTGCCCCGTATGCGTCGAGAAGCTCTTCGATCTGCGTGGATTGCGACAACAGCTCGCCCAGGAGTGGACGTATCATAATGTCCGTATCCGATGGGCATTGAGAGATATGCTTGACGATACCCAACAAGGTTTGGGCGCGTCGTGCGATTAATTTCCGAAAAACGTCTTCGGTCACTGTGATCGAAACCATACTATACTATTATCGTTTGTTTTCCGAGAGCGGGGTGATCTCCGGTTCACCGAAGCTCGCGGGTATCCTAAATTCAAAGACATTTCCGTCTATGCCTTTGTTCACTGTCGGTTTAACAAGTTTGATCTCCTCGATATCACCAAACGGAGGTTCCGGCTCGGTCTTGACGGCGATGATTTTCGCCGGCAATCCCAGCGTCTTGTCGATCCAAAAGTTAATCGAGACAAAATCATCCTTATACACCGAAGTCGGCTTAACATCCAAGTGGACTTGAGTAAAACCTTTTGACGAATTCTCTTTTTGTCCGATAAGAGTGATCTCAAACTGCTTTTTCAGGTCGTCAATCCTGGAAAAACCGAGCATCGGCAGTTGTCGACCGACCAGATCGAACAGGTCCGGGGACGTGTTCGGATCGTTCGGTTCGGCCAATTGATAGTACCGGGCTTGCTCGATCTGATAATCAAGATGCACCAGCCATATCCCCTTGAAAACCCGGACGGGATGAGGCAGTTTCGCTCCGTCGAGAAGAAGATACTGTTCGTTGTATTTGCGTTCTTTTTCGTCATCCTGTTGGAGTGAACTGAAATTGATGCGCATGGCGGAAGTTTCGCCGGACCGTAAATAATATAACGCGCCCTTACTCAGACGCTCTGATTCGAGCAGCGGCTGAGAGTACCTGTATTCAATCTGACACTCGAAAGACCTCAGTTCCGAGGTGGTCTTGTGTAATTTGTCCAGAGTGGCATCCACGGGATCGGTTTTCGTGCTTTTCGATGTTACTTTGGAGCTTTCAGCACATTCACCGGCCCAGCATACCCCGACCAACCCTATGATCATGACGATGGTTTTGAGTATCATTTTTCCATACATAGTTCTTTCCTTTCCCTTCGCCACCCTAATCTACGCGCGGGGCGCCGTTCTTGTTTTCTATAATATCCAGTATCCCGCAGATATTTGGAATACAAAAATCCGCATGGTCGGCAAATTCGCCTGCCTGATCATGGTTCGTCAGGAGTACCGCGACCGCCCCGGCGGCCTTGGCACAGAGCAAATCGAACAAATAATCGCCTAACAAAAGTGTTTCGGCAGGTTCGACGCCGAATTGACGGCATAATTCCAGCACGCCGAAGGCGTCGGGTTTGACGGGTCCGTCTTCTCGTCCGATAACGGCATCGAATTTGAGATTGTGTTTGCGCGCGATGGCAAACGCGTTCGATCGCTTGTTGCGCGTCAGGATGCCAATATGGATGCCGGCCTCGCGAAGTTTCGAGAGGGTGTCTCTGGCGCCGGGATTCAGCCTGGATTCTGTGACGGCTTGTTCCTCGTGAAGATGGAGAATGTTCTCCGCCCGTTGACGCTCTTGCGGCGACATAGTCTCCATCGATTCCAGAATAGGCCCTGAATCTCTGGCTAACCCGATCTCCTCTCGAATATCGTCGAAATCGAAATAAGGCTCGGTAATCGTCCCATCCAGATCGAAAATAACGGCTTGAATTGACATTTCATTCATCCTGTTGATATTTTTTTCGCAGTAGCTCGATGAAGTAACGCCCGGCCTGACTCAGGATTTTGGCTTTTCGCAGGATGATCCCCGTGGGTCGGACAAAGGCTTCGTTCGAGATGCGAATGGCCTTGATCGTTCCACCACTGACCTCCTGAAGTATGGCCGTGTTGGGCAAGATGCTTATGCCTGAATTTATTTCCACGGCCCGTTTGATCGTTTCGATATTGTCGAACTCCATCACCTGCCGTACGACCACATTATAACGTTCTAAAATTCCATCTGTCCATACCCGTGTAGGAACGCTCTTATCAAACGCGATATATCGCTCAAATTGTAATCGGTGAATGTCGATCGAGGACTCATAGGCCAGGGGGTGCTTCGGACTACACGCCAAAACCAGAGGTTCATCCTGAAAATCATAGACATCCAACCTCTTATCCCTTTTGGGAACGGCGACCAAACCGATATCCACGTCGCCGGCCAAGACCAGTTCGTAAATCCTGGAGGCGCTTAAATATTCAATATGCACGTTCACATCCGGATAACTGACCATGAATTTCTTCACATAATCCGACAGCGTATGCATTCCAATGCTGAAAATCGCGGCGACGTTGATCCGGCTGGTGGAAGAACTTTTCAGGGCATTCAGCTCGCTGCCGAACTGTTCGTATCGTTCGATGATATCCTTGGCCGCCTGGTAGAAAATTCGGCCGGCCCGGGTCAGTTCAATGGGTCTCTTTTTTCGGCTAATGAATTGACATTTGTTCAGAAGCTCCATTTGTGCAAGCTGTTGGGAAACGGCCGATTGGCTGAGAAGATGCTTCTCGGCCGTTCTCGAAAAACTCTTCAATTCAGCCAGATCACAAAATATTTTGAGCATTTCCAAATGCATTATAAATCTTATTAATAATTCCTATTACCATTTGTGAGTTGTCTTATAACCTACGATTTTACTATCATTATGGTTAGAGTTCCTTATTGTTCGTTACTTAATAATGCGTCAATGTAATTGAATTATTAGTTTAGCTTATTGAAATTGTCAATAGCAATAGAAATTCTCGTTTAAAAGGAGAACAACCCGATGTCAGCAAGCACCGTTATTCAAAGCGTGTACGAAGACGTTTTAAAGCGAAATCCTGGTGAGGTCGAATTCCACCAGGCGGTGAAGGAAGTCCTTGATTCACTGGAGCCGGTTGTCGAAAGGAATCCGGAATATGTCGAGGCGAAAATTTTGGATCGTCTCGTCGAGCCTGAACGGCAGATCATGTTCCGCGTGCCCTGGCTGGACGATAAGGGCAACGTTCAGGTGAACCGGGGATTGCGTTTTGAATTCAATAGTGCCCTGGGGCCTTACAAGGGCGGCCTGAGATTCCATCCCTCGGTCAACGCGAGCATTTTGAAATTTCTCGGTTTCGAGCAAATATTTAAGAATTCGCTCACCACGTTGCCCATGGGCGGGGGCAAAGGCGGATCGGACTTCGATCCCAAGGGCAAAAGCGACAATGAAGTCATGCGTTTTTGCCAGAGCTTTATGACGGAGCTTTGTCGTCATATCGGTGCTCAGACCGATGTTCCCGCGGGCGATATCGGCGTCGGCGGTCGGGAAATCGGCTTTATGTTCGGTCAATACAAACGAATTCGTAACGAATTTGTCGGTGTCCTCACCGGAAAAGCCCTCAACTGGGGCGGTTCGCTTATTCGACCCGAAGCAACCGGCTACGGATGCGTCTATTTCGCCGAAGAAATGCTCAAAACGCGCGGCGAGAGCTTCGAGGGAAAAATCTGCACCGTATCGGGTTCCGGAAACGTCGCCCAGTACACGGTGGAAAAACTCAATCAGCTTGGCGCCAAGGCCGTAAGCTTGTCGGACTCGAACGGGACGATTTACGATCCGGACGGAATCGACGCCGAGAAACTGGCGTTCGTGCTCGATCTGAAAAACGTGCGTCGCGGGCGGATCAAAGAGTATGCCGAGAAATTCGGTGCCGAGTATCGTGATGGTAAGCGTCCCTGGGATATCAAGTGCGATTGTGCCTTCCCCAGCGCCACACAGAATGAAATCGATGAAAGCGATGCCAAGACGCTGCTGGAAAACGGCTGTTACGTCATTGGCGAGGGCGCGAATATGCCCAGTACGCCGGAAGCGGTCGAGCTGTTCATCGATAAGAAAATCCTTTACGGGCCCGCCAAAGCCGCGAACGCCGGCGGCGTCGCCACGTCGGGTCTTGAAATGTCACAGAACGCCATGATGATGTCGTGGACGCGAGAAGAAGTGGACCGGCGCCTGCATGACATTATGATTGCCATTCATAAGCAATGCTTCGATGCGGCCGAAGAGTACGGGCAGCCCGGCAACCTCGTGATGGGCGCCAATATCGCCGGATTCGTTAAAGTCGCCGACGCCATGCTCGACCAGGGGATCGTATAAGCCCGGCGGCAGCGAACGAAACGGCAGGATTTCACTATAAAATAGGGGGGGAAAGGGCAAGGCCTGTTGAATAAGAGGCCTTGCCCTTGTACCATAACGATTTAAGTGAGGTGGACGATGCCTGGGTGGGCAAGTACGGGAATTGACAGTCTGGACGCCGTATTTACCGGCGGCCTGCAAAAGGGCGACAATGTCGTTTGGCAGGTGGACAGCGTCGAGGATTTTGCCGATTTTGTCACACCTTATGTGTTGCGCGCAACGCAGCAGGGACGACAGGTGGTGTATATGCGCTTTGCGGATCATGATCCGTTGGTGCAGCCCGGCGACGGCGTGCGAATTCACGCTCTCGATGCGGCCAGCGGTTTTGAATCGTTTACGACCCAGATTCATGCGATCATCGCCGAGGAAGGCAAAGACGCCTACTATGTCTTCGATTGCCTTTCGTTTCTACTCGACGCCTGGGCGACGGACCTGATGATCGGTAACTTCTTCATGGTCACTTGTCCATACCTGTTCGAGCTTGACACGATTGCCTATTTTGCGCTCTTGCGAGATCGGCACTCGTTCCGAACGATCGCGCGCATCCGGGAAACGACGCAGCTCCTGCTGGATCTTTATAACGTCGAAGGTAAGCATTGCCTGCACCCCCTGAAGGTCTGGAAACGCTACTCTCCGACGATGTTCCTTCCGCATTTACGGCATGATGGGACCTTCGTACCGATTACGAGCAGCGTCGATGCCACCAAGCTGCTGACGTACATCTCCGAACGCGGGCTCAAACCCGCCGAGCGGGCGATCGACTACTGGGACGGATTGTTTCTTAAGGCGGCGGAATTAGCCGGGTTCCCGAAAGCCGCGGAAAAGGCTGGACGGGAAACCCTTGATCGACTCTGTCGAATCATGATCGGGCGCGACAAAAGAATGCTCTCACTGGCCAAGAAGCACTTCACCTTAGCGGACCTGTGTACGATTAAAAGCCGACTCATCGGAACGGGTTTCATCGGCGGCAAAGCCGTGGGTATGTTGCTCGCCAACAAAATCGTATCCGAAGACAAATCCGGTTTGAGCGCGCATATCGAACCCCATGACTCCTTCTACGTCGGTTCCGATGTCTTTTATACGTATCTCGTCGAGAACGGGGGCTGGAAGCTCCGCGTCGAGCAGAAGACCAAAAAAGGTTACTTCAAGGTCGCGCCCGAACTGAGGCAAAAACTTCTCAACGGCAAATTCCCGGACCAGATACGCGAGCAGTTTCAGGAGATGATCGAGTATTTCGGGCAGTCGCCGATTATCGTGCGTTCGAGCAGTCTGTTGGAAGATGCCTTCGGCAACGCCTTCGCCGGGAAGTACGAAAGTATCTTCTGCGTCAACCAGGGCAGCCCGGAGGAGCGATATGCGAACTTCGAGAACGCCGTGCGAACGGTCTATGCCAGCATGATGAGTGAGGATGCGCTGAGCTACCGGCTGCAACGAGGGCTGGACCAGCAGGACGAGCAGATGGCTTTATTGGTCCAGCGGGTCTCCGGCTCGTACCGGAACAGTTACTTTTTCCCGGACCTGGCCGGTGTCGGGATGTCCTACAATACCTTTGTGTGGAAGACGGACCTCGATCCGACGGCGGGAATGTTGAGGCTGGTCTTCGGACTCGGTACGCGAGCCGTTAATCGCGTGGAGGATGATTATCCGAGAGTGCTCGCGCTCGACCAGCCGCTGGTCAGGCCGATTTCCGGCATGGGCGATGTGCGGAAGTACTCGCAACGTCGCGTGGATTTGCTCGATACGCAACAAAATGCTTTAGAGACGGTTCCTTTTCGACAGCTTGTTACGGAACGACCCGACATCAGGCTCGACCTGGTCGCCGTTCGGGATCATCAGTTGGCACGTCATGCGCGCCAATCCCGAAATTCCTCCGGGACCGGTGAGACGGAATATTGGCTGCTGACCTTCGAGAAGCTTCTAACGGAAACGCCCTTCATCCAGATAATGCAAAAAATCCTCAAGACGCTGGAAAGTCACTACGAGTATCCGGTGGATATCGAATACACGGTCAACTTCACGCAAGATCAAAAGCCTTTCGTCAACCTGCTGCAGTGCCGTCCATTGCAGACCAGAGGCCAGCAAGCTCACGTGGAGATGCCCGCCGAGCCCGATCCGGAGAAGATTCTGTTCAAATGCGACGGCTACTTCATGGGCGGCAGTATCCGCCACGATATCCAGAAGATCATCTACGTCGAGCCGCAGGATTATATCGATTTGCCGCTGTCCGGCAAATACGATATCGCGAGACTGGTGGGCGAGCTGAACCGGCGCATCCCCGACAAGGAAACGGAACCGACGATTTTTCTGGGGCCGGGCCGATGGGGAACGACCACGCCAAGCCTGGGCATTCCCGTGGGTTTTCACGAAATCAGTAACGCTACCGTGCTGGCGGAGATCGCCTACGAAGGCGGCAACCTGATGCCGGAACTGTCCTTTGGAACGCATTTCTTCCAGGATTTGGTCGAAGGAGATATTTTCTATATCGCCCTGTTCCCCGCGAGATCCGGTGTCGTTTTCAACAAAGCCAAACTCGATCAGATGCCCAACACACTGACGGACGTTCTGCCCGACAGCGCGAAATACAGTCACATTGTCAAGCTCCTGGAGCCGGATCAAAGGCTTCGGATTCTCAGCGACGTGACATCCCAGAAGGTCCTTTGCCTCTTTGATTGAGGCGCATTCAATTCCTGACCCGGACCACGCAGGTGCAATCCGCGAGAGGCGGACACAGCCTACGATTTGTTTTCTTCCCGCCACAGGCCGTGAAGAGGCCCGGCGAGACGACCTCTAACAGTCGAGTGGATCAGATATAGACCTTGTCCATCATCCTGGGGAAGGGAATGCACTGGCGAATGTGTTTTTGGCCGGTGAGCCAGGCGATGGTCCGCTCGACACCGAGTCCGAAGCCGCCGTGGGGCACCGAGCCGTACTTTCGCAGATCGAGATACCAATCGTAGTTTTCGATCTTCAGGTTTTGCTCGTGGATCCGTTTGACCAGCCTGTCATAATCATCTTCGCGGATCGAGCCGCCGATGATCTCGCCGAATCCGGCCGGGGCGAGCAGGTCGAAATTCAAAACGACGTCCTCGTTGTTCCTGTCGGTTTTCATGTAGAAGGCCTTGGCCAGCGTGGGATAGTGCGTGACGAAGATCGGCTTATCGTGCATCTGCGAGATGATCGTCTCGTCCGAACCGCCAAGGTCCTTGCCCCATCGAAATTCAGCGGCTAACTGGGCGTGCTTTGGATTGTTCTCGATCTTCGTATCCACTTCGGTCAGCTCTGAGCGCAGATCGATCAACTCCGCGGCGTTCTTGTCACGTTTCCACTGCTTGATCTGGCCCTTCTGCTCTTCTTCGAGTTCGGCGATTCGGCTTTCGATGTGCTGTTTTTGATTCTTGAATTCTTCCAGTTGCCCGGCGAGAAATTCCCGGGCTTTCTCGCTGGTGAGGATATCGACGGCCTCGGTGTAGGTGAGTCTATAGAAGGGTGGCGTAATCTTTTCAAGTGCGGCGATGTCGGCGCCCAACGTTTCGAGCTGGCTGCGATTGTCCTGCAAGACCCTGGCGACGATGGACGAGACGAAATTCTCGGCTAATTCCAGTAGGCCGTCCAGCTCGATGAAGGCCACCTCCGGCTCGACCATCCAGAATTCGGTTAAGTGCCGTCGGGTTTTGCTTTTTTCCGCCCGGAAGGTCGGTCCGAAGCAATAAACCTTGCCGAAGCTCATGGCCGCGGTCTCGAGATGCAACTGGCCCGTCTGGGCCAGGTACAGAGGTTTGCCGAAATAGTCCACCTCGAAGAGGGACTGCTCATCTTCCCCCGCGGCCGCCATGAGGATAGGGGTATCGATGAGCATAAAGCCGTTGTCGTTGTAGAACCGGCGGATCGCGTCGATGACGGTATGGCGAATCTTTCCGATGCACCATTGGCTCTGCGAGCGGAAGTGCAGGTGACGATGTTTGAGAAGGAAGTCGATGCCGTGCGATTTCGGCGTAATGGGATAATCCATGGCCGGGGCGATGATGCTTGCATCGGTCACGGCCATTTCGCAGCCGCCTATGCTCCGCTCGTCGGCGCGGATCATCCCGGTGACGCTCAGCGAGGATTCCTGGCCGAGGTGTTTGAGCTGCCCGAATAACTCGTCGGAGACGTGACCTTTTTCGACGATGCACTGGCAGAGTCCCGTTCCGTCGCGGACGATGAGAAATTGAATCTTCCCGCTCGCCCGGCTGTTATACAGCCAACCGTTTAAGGTGACTTCTTGCCCCGTGTGATCTTTCAATTGTTCGATATACGTGATGTTGTCGTTTGTCATCTTTTCGTCCTTTGGTGGCATTGGTTACAGTCTGACTATTCTGATATAAACTATACATCTTAAAGCGATCTCCGAAAAGTCTGAACTTGGCGGTTCTTCAGCTTTTTATACCCTCCAATTTTTTTAAGAGGAATGATTGACATGCAACAGTGTGTCGTGAACAATAGGTAAGAAACAAGAATTTTAATCACAAGTAACCTTATAAATGTGTAATGGCGATGTAACATTTATTTAGATTTCGAAGGAGAACAAAATGAAACGTTCAATGCAAACAGTTGTGCTGACATTGATTGCCGTTGTGATGATGGGCATCCCTTGCATGGCTCAGGACGTGGAACCACCTTTTACATGGGAAGGAAAAGGTCAATTGTCGTTCATTAACCAAGGAGGAATTGAAGATATCGATTTCCAGTTCGAATTATCCATTGACGAACAAGGGATGTTTGAGGGACAAGCAAGCAATGAAGAGGGAACCTCCAAAATAAAACATGTCTTTTATACGGACACAAAACAATATGATTTCCCTGGTTTTTTCTCAAGAAATCTCGTCATTGCTCTTGTGATTAACGAATACGGTGACAATCCATTGTTAGCCGTTTTGAATGGGCGCCTTCTGGTCGACAAGTTTTTCTATGGTGAAGAAATGCTCACCAGGTTTAAAGAAGACAGTGACATAGCGAAAGCACTTGGCGTTGGCAATCCGCAGGCCACGTTGATGGAAGATGATGAACTCCCAGGCAATGTAAAATCGGCCCTAAAAAAATGCATTCCTTTCGGTGTCGTCAAGATCGAAGGCGATTACAAAACTGAGGTTAGCCGTGAGTCGAAAGACGGCGATACGATTTCTTTATTTAACGGCAGGAACCTCGACGGTTGGACTGTGTGGCTGGAAGAGGCAAACGCCGACCCGGAAAGTACATGGAAAGTTCATGACGGCGCGATTGAGTGTACGGGAAATCCCACCGGTTTTCTGCGAACGAAGAAACAGTACAGCAATTTCAAACTCGTTCTTGAATGGCGATGGCCTGAAAAGCCCGGCAACAGCGGCGTCCTGCTGCGCATGGGCGGAGAAGAAAAGGCCTGGCCCCGGTGCATGGAAGCCCAGTTGATGCATAAACGCGCCGGTGATTTTATTGGAATGGGTTGCAGGTTTAACGAAAATAAGGCGAAACAGGGTAGTCCCATTAACTATACGCCGCGCATGAAGGCATCGAATGAAAAGGAGTCCGGCGGCTGGAACACATACGAGATGACCTGTAAAGGCGATACCATCGAGGCGAGCGTCAATGGCGAGCTCCAGAACAGAGCGACCGGAGTCAACATCACCTCGGGCTATATCGGGCTTCAAAGTGAAGGTGTTCCCATCATGTTCAGGAACATCAAGCTGACGGTTCTTCGGGATGTGCCATAGAACCTTTTTCGTTGTGGCGGAATAGCGTATGAAGGGAAAATCCGGGGAAACCTGGATATATTTATTCATTTTATGCAGGAAAAAGCTTTGTTGAGGGTCGTACATATTGAAAAAAATTCAAGTCTATTGTTGATTATTACGAATAATTCTTATATAGTAAGCGATCTTATGTTCGTTAAATGCTAAAAATCGTATGATACAAGGTAAGAATACAGACGAATTAGTGGACCGGTTTCGCGTCAAGTGCAAGGCTCACGGCCTGAGCATGACCCCGCAGCGTCTGGCGATCTATAAGGCTATGATCGAGTCTATCGATCATCCTTCCGCAGAAAACATTTATCATGTCGTTCGGGCTTCTTTCCCCGATATCGCTCTCGATACCGTCTATCGAACGCTTTCGACGTTTTCCGAAATTGGAGTGATCCACGTCGTGGAAGGCTACGGCGAGGTCAAGCGGTACGATCCCAATGTAAAGCCCCACCACCATTTCAGGTGTATGTGCTGCAACAAGATCGTCGATCTTTATGAAGATAGTGTTGAAAAACCAAAGATTTCCCCTCGCCTCAAGAAGAAGTATAATGTGGCCAACGTCAAAGTTGTCCTGGAAGGAGCGTGTGATGGATGTCTCGGTGAGAAATGAGCGTTTTTTTGCGCTCTAAATAAGATATATTTGTATTTAAGAGAAAGCCGCATTTTGTGTCGTGTCTTGTTTTAACATCGCGTAGCACAGGCCCATAGAATGAAAGGAAACGAAAATGAAAGAGAAGAAACTCACCACCGCAGCGGGTATCCCCGTTAGCGACAATCAGAATTCGCTGACCGCCGGGCAGCGCGGCCCTACGTTGATTCAGGACCATGTTTTGCTCGAGAAGCTGGCCCATTTCAATCGCGAGCGGATTCCGGAACGCGTCGTCCACGCCAAGGCCGCCGGCGCCCACGGCACCTTTACCGTGACCGGGGACATTACGAAGTACACGAAGGCCAAAATCTTCTCGGGGGTCGGCAAGAAAACGGAGATGTTCGGCCGCTTTTCCACCGTGGCGGGGGAGAAGGGATCTGCGGATACCGTTCGAGACGTCCGGGGCTTTGCCCTGAAATTCTACACGGAAGAAGGCAACTGGGATATGGTCGGGAATAATACACCCGTCTTCTTCATCCGCGACGCCATGAAGTTCCCCGATTTCATTCATACCCAAAAACGAATGGCCCAGACGAACTTGCGGTCCCATACGATGTGGTGGGATTTCTGGTCACAGGTGCCGGAAGCTTTGCACCAGGTGACAATCCTGTTCTCGGATCGCGGCATTCCCAAAGGCATTCCGTATATGAACGGATACGGTAGTCACACGTATAGCTTCATCAACGCCAAAAACGAACGGTTCTGGGTGAAGTTCCACTTCAAGACCCAACAGGGTATCCAGTGCATGATGCAGGAAGAGGCGGACCGTATCGTCGGTGAAGATCCGGATTACCATACCCGGCAGTTGTTCGAGGCCATTGAAAAAGGCGAGTACCCCAAGTGGACGTTTTACGTGCAGGTCATGCCGGAAGTCGAGGCGGAAGATTATCGCTGGAATCCTTTCGATATGACCAAAGTCTGGCCGCATGCCGATTATCCGCTGATCGAGGTCGGTGAGATGGAATTGAATCGAAATCCTGAGAACTACTTTGCCGAGGTCGAGCAGTCGGCCTTCTCACCGGGGAATGTCGTGCCCGGTATTTCCTTCTCGCCGGATAAAATGCTCCAGGCCCGTATCTTTTCCTACGCGGATGCGCACCGCTATCGCCTGGGTGCGAACTATGAGAGCCTTCCGATCAATCGTCCGAAGGTCCCGGTGAACAATTACCAGAGAGACGGCTCGATGCGGTTCGACGGTAACGGCGGATCGTCCGTAAATTACGAGCCGAACAGTTTCGGAGGGCCGAAGGCCGATCCGGCTTATGCCGAGCCGCCGCTGAAGATTTCCGGCGATGCGGACCGCTACGACCAGAAACGCGGCGTGGATGACGACTACGTCCAGCCCGGCAACTTATTCCGGCTTCTGCCGTCCGACGAGCAGAAGCGACTGATTCAAAATATCACCAACAGTCTGAAAAAAGTTCCGAAAGAACTGCAGGAAAAAATGGTCGCTCACTTCCGGAAAGCGGATCAAGACTATGGGGATGGCATCGCCAAAGGACTGGGACTTTGATTCAGTGTCAACAACTCCTTGAATTCTGCTCTCTTCAAGGAGACATCCCGGGGAAGGCCCCTGCTCGAAGAGGAGGCCGGATTTGACGTATCCGAATTCGACGGGGGCCCGACCGGGGTTTCCATGCAAAGATCATTTTGTTAGGTGCTCTTATATACGGCTTTTGCTTTATAGCGTCTGACGTCTGCGAAGCCAACTCACTATACCGAGACCCATACCTCCGAGAAGCAACGCACCGGGGGCCGGGACGGAATTCGTCGTATTCATGGGCTGAATGCCTATCTGAGCTGAAGAAAGGATCCCTTGCATATTATCACCGCCTGTCGCTTGACTAATCATCGGTCTGCCGGGACTGGCCGGGCTTGCGTATCTTGCCGATATGGTAAAGGGATTTCCCGTATCCAGGACACCCGAGCCTGTCATTTCCCAGGCCAAGGTACCCAATGCCTGATCATATCCCGTACTCAAAACCTGCAACGCGAAACCACTGGCTGATGCCCCGTCATTCCAGGGTCCGCCGGGACCAAGGCCCAAGAAAGCATTGTTATAGGTGGTCTCCCAGGTCCAGGGCGCCGATGACGGATTCGGGGGCGGGACCAAATCTGCCGCGAGGAACCAATTCGTACCAATACCAATTGCATTGATGTGATTGCCGGCTTGGCCGCCCTGGCCTCCCGTTAGAAATTCCGTCCAGAATCCTGCAACACTATGGGTGCCCACCGTAACGGCGGCCATCGCGTGACCTGTCAGGATGATAGTGACAATCAGAATAATCAGTGCCCTTTGTGCCTTCATATCAATCGACTCCTTCAACTCGTTCTTTTTGCACAAACACAACGACAAATTTGCTATAGACCATCTTCAGCTTCTCTCTGCGGGGGCCTTGCGCACCGGCCCTGCCTTTGAGGACTACGACCTGTCAGATGTCACAAAAGAAATGTGACCATCCCTGGGAAGAATGAAGAATCAACCTTGGAGCCAACACACCGTTCGATCGGGAGA
>Ga0272442_10006692_pt1 | contig 15098 bp, 5 predicted proteins | sample SSMForm2O_FD_200262 | JGI IMG/M metagenome (GOLD analysis project Ga0272442, IMG submission 200262) | Marine sediment archaeal communities from Little Sippewissett salt marsh, Falmouth, MA, United States - SSM-Form-2O | ecosystem: Environmental > Aquatic > Marine > Wetlands > Sediment ...
AAGGACCTCCGCGAGCAGAGCATTTACATCCCGTATGAGAAACTCCGCGAGGTCTTCGAGAAGGAAGGCCGCGGCGTCTTCCTGCCGTACGGCAAATTTCAGGAACTCTGGAAGGCGGCCCGCGCGAAAACCGCCCCGCCGCCGGAGGCCAAGCCGCCCGTCGACGCCCTCGTGACGGAGGTTTCCGCCGTCGCCACGGTCTCCGAGGACGTCGTCACGGTCGAGGCGACGGTCAACATCGAGGTGTTGAAGAAGGGGTGGGTCGAGGTGCCGCTGCGCCTGGGCGACGTGGCCCTGACGGCGGCGGCGCTCGGCAAGGAGCCGGCCCGCATCGTCGCGGACGCCAAGGCCGGCTACAAGCTCCTGGTGGAGAAGGAGGGCGAGGCGCCCGAGCGGCTGGACCTTTCGCTCTCCTTTGCGAAGGCGTACACGAAGGCGCCGGGGCAGAACAGCGTGTCGATCCAGAGCCCGCGGGCGCCCGTCAGCCGGTGGGAGGTCCGGATTCCGGAGTCCGGCGTCGAGGTGAACATCGATCCGCTTCTGGCGGCCACGGAGGTCCCGGCCGGCGAGGCCGGCGCGGGGCAGACCGTCGTCCGCGCGTTCGTCGGGGCCGCCCCGACGGTCCGCATCGCGTGGACGCCCAAGGCCGAGGGGGCGAAGGGCCTGGCCGCCCTGGCCAGCGTCGAGGTCCGCCAGCAGACGCGCCTTGACGAAGGCGTCACGCGGACGCGGGCGGACTTGGCGTACGAAATCCGCCGGGCCGCCCTCGACCGGCTCCAGGTCGAGGTCCCCGCCGACGCCAAGGTGGCCGGCGTCTTCGACCCGAACGTCCGCGAGTGGTCCGTCGAGGCGGGCCAGAAGGTCCAGACCGTCACGGTGGAACTTTTCGAGCCCGCGAAGAAGGACCAGAACCTCGTCCTGGAACTCGAGAAGTTCAGCGACGGGGCCGCCGACCGCGTCCAGGTGCCGGTCATCCGGGCGCTCGGCGTCGGCCGGCAGCAGGGCGTGGTGGTCGTGCGGGTGGCGCCGGGCCTGAGGGCCGAGGCCGTCGCCCGGACGGGCCTCCTGCAACTCGACCCGTCGGAACTGCCGAAGCCGCTCGCCAAGGACCGGTGGGACTTTTCGTACCGGTACGCGGCCCTGCCGTTCGCCCTGACGCTGGGCGTGGAGAAGGTCCAGCCGCGCATCCTCGCGGACTCGCTCGTCGAGGCCCACCTCGGCACCGAGGCGCTGGAGGTCAGCCTCGTCACGGTCTTCACGGTGGAGCGGGCCGGCGTGTTCCGTTTCGAGATCGACGTGCCGAAGGGCTTTGAGGTCCGCGAGGTCCGCGGCATCCAGGTGGGCAAGGCGGCGGCCGTCCAGGTGGACGGCCATCACCTGGAAGGACCGGACGAGACGCGCCTCGTGGTGGACCTGTCGCGGAAGGCCCTGGGCCGGGTGGGGCTGGAGGTCCGGCTGCACCGGTCGCTGGCGGAGCCGGACCTGCTCGAGCCGACCGGCCGGGCCGCCGACATCCCGCTGCCCCTGCCGCGCGTCGCGCCCGGCACCGTCGAGCACGAGACGGGGCGGCTGGTCGTCTACGCGCCGGAGAGCCTGCGCGTCAATCCCGGCGAGACCGAGGGCCTGCGGACCGTCACGGTTCAGGAGGCCGTCGAGGGCATGCCGCAGCGCCCCAAGGCCGAGGAGCGGCCGGTCCTGGCCTACGCCTACACCGACGAGGCCGTGACGCTGGCGCTGGCCGCCGAGCGCCGAAAGCCGCACGTCACCGTCCGCCAACTCCTGGTGGCGCGGATCGATTCGGGGGTGGTCAAGTACTCGGCCGCGTTCCATTACGACGTGCTCTACAGCGGCGTGAAGACGGTGCGGATCGACGTGCCGGCCTCCCTGGCGGCGGAGATTCGCGTCACGCCGCTCTCGGTCCGCCACGAGCAGGTGCCCGACGACGAGGCCCCGGACGACCTGGCCGAGGGGTACGTGGCCTGGCGGCTGAGCGGCGAGACGGAGTTCATGGGCGCCCAGACGATCACCCTCCAATGGGAGGAAAAGATCGAGAAACTCGACGTCGGCAAGAGCGTGGACCTGGCCGTCCCGCGCCTCGTGCCGCACGGCGTCGACCGCGCGTGGGGCCAGATCGTCCTGGCCAAGGCCGAGTCCATCGACGTCCGTCCCGCCGAGGACGGCAAACAGGTGACGGGCCTGAGGCCGATCGACCCGCAGCACGACCTGATGAGCGGGGCGTCCGTCAAGGGCGCCGCCCGCGCCTTCGAGTTCCACGAGCCGTGGACCCTGACGGTCACCGCCACGATGTATCGCCTGGAGGAGATCAAGCACACGAGCATCGAGCGGGCCCTCGTGCGGATGGTCGTCGGCCGGAACCAGCAGGTCAGCGTCCAGGCGCTGTACCGGGCCCGCAGCGCCCGTCAGCGGCTGCGGATGGACATGCCCGCCGGCTGGGACGTCCACGGCGAACCGCTCCGCCTGAACGGGCGGCCGGTCCCGCTGGAGGAGGGCGGGGCCGACGGCCGGAGCGTCTTCGTCCCGCTGACCGGCCAGAAACCCGACGAGCCGTTCCTCCTGGAACTGCGGTACATCCTCGACGAAGCGCACGGGGGGCTGGACCTGGCGCTGCCGGCGTTTCCCGAGGAGCCCGCCGTCCAGCGCGTCTACCTCTCCGTCTGGCTGCCGGGCGGGAGCGACGGGTGGGACTACGTCGGCGCCGCCGGGCCGTGGACCGAAGAGATGGTCTGGCGCTTCTACGAGGATGAGGTGGGCTGGCGGCCGATCGCCCGCCGCTCCAGCGACGACCTCCTCCGCTGGGTCACCGAGGGGCTGAAGGTCGAGGGCGATCCCGGCCAGACGTTCGCCACGGACGGGTGGCACCACCTCTTCTCGACGCTCCAGCCCGCCCCGCCGCCCGAGGGGAACCTGCGCGTCTACGCCGTCGGCAGCCGAATGCTGGCGGTGCTCGTCTTTGCCGTCGTCCTCGTGGCGGGCCTCGTGCTGAACTTCACGCGGTGGACCGTTCGCTGCGTGGCGGTCGGGGCCCTGGTGGCGGCCTTGGTGCTGCTGGGCGTGTTCGCGCCGGCGTTCGCGCACCAGGTGTCGGACTGGGTCCTCGTGTCGGCGGCCTTCCTCGTGCTCGTCATCTGGATCGTGTGGTACGTGGCGATTGCGCGGCCGCGGGACCCGGACGTGCGTGCCCGGAAGGAGGCCCGGCGAGCGGCCCGTGCGGCCCGCGTGGCCCGTCTGCGGGCCCAGGCGGCCGGGGCCGGCGCCGCCTCCGCTGCGGCCCAGGCTGAACCGCCGCCGCAGGACGCGGAAGGCTCCGAAGACGCCGGCAACGCCGGCGAGGCCGACCAGGAAGGAGGGCCGTCCGATGCGTAAGCCCCTCCCACGGATTCCCGCGCGGTGCCACTTCGGAATTACCGCGCGGTGGCCCTCCCGGGCCACCGCGCCGCGGCACGGGCCTCAGCGCGGCGGGCCGGGAGCCCCGCCGCGCGGAAGGCGCGTGGTGGCGGCGTTGGCCCTGGCGGCCGTCTGCCTGCTCGCCGTCGCAGCGGGTATGGAATCCCACGCCGCCTCGCCGCCCGAGACGCCGGAGACCGTCCGCGAACTCTACGTCCCGTTCGAGGACCTGAGCCCCATCCTCCGGGGCGACCCGAACCGCGTCCTCCTCTCCCGAAAGGAGTACGAGACGCTCCGCGCCCGGGCGAAGAAGGAAGACGAACGTCGCCCGCCCCGGACCGCCCTCGTTGCCTCGGCCGATTACCAGGCCACGCTCGGCGACGGCCGGGCCGAGATGACCGCCACGGTCACCGTGTCGGTCCTCGCGAAGGGGCTGCACGCCGTCGGTCTCGACCTGGCCGGTGTGGGCTTGCGGTCGGCCACGCTCGACGGGGCGGCCGCCCCGCTCGGCCTGGCGAACGACGGCCGGCTCACGCTCTTCGTCCAGGGCGTCGGCACGCACCAACTCGTGCTGGAGGTGGTGGCCCCGGTGGAGACGACGGCGGCCCGTCAGACGCTGACGTTCCGCCTGCCCACGCCGCCCGCCGCCCGCATGCGCCTGACGGTGCCGGGCGACGTCGAGGTCAAGGCCGGGGCGCCGGTCGCGTCGCGCGTCTTCGACGAGGGGGCCGAGGTCACGCGCATCGAGGTCCTCCCGAAGGCCGGGCAGGTCACGCTCGTCATGACGCTGAACAGCCGGCTGCTTCGGCAGGACCGCGTGGTCGTGGCGCGCAGCGTCCTGCTGGACGAGGTCACAGCCGCCTGCGAGCGGCTTCACGCCACCGTCTCGATGGAGATCCTCCACCGCGCGGTCGGCCGCTTCCGTTTCGCCGTCCCGGACGGCTTCGACGTGACCGACGTCCGGACGCCGAACCTCTCGGCCTGGGCCATCGAGGAGGAGGGCGGCCGGCGCATCCTCGACGTCCGCCTCCGCGACGACACGACCGAGACGACCGTGCTGAACCTGTCGGCCGTCCGCACGGCGCCGGACCTGGCGAACTGGTCGCTGTCGCGCTTCGAGCCGCTGGACGTGGCCGGCCACGTCTCCGTCGTCGGCGTGGCGGTCGAGGACCGGCTCAAGGCCGAGGCGATGGAGGCCGAGGGCCTCATCCCGATCGACACGGCCGTCCTGACGCGGGCGCTGCCGGCCACCGTGCTGGAACCCCAGCCGGGAGCGGCCCGGATTCGTCCGGTGGCGGCCTACTACGCCCCGCAGTCGGCGTTGGCGCTGTCGGCCCGGATGGTCCGGCCGCCGGCGCGCCTCCGCGTGACGACCAGCCTCCTGGTGGTGCTCGCCGACGGCGGCCTGACGGTGCGCGGCGGGTTCGCCCTCGTGCCGGAGCAGGAAAAACGCTTCGCCTTCGACGTCGCCGTCCCCGCCGGCTGGGACGTGACGGCCGTCACCGGGCCGGACGGCAAGGGCATTCCGTTCCAGCGGTACGCGGCCGAGGGCGGCGCCGGCCGCATCCACGTCCGCCTGCCCCAGGGCGTGCCGCTCGCCACGGAACGCCGCGTCTTCTTCGAGGCCCGACACGTGCCGGACGGATGGTTCGGCCCGTGGGAGGCCCGGACGATCGCGTTCCCGGTCTTCTCGGTTCTGCGGGCGGGGCAGGGCGAGGCCGTCGCCGTCCGCGACACCGGCGCCATCGCCGTCGAGGCCCGCGACGACCTGGTCGTCCGGCCCGACGCGCTCGAAGGCCTCCTGCCGCTCGACGCGAACGAAAAGAAACGGTTCGGCCTGGAGGGCACCGCCGCCTCCCTCGCCTACCGGTACGACCGGCCGCCGTACCGTGCCCGGCTGTCGGTGCGGCGCGAGGCGCCGCGCATGACGGCCCAGACGTTTTCGTTCTTCCGGGTCCAGCGCGACGCGCTGTCGGCCCATTACGAGATCACGTACGAGGTGGGGCGTGCGCGCGCGCGGCACCTGTCGCTGGTGCTGCCGGCCGGGACACCGGCGGCGCTGTCGATCCGCGGCCTGGGCGGCGTGGAAATCAAGGAGCAGGCCAGCGAGATCGTCGGCAAGGGCGACGAGCAGGTCCGCCGATGGACGGCGATGCTGGCCCGGCCCCGCCGCGGCACGGTCCGCCTGGCGGTCGACTTCGAGCAGCGGCTCGACGTGCTGGAGCCGAAGGACCTCGCCCTGCCGCTCGCGAAGGCCGACGGCGTGGCGTACCAGTCGGGCCTCGTGGCGGTGGAGGGCAGCGCGGAACTCGACGTCCGCGTCACGGAGCATCCGCGAAAGGTGGACATCGGTGAACTCGTCGATGCGGAGTACCAGCCCGGCCGGCGCCTGCTCGGGGCGTACGGGTTCCTGGGCGACCCGCCGCCGGTCCACGTGTCGGTGACGCAGCATCCGGGTCTGGGCCTGCCGCCCGCGATCGTCCAGCGGGCGGAACTGGCGACGGTCCTGTCCGCCGACGGCCTGGCGCAGACCGCCGCCCGGTTTCTCCTGAAGACGAAGTCGCTGCTCCTGGACGTGCACCTGCCGCCGGAGTCCACCCTGTGGTCGGCGACGCTGGACGGCCGGCCCGTGAAGCCACGGCGGGAGGGCGAGCGGCTCCTCGTGACGCTCCCCGCCGCCGCCCCGGGGCAGGCCCGCGACCTCCGCATCGTCTACCAGACGCCGGTCTCCGGCCTGGCGTTCTGGAAGGGGACGGAGGCGGCGGCCCCCCGCCTGGTCCTTCATGCCGCCGAGGGCGACGAGGGACGCGAGGTGCCCGCGGCCGACCTCCTCTGGCACCTGTATCCGCCGTCCGGGTACCGCGTCATCCGGACCGAGGGGACGGTCGTGACCCAAGAGGTCCAGCCGCCGCCGCTCGCCGTCGCCAGCGTGGCGGGGGCGCTCTACGACGGCACGGGCGGTGTGGGCCTCGATCACGGGGCCTTGGGTGTGTTTTTCCTGGCCGCCGGTGCCATCGTGTCGGAGGAGGCCGACCTCGCCGCCCCGCTGGATGACGGCCGCACGGTCAGCAGCCCCGCCGCGGAGGTCGCCGCTTCCGACTACTACGATGCCGACATGGAAGCGGACGAATCGCTGCGGCGGCACCGCAGCAGCCGCGGCCGGAAGGGCGCCGTCACAGCCACGGGCGTGGCGCCCGGCATGAAGACCGAGGAACTCAAGACCGACCTGCCCCATGCCATGTTCGAGGCTACGCCCAAGGTCATCGACGAATTGCGCGCGGTCGCAAGGGAGAGTGAAGAGGCCGGCGCGGTCACCGCGGAGGCCCTCGGCCTGGGATCCAACGCGCCGTCCGACATGAACGGTCTTGACGAATCGGGCGAGGCCCTGACCGGCGCTGGCAGTGCGGCGGCACGACCGGAGGTCACAACCGCCGCCGGTCCCGCGTCGACGGCGGCGGCGCCGGCCGAGGCGCTCCCCCCGCCCGCGGAGCCGGAGCCCGAGCCTCCCTCCAAGCCGAAGGCGCCCGCGCCCAAGAAGAAGAACGGCGGCAGGGTCGTCTGGGCCCTGGAGGGCCTCAGCAGCCTGACCATCGACCTCCACCGGACGGGCCCGGCGGTGGCGTTCCAAAGCCTGGGCGCCGATCCCGCCCTGGCCGTCACGTGTGTCGACGAGTCCCGCTTGGGCGCCCTGGCGTGGGGCCTGGCGCTGGTGGTGTTCGTCATCGGCCTGGCGCTGACGACCCGACCGTTGCGGCAGAAGCTGGCGTACGTGGTGGGCGTGGGCGTGCTGGCGACGCTCGTGCCGGTGGTGACCGGCCGCATCGAACTCGCCCTGGCCGTCAACGGGGCGTTTTACGCGGCGTGCCTGCTCGTGCCGTATTACCTCGTGGCCGGTGCGGTGCGGTGGGTGTGGGGCAAGGTGGCGGCCGTGGTGCGTCCGCATACGTCCACGGCGCCGGCGGCGCTGGTGCTGGCGGCGGTGCTGCTCGGTCTCGGTGCCGTGGCGACTGCGGCGCCGGTGGAGAAGGACGCGCCGTACGTCGTCCAGATCGTCCCGCCCACGGGCCCCGTCGACGTGCCGGCCGACGCCCTCATCCTGCCGTACGATCCCGAGTCGAAAGAGGGCGTCAAGGGGGCCGACCGGCTCCTCGTCCCGTACGCGCGGTACGTCGAGTTGTGGAATCGTGCGTATCCGGAGAAGCCGATCGGCGAGACGCCGCCGCCCGCGCCGTACGCGCTGGCGGGGGCGTCGCTCACGGCCACGGTGGAGGGCGACGAGTTCCTGCGCGTGGACGGCCACATCGACATCGACGTCTTCACCGCCGAGTACGTGACGGTGCCGCTGCCGCTCTCGGGCGGTGTCCTGTCTCGGGCGGACCTGGACGGCGCCGCCGCCCGCGTCAGCGTGGTCGAGCCCAAGCCGACGAAGAAGGGCAAGGCCGCGACGCCCGCCCCGTCGTTCATCGCGCTGTACGTCTCGGGCAAGGGCCGGCACCGCCTGGAGGTCTCGGTCCGTCTGCACCTGGAGCGCCGCGGCGGGTGGCGCGTGGCGGAAGGCCGTCTGCCGGCCGCCCCGGCCACGTCGCTCGCCCTCACGGTGCCGAAGGCCGGCACCGAACTCCGCCTCGGCCACGTGCTGGACCGGAGCGTGTACGAGACGGCGAAGGCGGGCGAGGTTGTCCGGACCGCCCTCGGCGCCGGCGGGGCGCTGCGGCTCCAGTGGCGGCCGAAGGTGGGCGAGGGGCAGATTGAGAAGACCCTGACGGCCGTTTCGCGCGGCGTCCTCGACATCCAGGAAGACCGTCTCCATCTCCTGTGGGACGTCCGCTGCGCGTTCCGTCACGGCGAGCGCGAGGTGTTCACCCTCCACGTCCCCGCCGGCTACACCGTGGAGAAGGTCGAGGGGACGAACGTGCGCGGCTGGCAGCGGGACGAGGTCCAGGGGCGTGGGCGGCTGACCGTCTCGCTCCTGAAGCCCGCCAAGGGCCAGGAGCAGTTCGCCGTCACGCTGTGGCGGCAGACGGACGAGGGGGCGGCGGCGCGCGGCCGCGAGACGCTCGAGGTTCCCCTCGTGGAAGTGGCGGGGGCGCTGCGGCACACGGGGCTGCTAATCCTCCGGCGGAGTCCGCTGATCGACCTCCGGACGGTGGCGACGGAGGGCGTCCGCCGGGCGGACCTGCCCCCCGCCAAGGAGATGCCCCCGCCCGAGGCCCTTGCCTCGCCGCTCGGCATCCGGCCGTACCAGGCGTACGAGTTCGTGGCCACGCCGTTCACGGTCCGGCTGGCGGCGGAGCCGGTGGCGGCCCGCACCTCGGCCGAGGTCCAGATGATCCTCCGCCTGGCGGAACGCGAGCGCCGGATGGAGGCCCGGGCGGTGCTGACCGTCGAGGACCGGCCGCTGTACCGCGCGCGCCTCGCCATCCCCGAGGGGCTCGACCTGGAGCGCGTCCAGGCGCCCGGCACCTTCGAATGGGCCGTTACCCAGGAGGACGGTCGCCGCGTCCTGACGGTCTACCTGGCGGCGGGGGTGGAGGGTCCGTGCCCGGTCGTCGTGGAGGGCCGCCTCGGCCGCGACGAGGCCGGTGCCGACACGCCCCTGCCGCACGTCGACGTGCTCGACGTGGCGCGGCAGCGCGGCGACATCGTCGTGCAGGTGGACCCGGCGTTCGACGTGCGGCCGGCGGACCTGGCGGGCATCGAGCGGGTCCTCCTGAAGCAGGTCGGCGGGTGGCTGAGCGCCGGGCAGAAGGCCCTGGCGGCCCTGGCCCTCTCGTACCGCGAGCCGGACTACCGCGGGCGGCTGGTCATGGCGCCCCGGCAGCCGGACGTCGCCTGCTACACGGTCACGAACGCCCGCGTCACGGACCGGACGGTCGACGAGACGATCCTGCTGACGTGGACGATCCAGAAGGCGGGGATCCGCGAAGTGGCGTTCCTCCTGCCGCACTGGATGGCCGAGGCCCGCATCCGCGTGCCGCTCTTGCGCGAGAAGTCCGTCCAGCCGGCGGGCGACGGACCGGACGCCCCCGTCCGGGTCCGCCTCGCGCTTCAGGACCAGGTGATGGACGAGTTGCGGGTGCTCGTGGAAAACGATCGGCTGCTGGCGGGCGAGGCGTTCGAGGCGCCGATACCCGTCGTCGAGACCGGCCGCACCACCCGCCGGTACGTGGCCCTGGAGAGCGCCGGCCGCGACGAGGTCGTCGTGACGGCCCAGGAGGGGCTGGAACCGCTCGGCCGCCGGCAGAAGGAGTGGTCGGCGGTGGCGGGGCTGCTGCGCGGCGGGACCACGCGGGCGTTCATCGTGACGCCGGGCGCCGAGGCGCCGCGGCTGGCGTTTGAGACCCGCCGACGCAAGGCCGTCGAGACCGTCCAGGCCCGCATCGGCCTGGCCGAGACGCTCCTCGTCCTCGACGCCGCCGGCACGTATCGCGGGCGGGTGACCTACCACCTCGACAACCGGACGGAGCAGTTCCTGGAGGTCGCCCTGCCGGAGGGGTCGGCCCTGTGGACGGCCGTCGTGGCCGACCGGCCCGTCAAGCCCACGCGGATGGAGGGCGCCGGCGAGGCCGGCGGCCGACACGTCCGCATCCCCATCGTCAAGACGGCCGAGGGCGACCTCGATTACAAGGTCGTGCTGAAGTACGGCGGCCGGGTCGGACGCCTCGGCGCGGGGCGGTACAGCGTCCGGTTCCCCCTCGTGCGGGCGGTCAACATCGAGGCCGAACTCAGCCAGGTCCGACTTTTCGTGCCCGAAGAGTACGAGTGGTTCTGGTTCGATTCGGTCATGAGGGAGGTCGAGGAGGCCGGCACCCTGGGGGCGAACGTTCTGCGGTACCAGTACAAGCAGGCGCAGCGGACGCTCCAGACGCTCCAGAGCGACAACCCGTTCGCGAAGACCCGTGCGTACTCGAACCTGAAGCAAATCGGCCGCTCCATCCAGCAGCAGCAGGAGCGGCTCCAGTCGTTTGCGGGCAACACCACCGTCCAGGTCGAGTTGTCCAACGCCGGCCAGATCCTCGAGAGCGTGGCGAAGGAACTTCAGGAACAGCCGCCCGCCGGGCAGGTGACGGTCGAGTTCAACGATGACTACATGCGTCAGGCGTACGGCGATCAACGGAACCGGCGGGACCGAAACCTCGTCCAGGACCTCGGCGATAACTGGGGCACGGTCGCCGTGACGCGGAACGGGCAGCAGATCGGTACCGCACGGTTCAGCAACGCCTGGCTCGAGCAGACCCAACTCGAAAACAAGGCCGCCCAGAAGCAGCAGGCGGAGGCGCAGTCGCGGTTCCAGTCGTCGGCTCAGTGGGCGAATCAGCAGGCCCTCCAGCCGGAGCCGCAGGGCCAGGCCGCCGGCGATATGTTCAAGCAGTTCGCCGGCGAGCAGGTGAAGAAGGATGCCGCCGAGGTGGCCCAGCAGGATGACCTGAAGGACCTTAAACGCCGGCACGAGACCGCCAACGTCGTCGAGCGGTACCAGAAGAAACTCGAGGAGCGTGAGAAGGCCGGCACCGAGGTCCGTCATGGCGCGACGGTCCTCTTTGGCGAAGGGGAGGCCCTTGTCGCTGAGCGGGCGACCCGCACGCCGGCGATCCCCGATGCCGGGGTCCCGGAGGAGGTGCCTGCGACCGGCGGCGAGGCCGTGCCCGAGGGCCTGGCCAGCCTGGACGTGGCGTTGCCCCAGCGCGGCCGGCTGCTGCGCTTCACGATGCCGATGCCGCCGAAGGACGTAGCCATCGAGGCCAGCGCCGCTTCCGAGGCGCTGATTGAGGGCGCGGTCCGCGTGGCCGGCGTCGTCGCGGTGCTGCTGGTGCTGCTGGCGCTGCGGCAATGGCTCCGCGGGAAGACGTTCGACGTCCACACCCGGGCGACCGTCTCGACGGTCCTGATCGTCCTGGGTGTCGTGGGCGTCTTCTTCGGCGTGTTCCCGCTGGCGGGGCTTGTGGCCGTCCTCGTCGGCGTGGGAATGAAGGTGTACCTCTTCTTCGAGCGGCGAAGCGGGGCCGCGGCGGCGTGATTGCAGGCACGCCCCGGAGGGGCGTGGAGAAGGTAGCACCGGGCGTAAGCCCGGTGTTCCAATCGGAATCGGTTACGAGTTAAGCCCCGGCAGGGGCGAAAGAGGGTGCGCTCCATCTTTCGCCCCTGCCGGGGCTGGACGTATGCGGAGTTTGGCCCCCGCTTTCCACGTGACAGGCCCCCGCCGCTCCCTCTACACTACGGGTCGGCACAGGCCGACGGCATGCGAGCCGCGCCCACGCCGCGGCCTACGTGGTCCGACGCGAAAGGAGCCCCCCATGCAGTGTCCCGCCTGCGGCAACGCGCTGACCGAACAGACCGTGGCCGACGTGACCGTCGACGTCTGCGACGGCGGGTGCGGCGGCATCTGGTTCGACAATCACGAACTGGGGAAACTCGACGACCGCGATGAGGCCGCCGGCGAGGAACTCCTCGACGTCGCCTGCGACCCGTCCGTCACGGTCGACCACGACGCCGTATGGGGGTGTCCGCGGTGCGGGCATCCGGCGATGATGCGGCACTTCTACAGCCCGCAGCGGGCCGTCGAGGTGGACGAGTGCCCGCAGTGCGGCGGGGTGTGGCTCGACGCCGGCGAATTGCGGACCATCCGGGCCCAGTACGCCGGCGCGGCCGAACGCCAGGCCGCCCGCCGCGAGGCCGCCCATGCCATCTACCGGAAGCATCTCGATCAGCTGAAGGCCGAGATCCAGGCCGACGCCGGTGCCCAGGCCGCGCCGCCCGGCTACGCCGAGGGCGGCGCCGTGCCGCCGGCCTCGGGCGGACTGCTGGAGCGGCTCATGCGGTTCTTCTGATCCCGTGCCGCACAGGTGCCAAGTCCCGCGCGGCGGGTCTCCCCGCCCGCCGCATCCAGAAACAAGGCGCGGTGAGTCCTCAGACCCACCGCGCCGGTCGGTGTTGTCAGGGTTGTGGTTACGCCTGGTGCGGTTTTCCCTACCGTTCGGCGCCCGCGTCGCGGTCGCGGGACCGCTGGCGCTCGCGGTCGCCTTCGCGCCTGCCCTGGGGACGCATGCGGGCGAAGATCGTCTGCATGACGAACATGCGGGCGTTACGCTCGTCGCCGAGGACCTGGGCGGCTTTCTTCGTCAGCGCGTCGATGGCTTTGTCGACGGCCGCCAACTCCGCCTTCATCTTCGCCCGGTCCGCCTCGCTGACCTCGACGCGGGGTCGGCGGGCCCGTGTGCCCTGGCCGCCTTCCCGGTTTACGCGTCGTTCCCTGGACCGCTCGCCGCCTTCGCCCTCGGCAGCGAGAACGATGGGCACGGCCACCACGGCCAACCCCAGCATCACCAGACCTGCCAACCAGAGCCTGTTCATGTTCTCTCCTTTCCCGTTCGTGCAGGAGCCGGTGAACCACACCTCCACGGGTGCGCTCGCTCCTATAGTTGAACAAACGCCGGTGTCGGAAGGGTATTGCCGAAAGCGCCGAAAAACACCCCAGGCCGGGTGGCATGACGGCGTTGCCCCGGCGCGGGGGAGGGCCCCCGCTCCGCCGCCTGGCCGTGAACGGGTTGGGGTCGCGCGGCGGGTAATGAGAGACTACGCGGAATGCTGCGGAGGGGTCCGGCTACGGCCCGGTGGCGTCCAGGACCGACTGCACCCGCTGCCAGTACCGCCGGGTGCTCCGTTTGCGCCAGCCCGTGGGGCCGCCGTTCCAGATGCGGGCATAGACCTCGGCCGTGGCCGGCCGACCGGTCCGGCGGGTGTAATCCCGGCCGTAATGGTCGAGGTACAGGGCCCACATGCGTCGGGCGGTGGCGGGGTCGTTCCGATCGGCGCCGGTGAACCGGTTGTCCTTGCCGCGCAGGCGGGCGATGCGGTTCACGTCCTTCAGGCACACGGGCCGGATCTGGGCGATGCCGGCCGCCCGCTCCTTCCGGTTGTAGGCGTCCGGGTCGCCCCCGGACTCCACCGCACAGATGGCGTGCCAGAGCCGTCCGGTCGGGGCGGCGCCGGCGTCGGCCGGTGCCAGGAGCACGGCGGCCGCAATGGATGCACAGACGGCAGCAGCGGTTCGTCGCATGGTTACGGTTCCCTTGATGCCGCCCCCGCCGGCTGGAGCCGGCTGGCAGGCGGGGCGGCGGTTGCAGATCGGTCCTCGGCCCTTCGAGCCTGTCGGGATAGGTTCGTGTGCGGCGAGTGACGGCGACCATGGCAGGGGACACCTCGACCGCAGGTGGGGTGTCGGCAACAGCGTCGGGAGGAGAACGTCAGGGAGAGATAAGGCGCGGTGGGATGTCAGCCGTCCGATGGTCGGTCGCTAGCGGATCCGATCATCACCTCCAAGTTGGCCCCCAAAACAGGCGGTGACGGGTCACCCCGTCACCGTTGCTCATATTATAACGCGAGAGCGTGGGGGGAAGTCAAGGCCGTTTTTCCGCCCGCGCGCCGGAGAGGTGCCTGGCACCTTTCCGGGGCTGTGTGGCCCGGCCGGGAGGAGCGCGCCGGGTGGCCCGGCCGGTCTTGCCCGGCCGGGAGGAAGCCGCCCGCAGGGGCGCGCATGCCAGGCCGCCGGGTGGCATGGCCGCCCGATGTTGGGCGGCCATGGGGTCTCGACGCACCCATGGCCACGCCGCGGGGCGTGGCCGTGCCACCCGCGGCGACCCACGCCCCGGAGGGGCGTGAAGAGGGTAGCACCGGGCGCAAGCCCGGTGTCTTGAGAGGCAAGGAAGAAACGGGAGCCCCGGCAGGGGCGAAAGGACTGGCGCGGGTTCTTTCGCCCCTAATGGGGCTTACGTGTTTTGCGCGCTCGACGTGATCCCCGCCCTCGCGGGCGGGGCTACCATCTTCCGCCCCTGACGGGGCTACAGCGCAGTCGCCCCTGCCGGGGCTGGACTCCGCGCGCTGCGTCCTTCGCCCCTCGACGACCCTTTGGATTCTCACGGCACCCTTTTGATGACCAGCGAGGAGGGTCCCGGTTCCTCGGGGTCTGCTGGAATCGGCTCGTAGGGTTCGCCTGTAAGTTCGCATCTAATCTTTATAAACAGGTTTAGAGTTTGGGACCAGCCGGGGAAGGACATGTTCTGTTCGATGACAAGTTCGTCAGTGAAACGACTTGCGCCAATGGGGAGCGGGTACCGGCTTTTCCACACAACTGCTTTAGAATACTCTTTCAGCACCCATGTTTCATGAGGCTCAAGGGCTAGTTGAGACTTCTCTGATAACCGCACGAGATCGTGCCCATTGGCGCCCCAATCCAGTCTTGCGTCGCTGGTAAGCCTTGGGTAGTCCGGGTTTGTCGCAACGATCAGGGCCTTGAGCATGTTCTCCATGGCAAGGCCGAAAAGCATCGTGGCAATAGGTTGGAGGTACAAGGCCAATTGAAGCTGTCCGGACTCCTGCGGCGTGAGCCTGCGACTACCGCCCGGGATCGCGTGCCATTTCTTCTGCGTGTCGTTCCACTGAGAAATCAAGCGCCTTCCCACGTCGAATAGGCCCTCTGCTTGGCCTTGCCAAGCGTCAGGGTTTTGCATGACCTTTTCGAAATAGTCCGTCTTCTCTGGATCAATGGGTCGCTTCTGGTGATTGGCGGTGCGCTTTCGAAGTCTAAGGGATAGAACCTTTGCACTCCACCCTAATGCGCCCCCTAAGACAAGACCGACAACCCCTGCGATTGTAGCGACCATGTTCCCTCCCAGTAACCGGCTGATCGCGGCAAC
>Ga0272442_10006693_pt1 | contig 15097 bp, 11 predicted proteins | sample SSMForm2O_FD_200262 | JGI IMG/M metagenome (GOLD analysis project Ga0272442, IMG submission 200262) | Marine sediment archaeal communities from Little Sippewissett salt marsh, Falmouth, MA, United States - SSM-Form-2O | ecosystem: Environmental > Aquatic > Marine > Wetlands > Sediment ...
TCTCTACCTTCTTGCCGAACATGTAGACCTGTAGGTTCAGCTTCCGTAAACTCTCCTCGTATTGGGCCGCATTCATTAATGCCATTTGCGTATCCTCCTAGAAATTTAAAAAATAATTGTGAATGTATATTTTTATCACCCGCGTCTTGAACGTTTAATGTTTCAGGCACCGTGATGATTATTACTCAGTTGAAATTGCATTTAGCATTTTTGATGCCAGACAAAAAAATTACCTTGAAAAAAAATTAAAGTATAATAAAAGCGCAAACTTAAATAGAAGCTGGATTACTATCATCGCAAGAGACATGAAAGTCCCCCCTGAACGGGCCCTAAAATAATGCTGATCTGCATCATAAATACGCCCCACCAACCTCAAGTCTTTATAATGATTACAGTAAAAATTGCGCGACACAAAAAATGCAATACCGCAACACCCCCCTGTATCATGACATGAACACGATCAAACAAGTTGTAAAATCAGCATGATAAGCAAAATAGATCCCAAGAATGCACATTAATGCATCAATGCATCACAGCGTAAATTCGGGCTATCTGCAGGGTGATACCGCAGGGAAGAATCTACTTATCAGGACCGCCATCCGGTTCGCGTTCGCATCCGGTGCCTTCGCCTCACGCCGGAGTGACCACACCCATTGACTTGCGCCCGTCTATTTTAATCGTGACCGGTCTTTTCAGCCGGACATGACGCAGATAGGCGGTCTCCCGGACGGCGGGCAGGGCGTGGAGCCAATCCCAGTTAACAAAATGATCCGTCCCTTCGGTAACGGTGATGTAATGAATCCCCAAAGAGGTAATATTCTGGAAAAAATGAGACCCCTGCGAAGGGTCTGCACTCAGCTGTGAGTTTCTTAATTCGATAATTGCCCCGACACCCGAAATATGCTGCCATTGTACGGGGATACCGAGCCACCGGTCGGAAGAACCCCATCGTCCGGGGCCGATCAGGAGATAGGATCGTTGTTGGGCATGCAGCGCAGCATTCAACGTACCGATCTCTTCCACAATCTTCAGGGTCGCGGCGGGATCGAAATCATCGGGCTTGACATACATTATATCCGCTATCGCCTCACTGATACCGTTTCCGAGTGCCTGCGTCGAAAAACAGACGGCATGGTCAATATCTTCATTGGTGATGGTCACCTTGAAGCGATCTTCATCGGCAACCATGGGACGTATCTGAAGAAAGTAAAAATCGCTTTTCCGAATATCTTCCGAATTCAGATTGACGGCAAATTCGATCTCAACGGGACTTCCCATGCTGTCGCGCCCCATTGCAATGAGATCGGACAAAATTTCAGGAAGTGGAAACGTGTCGTGCTTCAGGATTTCGGCAAAGGTGATGACCTTGGGTCCCGCAATATGACCCGTATCCCGGATCCTGCCCTCCACGGGGATGAAAGTGCTTGCCAGAGCCTTGACGGGAAGTTCGTCTGCGGCGGCGTATATCTCTCTTCTTTCGAGGTTTGAATGTGCGAACAGTGATCCGTCTGCCACACATTCGTCCATTTTCAGGGCATAAAAGAATCGCTGCGAATTGGTCAGGATATCATCAATGGCAGAAAACTGGGGGATGAGGGTCGGGTATCGGGGCGAAAACCGGAGCGCCCGCTCCCCATCAACAACTGTTTTACCGAAGCCGAGGGCGATGTGTGCAATTCCCTCTTCCGCTTTCATGCGCGACACAGGATAATAATTATGCGACTGGGCAACGCCCGAAATGGCCGGATAGAAATAATCACCGTACCGGCGCCCCACCAGTTCCTGTATAATGACCGCCATGGCTTCTTCCTGCGCTTTATTCGACGTATTTCTGGCAAAGGCCTTGGGGCCCTCGTAATAGGTTGATGCAAATACAAGCTTCACCGCATCTATAACCTGCCGGAATCTCATCGACTGTTCGGAATGGTTGTTGGAAACCATATAGGTCTGATACAAACCGGCATAGGGTTGAAACTGGGCATCCTCCAGCAGACTCGACGAGCGAACCGACAAGGAGTACGTGACCTGCGTCAGATACATCTCCAGGTCTTTTGCGATCCATGCGGGCATGTCGGCCTTCAGAAATGCGTCGGCTATCTCCTGATCGGTGAAACCGTCACCGGCGAACCGCCTCAGATTATTTTCGGACACGAACGATTCGAAGCCGTCGGTACAGATCACGAGGGTTTTCGGAATTTCAATATTGATACCGGGATATTTTCCCCTGAGAACACGATGCTGATGAAGAAGCTCGGTCATAAATGCCAGGCCGCGGGCCTTGCCCCCCAGCGATCCCTTGCCGATTTTCACAAAATCCATTATCTCCGCATCGAAATCATCACCTTTGAACTGTGCAACAACGCCTTTCTGCCGCCACTTGCGGGATGTATTGATATTGGAAATCAGGTACTCTCTGATTTTGTCGGCAGTGGTAAAATTGTCTGTCACTACCTCACGGAACATCGACGCAAGAACTATTTCCGAACGTGCCATAATCCAGTTGGAAAAATGGTTCTGCTTTGCGTGATACAACAGAACGTCGTCCGGTATGATCATCAATTTCTGCTCCAGCTCATGAAGATTCGAGGCCCGATCGATCTCATGTCCGTCCGGACTGCGAAAGATGAAATCACCGAATCCCAGGTGATTGAGAAAAAACGCATTGATATCCGTAAAAAGATCCTGCGAGTTCTTGTCGAGAAACACTGCCGGAATATCTTCGGCCTTTTTGCCGTTGCCCGGATCGGAGCTGAGAAGCAACAGGGGCAGATACGGGTTTTCTCTTCGTATGTGGGAAAGGAGCTGCACACCCGCCTCGCCTTCGGGCACACCATCCATGGGAAGCCGGGTATCGGAGATTATTCCCAACAGATACGATCGATATTTACGGTACAGCCCGAGCGCTTCATTATATGAGCGCGCAAGCAATATCTTGGGCCGGGCACGCATGGTGAGCAGTCGGTGCTCTTCGTTGAGGCCCGCTTCGAGGACGGCCTGCGTCTGCCGGACAATTTCCTTATAGATGAACGGGAGGAAGGAAGAATAGTAGACCGGTGAATCTTCGACCAGGATGAGGACCCGCACCATGGCCGTGCGGGTATCGGCATCGACATTGAGCAGATCTTCCGCATTTTTTATCAGCGCGAGGAGCAGATCGGAATTTCCCGACCAGATGAAGATTTTATCGATCCCCTCGGCAGTAACGTTATCCGCCAATGGATAGATCCCCCGGCTGGTATGGGCCAGAAGATGTACTGGCAGGCCCGGTTTTTTGTTTTTTACCGCCATACCAAATGAAAAGGGATCCATTTCGCTCAAATGGGGCATGGTCAGTACCATGTCGAATTCTTTTTCATCCAAGAACGCGAGTGCCTCATAGGCAGAGGACGTACGTGTCACCCGGGGTGGCTGGCTGAGATTCAAGCCACTGTATTCATTAATTATTCTTGACGCCAGCGTGCCGTCCTCTTCTATAATGAATGCATCATACGGACTTGATACCAGGAGGATTTCCCGCACCTTGCGCGCCATGAGTTCGTAAAACAGATTAAAATTCGCATATAATTTCCCACCCAACGTATATCCGCCTTCACGCATACCTCGACCGCCTGTTACTCCCCGACACACATTTCTCAATATCGGTGAACCATATTTTTTCTTTATAAAACAAGTGACTATGCCTTAAAGATATCGCAGTGTCAAGCCGAGAGTTACCGTGCAAGAATACTGATACACTATAAAGTGTTTTTATGTTATAATATGCAGTTATTATAAGATGTGGGATTTTGAAACGGCATGCAGATAAAACCGCCGCCGACTTGACAAATGAAATTTAACACCTTAATTACACCGAAACCAGAGCACGTGGCATGCCTGCCGTGACGGACATGCCGCATTGCATGTACGATAATCCCATATGGACAATCTGCCAGACAAAGAACACGAGGTACCCACATGACACATAACGGAAATAACGAAGTGAGAGTAAGGTTTGCTCCAAGCCCCACCGGCTATCTTCACGTGGGCGGCCTGCGGACGGCGCTGTATAATTATCTTTTCGCCCGTAAGAGCGGCGGCACGTTTATTCTGCGCATCGAAGACACCGACCAGAAACGATATGTCCCCGGTGCCCTGGAAAATCTGATGTCGACCCTCAAAGCGGTGGGCCTGGACTATGACGAAGGGCCGGACATCGGAGGTGACTATGGTCCCTATATACAGTCCGAACGCACGGAACTCTATAAACAGTTTACCGATGAACTTATCGATTCCGGCAATGCGTATTACTGCTTCTGCACAGAGGAGCGTCTGGACACACTGCGCGACATGCAGCGGCGCCTGAAGCAGCCATCAATGTACGACGGAAAATGTCGCAACCTTTCCCAACGCGAAATCGAAGACAACCTGGCCAGGGAAATACCCTATGTCATCCGGTTGAAATACCCGCGGGACGGAAGAACGGTCTTTGATGATGTGGTCCGTGAAAAGGTTGCGGTGGACAACGCGCAGATTGACGACCAGGTCCTGATCAAATCGGACGGGTTTCCGACCTATCACCTGGCCAGCGTCATCGACGATCACCTCATGAACATTACCCATGTGATCCGCGGCGAGGAATGGCTGTCAAGCGTTCCCAAACACATTTTTCTGTATGAGGCACTGGGATGGCAGGCACCTCAATTCGTCCATCTGCCCCTTTTGCTTAATTCGGACAGGAGCAAACTGAGCAAGCGCCAGGGAGACGTTGCCGTTGAAAGTTATCTCGACAAGGGATATTTGCCCGAAGCCCTCGTCAACTTCATTGCCCTTTTGGGATGGCACGCGGCAGATGACAGGGAGCTCTACACACTCTCAGAACTTGAACAGGCGTTTTCCCTCGAACGGATCAACAAGGCTGGCGCAATTTTCGATATCGAAAAGCTGAACTGGATGGACGGGATCTACATACGGAAGCGCGAGGTAAGCGACATCGCCAACAGATCGCGGCAATATTTCCTTGATGCCGGCATCGATATCAGCGATCAGGTGAAGTACCTGAAAGTCATCGACGTTGCCAGAGACCATGTCTCCTGCCTCTCCCAGATCGTTGAACATGCACGCATGTTTTACGATGACTTGTCATTTTCGGATGAAGACCGGGACTTCATCCGCCTGGAGGCGGCACAGCGCATTTATGCCCACTGGATTGAGGCCCTCGCGACACGGACGGGCTGGACAAAAGATGACCTTACATCCCTGCTGAAAGAGTCAATGAAAGAACTGGCCCTCAAAGGCAAACACTTTTATTTTCCTCTGAGGCTCGCGCTTTTTGGAAGCTGCCATGGTCCCGATATCCCCATTATCATCGACATACTGGGGAAAGACGAGGCAATCAGGCGATTGTCCTATTGCCAAACTCTCTGACAGGGCTGCAGTACTTTTCTTCAGGACATTGCAGTGAAACGGCGGCGGTAGCATCACGTGAAACCGCCGTTTTTTGCGTCGCAACCAGCGGCGCAGAGCACAGGAGAATAATGTGAATACGATACAATCCAGTACCCTCACGTACGCACAGATATTCAATGACTGCACCCTCGGGTTCATCGTTGCCGACACGTCCCAACGGATTGTGGCCCTTAACGTGCGTGCCGAAACATTACTGGGTCACAGCACAGGTCCCATCATCGGAAAATTTCTCGCGGATGTCCTGCCCGACGTCTATCCCGTCATACAGGAGTATATCGCACGGGGAACGCACGAAAAGGGCGAACACATCATCACCAAAGATGCCCGCGTGGTCGTACATATCGCCGCCGTGGGTACTGCCCCGCACATCACGGGTCATTTGATTACAATCCTGGACAAAAAAGAATTCAAAGAGGCACTGCATAATCAGCAATTGTCCACTAATAACAACAGGCAGCTGAATGCAATTCTCAACAGCTCCACCGACGGGATTTGGGTATGTGACGGAAACGGCACCATTCTCGCGATCAACAAGGCCTCGGAAGAGTTTAACGGTATCAGTGCAAAAGACTTTATCGGAAAACAAAGCACCTACGCAGCCGAACTCGGCCTCTTCGATCGCTCCGTGACCATAGAGGCCATCAATTCAAAACAGCCAGTGACAATCGCTCAACACGTGAAAAAGAAAAAACGACGCCTCATGGTAAGCGGGACACCGATACTCGACGATAAGGGCAATGTGTCCCTTGTCATCGTCACCGAACGCGATATGACCCAGTTAAACGCAATCAGTGACAAACTTGAACAGACCCTGATGGTCACGGAAAAATATAAAGACCAACTGACTGAACTGAGAATGCAGGAGCTGGCGGGTCAGGACATCATCGTCGAGAGCACCCCCATGAAACATACAATGCGTATTGCAATGAAACTGGCACACCTGAACGCGTCCAATATCCTCATCCTGGGAGAATCGGGAACGGGCAAGGGGCTCCTGTCCCGCTTGATACACAAAAGCAGTAACCGGAGTACCAAACAATTCATCCAAATCAATTGCGCAGCCCTCCCGGAAAATCTCCTGGAAGCGGAGCTTTTCGGTTACGAGAAAGGCGCATTTACGGGTGCCCGCGAACAGGGGAAAGTCGGGCTTTTTGAACTTGCCCACGGAGGGACTCTTTTTCTGGACGAGATCGGCGACCTGCCGCTTCCCCTTCAGGCAAAGCTATTGAAATACCTTGACGATAACGAGATCATCAGGCTGGGCGGGACCAAACCACGCAGGATCGACTGCTCCATTATCGCGGCAACGAACCGTGACCTGGAGGCCCTTGCAGCAGCAAAACACTTCCGGGAAGACCTCTTTTTCCGCCTCAACACGTTTGTCCTCAATATCCCTCCCCTCAGGAACCGTCCCGAAGATATTTTTGAATTGACCCGGCACTTCCTGGCAAAATTCAACGCGGCATACGAGCAGAACAAGCGAATCACCTCCCGTACCTTAAAAATCCTGAATAACTATCATTTCCCCGGAAACATACGAGAACTTGAAAATCTGTTAAAGCAGGCCGTTGTTATGAGCGAAGACGAGATACTGGACGATTTCATCAGGGAAAGTTTCCGCTATGGGAAAGGAAAAACGATTAAGGCGGGACGCAAGGATGCGAGTGCCATGAATCTGAACGACTATCTATTTGAGCAGGAAGAGGAGCTTTTAAAAGCGGCGCTCAAGAAGTGTCGGTCAACCAGGGAAATGGCACACTATCTTGGTATCAGCCAGTCATCGGTTGTGCGCAAGATGAAAAAACACCACCTCACGCCGGATACGATGCAATAATAACTCACAGACACGGGTAACTGTGCGTAATAATGACTATATGGTGGGCTTCATGCATGAACCGTATATGCATCGAACTGCAACGTCGCGGTTTTGCTCCATTACGTAACCGGCGTGAACCGTATATGCATCACCGCACCTCGCATTTTCATGACCTGAAGACCATATCATACCGTTATTCTTACCATTAACCCCCACATACCATGCTGGCACACAGCTTGCTTAATCACAATGCAACATCATAATTTCATTGCTCGATGGCATCGATATTTCTCGAGACGGATCACCACGAAGAAATATCGGTGCCCGAAAATACAAACGATGCGCCGGCACCGCCGGCAATGATTAACACTTAACTATATATGGAGGGACACCATGAAACTACTCAACGTACTCAATCTGATGTATCGACACCCGAATCACAACACCCTTGAGAACGTTTCCCTGACAGTGCGCGCAGGTGAGACGGTGGGGGTTATCTGTTCCGAGCATTCAGCAGGAGCGGCACTCCTTGAATGCATCGCCGGGGGACGTGCACGCAATGCGGGAACAATCTACTTTAAGACACGACCGATCAAACTTTTCTCACCCGAAACACGAATCGACCTCGGAATACGACGCGTTCCCGAACCCACACGTCTGTGTCCCCTCATGACAACGCTGGAAATCCTCGAGGCAGGCGGACTTACTACGAGAACCTCCGAACGCATTGCCGAGATGCTCGGCAGGGTCTTTACACTCCTGCCCAGCCTCACCCGGATCAGACAGACCCAATTCATCAATCTTACGAGCGATGAGCAATATCTGGTCTCCATCGGTCAGACCCTCATGGCAGATCCGACATTGTTTCTGCTTGACACATGGCCCATGACGGGGCATTCGCACCTCTGGTCCGAAGTATCACATGCCCTCGATACTGTCGCAGCATGCGGTACAGCAATACTCGCCGTCGTTCCGGCCATGCAGGATCATCCCATGCATATTGACCGCCTGTATACACTGCAAAACGGCCGCACGATTCCGCATTATCACTCCTCCGGACACGCGGAGAAACGCCAGGCCGCTTAATGGACGACCTGCGTTCAGCCTGCATAGCTGTCGTCCGCCGGATACCTCGGTCACTTGCTGTTCGACACAGGGCTCTTCTCTTCAGCTTGACCCCCCTGCTTTCAGAGAGAGCCCCGTCACAGCAACCTCACACACCTCTTTGCATGTAGCACATTCATTGCATTCCCTGTGTCCGCGCAGCGCCTTTCAGGCGATACGCACTCCATGCCCCCTACTTTTGACGTAACCACCGGCGCTGATGCATATATGGTTCACCCGACAGCATATGTCACTGCATTGATTGCATTATTATCACGCTGACACAGATTCGTTTTTGCATCGCCTCTAACTTACTATATTATTTATACTTTTTTGCAGCGTCTGATTCGTTTTTGCATCACATGGCCTCCCGCCATACCGCGTCTGTGTGTATGTGGCTGTCATTACATGTATTTTTGCAGTTTTAAATCGTGGCATGCCCTTTGCTATATAGATATCAAAACGGTGTGATTGCCTTATGAGTTCACATCGATGAATGAGTGCAGTATCTTTTATAATTTAAGGGCCGAAGTCACAACCCAACCAAAAGGTGGAGCAATCGCTCCGCCTGGCGGGTGCTTACGGAATATTGTCCGGTATCTTCTACGAGCATTCATACCTTGGACACCGACCGATGCCGTAAGCCCTGACGGGAGAAGCGATTGCATGATTCACGGAAGGTGCATGCATCTCATGTCACAATGAACTGGTTGTGCGCAGTTGCTCCGTCTGCTGGTGCTTATGGAATGTCGCCCGGTATCTTCTACGAGCATTCATACCTTGGACACCGACCGATGCCGTAAGCCCCGGCAGGCGGAGCAATTACCACAATCGGCACGATGAACATTTCAATCGCGAGATCGCCCATCGTAACGTACGCGAGGGCGTGAGCGCGGGATAAAACGTTTGGATACCGAGGTAAATGCCATGAGACTACTCGAACTCAATAATCTTAGTTGCCAGCACAGTGAGCAACAGATTCTCCATGATATCACAATGCATGTCGATGAAGGCGAGGTTGTCAGTATAATCGGCGATAACCAGGCCGGCAAAACAACCCTGCTGCAGTGCATATCCGGTCTTGGTGAGCTTGGCTCCGGCGAGATACTCTTCGAAGGAACACCCGTGCATGATCTCTCACCCGAAAAAGTTGTCGAATCGGGTATTATTCAGGTACCAGAAGGCGGGCGGCTGTTTAGCACCATGACAGTGAGAGAAAACCTTGAAATGGGGGCCTACACCACAAGGTCACGCAAAGACTTAAAGATGCGCATGCAGAAAGTCTATGCGCTCATGCCGTTTCTCGAGCAATGTGATCGAAAACCTGCGGCAGCACTGTCGTCATACCAGCAGGAAATGCTGGCCATCGGACGGGCTCTCATGGCAAGGCCGAAACTGCTCATGATTGATGAACCGTCATACGGCATGCCACCCACCAGTACTGAAGCCCTCTTTCGGGTGATCAGTGAGATCGCACGGCAGGGAATCACCATTCTGATCACCGAGCAGTCACTGCAATATGCGCTGTACGTGAGCAGCCGAATATATATGGTTACCAACAGCACGTTAGTCAGAGAAGTCGCATGTGGTGTCGGTGCAAAGCAGATGGCGGCCTGAGCCACAAACGATGCACACGGAATTATATTCGTTTTTCTAGCAAGGACATGACCTCACCCGCCTTGCGGTGAGTGGCAATGTCGGTAACCGGTCTTCATAACTTCATCGCATCCATCAGATCGGGTAGGATGCTGATCACAGTCGGTCAGTATCCTGCCCGAGGATTCGCCAGTGCAACACACTCCCGGCAACACGCCCTCACCGACCAGGCAATTACCCGTCATAAGGCATCTGCGATATGGGACAGCGCACATTCAAGATCGTCGATTAGATCGTCGGCGTCTTCGATGCCGACGGAATAGCGTACCAGATTCTCGGGTATGCCCATGGCACGCATTTCATCGAGGGTGCACTCGACATGACTTGTCGTAGCGGGCGGACCCGCAATGGTTTCAACCGACCCGAGATTCGCCGCCCGGCGGGCGTAGCGCAGGCACGGCAAAACAGTGTAGACCGCCTCAAGCCCCCCTTTCACCATAAAACTCAGGACGCCGCCGAAGCCATGCATCTGGCGTTTCGCAATCGCATGCTGTGGGTGTGTCTCCAGGCCGGGATAAAAGACCTGTTCGATGGCCGGATGATCTGCAAGGTACCGCGCAATTCGCAGGGCACTGGCATTCTGCCGCTCGATCCGTAGATGAAGGGTCTTCATCCCCCGCAAGAGCAGGTACGCGGCCATGGGATGAAGCGCCGCGCCCGTAATCTCCCGAAAATGGTAGATACGCTCGACGAGTGCGGACGACCCGCACGCAACACCCCCCAGGGCATCGGCATGTCCGCCGAGGAACTTGGTCGCGCTGTGAATTACCAAATCGGCACCGAGTTCCAGAGGATTCTGATTTATGGGGGTCGCAAACGTGTTGTCGACCACGACAATCGCCCCGACTGCGTGTGCGGCATGTACCAGGCGGGCGATATCAACTACCTTCAAGGTCGGGTTTGTCGGTGATTCAAGGTACAGCAACGTACAACCCCGGGCAATTTCTCCTTCGATCGCGTCGTGATCCGTGGTCGGGCAGAGCGCAACATCGATATTAAACCGGGGCAAAAACTCCAAGAAGAGTTTACTCGTGCCTCCGTAACTGTCTTTTATCGAAACAACCCGGTCTCCGGGTGACAGGAGTTCGAACAGTGTATTGCTGATGGCCGCCATACCGCTTGCAAATCCCGTTGACGCTTCAGCACCCTCAAGGAGGCGCACCTTGTCCTCAAAGGCCCGCACGGTGGGATTTGTGTTTCTACTGTATATGTAACCGCTCTCTTCCCCCCGTCCCACACGACCCCAGCAATCCAGATCATCGTATCCGAACGATACGCTGTGCACGACGGGTACCTGCGTGGCCCCCTCCCAGAACACACCATCCTCGCCGGCCCACACGGCATTTGTCCCTTTTTTACCTTGCATACTATCCCCTTCGCACTTTCTCAGTCCGTCTCAGAGAACCGCACCGACCTGTGTATCATCTGCGCGAAACACTGCGCCGGCAGCCTTCACAGTCTCTGCCTAGGCCTTTGCAGTCTCGCCGGTTATATCCTTATTCCGTTTTCTCCGTTTTCTCTTTTTTCAGGAGTGTGAAGGCAATCACGGCCATCACACCGCCAATCACCATGCTGATACCGTCATTCCTGTAAAGCCCGTACAGCATATCGGCGACCCCGAAAATAAGAAAAAAGATCAGTAAATATTTTCTCACACCCACACTCCCACTCACATATACTGAAAGGCCGAGCGGCTCACCGTGACGATGCACTGCCATGCTATCAATCCAAAATTTGATAACTGCTGAGCCGGACACTCGATTGCAGGCTGCTCAAAATCCGTTCGAGCAGAATCCCCTCATTGGCGTTGTGAAGATACCCGAAGGTCGCACGCACACCCAGCGAGATGAATTGAACGGCTCGATCCAGGGCGATCGGCAGGCTGTCTCCCTGCAGCAGCGAACCGACAATGACACTGGTAAACGCATCACCCGTACCCGGGTAATTAGCCGGCATATACTCGCATAATACCTTCCAGAAGATTTCACCTTTTTTATCATACGCGATAACGGAGGTTTCCTTACCCTGCTCGATCTCGGGGACACTCGTTACAATTACAACACCGGGCCCCTTGTCCGACAATTCGTATATCCACTCCTTCATTTCCGCCTCGGAAATCTGCGGGTTGTAGGGCCTGTTCAGCAGCAATGCGGCTTCCGTCAGATTCGGCGTAATCACATCGGCCTTCGTGACGAGAAACTGCATCTCGCGCACCATATCTTCTCCGAGGGGGCCATAGAGCGCCCCGTCATCTCCCAGCACGGGATCAACGACAATGAACTGATCTTTATGGGAGAAATACTCCATGAAGTCGGCAACCAGGTTTATCTGGCGAGGAGAACCGAGAAAACCGCTGTATATGGCATCGAACTGTATATTCAAATCTTTCCAGTGACGGATGTAGTCTTCCAGATACTCGGTAAGATCGATAAACCGGTAATCGGAAAATTTGCTGTGGGTTGAGAGCACTGCCGTCGGCAGAGGACAGACCTGCATACCCATCGTCGAAAGAATGGGAATCACTACGGTCAGTGACGCCCTTCCGAACCCGGACAGATCATGCACCGCGGCAACTCTTTTTACGGGATTCTGCATATTTTTTCCTTTCACGCACTCGGTGCATCCGCCACAGGTGTCATGCAGGCCCTCGTATGGTCAAAGACAGGCTGCCTTCGAATACACCACTAAAATCCTGATTGTTTACCGGTCAGGTCCTCGATTTCAATTCTTATAACCGCGGTATGCATGACAGCCTTATCCGGGTAGTCGAATGATCTATCGGTATAGTGTTTCTTGATGACATCGAGGGCCAGACGTTTTTCTTCCACATCAGTAATGAAAGAGGCTTCGCCAAATCCGACTACACTGCGATATTTTATACTCCAGTTACAGGCCTCGTTCGATTCGACTATATCACATTCTCCCTCGAACTCGAAACACACGGCGTTGTTTTTTTCAAGTATCCGTATCTTGGTCCCCTCCGAGGCCCCGTGAATATAGATGGCAGTGCCGTCGTAGCCGAAGCAGACGGGGATTATGTACGGCCGGTTATTCTCGGTGACTGCCAGCCGGCATACACGGGCCTCTTCGATCACGGTGTCGATGAGTGCTCTATCGGTAATTTCCTTATCATGTCGTCTCACTATACACCTCCATAAAAGTTGCACTGTCAGCGTGAAGGACTCGCTGCAGCAGTCTTCGCATGCCCCATGCCCCGAAATGCCACAGAAACGCCGGACTCCCTGTGTTAGTACCACACATGGGTTTCCGCGATCATGTACTGAGGGTATCTTTCATTTTTTGGGCAATGTAGTTATGGATCTGCCATAATTTCCGCATTTTGTCCCTTTTCCCGCTCGCCGCGTGTAACGCTGCTTCATCACAATCATCCCTATACTCGATTGGAATGTAGTCATGCTGCAGCGGTCCCTGATAAATCTGACGCGGTCGGTCGAGCTTTCTTTTCGGGTCGTCCAGGCTCTCTTTCCATTGGCTGATCCACCCGGGCAGACGCCCGATGGCGAACATGACCGTAAACATGTTGAGGGGAATCCTGATGGCCCGCAGGAATATGCCGCTGTAAAAGTCGATATTCGGATACAGATTGTGATCTATGAAGTAGGCGTCTTCCAGGGCCACCTCTTCCAGCCGCCGGGCAATGTCAAGCAGGGGATCGTGCAGATTCATCTTATTCAAAACGGTTTCACAAATATTTTTCATAATAGGGGCACGCGGATCATACGTCTTGTACACCCGGTGGCCAAAGCCCATGAGGCGAAACTGATCATTTTTGTCCTTTGCGCGTGCGATATACGGTGCAATATCACCGCCGTTGTCATGAATATCCTGCAGCATCTCCACCACGGCTTGATTTGCACCCCCATGCAGCGGCCCCCACAGGGCGCTGATTCCCGCCGATATGGCGGCATAGAGATTGACTCGGGCACTGCCGATCAGGCGCACTGCCGTTGTCGAACAGTTCTGTTCATGATCGGCGTGTAAAATCCAGAATACATTCAAGGCCCTGGCAATATCCTCGTCCATTTCATAGGGTTTCACGGGTGAATCAAACATCATATAGAGAAAGTTGGCACAATACTTCAAATCGTGGCGCGGGTAAATCACCTTATGACCGATGGAGATATTATACGAAACCGCGGCAAGGGTTCGCAGCTTGGAAAGGAGCCGGGCAAACTCGAGGTTCATGGTTTCGTTTTGATTCCGGTTTTCCAGTTCCGGATAAAACGCACTCAGGGCAGTTACCATGGAAGAGAGTATGCCCATAGGATGGGCCCCCGGGGGATAGCGTTCAAAAAAGGCGATCATGTCTTCGTGGATGAGCGAATGGTGGGTCAGCATCTCCGAAAAATCATCGAGTTCCTGCCGAGTCGGCAACGCATCATTGATAAGCAGATAGGCGGTTTCGACAAAGCTAGAATGTTCGGCCAGCTGTTCGATCGGTATCCCCCGGTATCGCAGGATACCCTTCTCGCCGTTCATGAATGTGATGCTGCTCTCACAGCTTCCGGTGTTGACATAGCCCGGATCGAGCGTGATTAATCCTGTCTCTCTTCGAAGACTCCCGATATCAAGCGCCCGCTCACCCTCCGTTCCGATAATTAACGGTATCTCATAGGTCTTACCATCGATTGCAAGTGTTGCTGTTTTGTCCATAATGCTTCTCCTTCGGGATACACAATCAAACTGTCCTCCCCAGATTCATTGAAAGAGCAACACGCCCTTACCCGCGTCTCAGGGCAATCCGCCGTTCCTGCGCATGCATCTTTCACTGAAATATTGGGCTGGACAGTATTCATCCGGGCATTCACGACTAGTGTGATATTCTTGTATCACGCACTACAGGCATTCGGCATGATGGGCAACAGATACGCATGGCCGGTTATTGTTCTTGCCGACAGGAATGAAAAGCGAATGGAGGGTTCCACCGCCATGCGATGGAACCCTTTTCGTACAACCAGCCAGTAGAAGGCTATACAATACCCTGCGCCAGCATGGAGTCTGCAACTTTCACAAAACCCGCAATATTGGCACCCGCCACATAGTTGCCGGGCATAT
>Ga0272442_10006694_pt1 | contig 15096 bp, 19 predicted proteins | sample SSMForm2O_FD_200262 | JGI IMG/M metagenome (GOLD analysis project Ga0272442, IMG submission 200262) | Marine sediment archaeal communities from Little Sippewissett salt marsh, Falmouth, MA, United States - SSM-Form-2O | ecosystem: Environmental > Aquatic > Marine > Wetlands > Sediment ...
GCCGTTCAACGTCGCCGCCGGGAACTCGTCGGGCTACAACTACGCCTCGGGGCGCCTGGACCACCAGGTCTACTTCAAGAGCATCCGCATCGAGCAGGCTCATCTGGACGCGGTCGTCTGCGACCGCGTCCTCGACGCTTGGCTGGCCGAGGCGATGCTCCTGAACGACTTCGCGTTCCTCCGGGGCCTGGGGGACCTGCCGCACCAATGGTTCTGGGACGGTCAGGAGCACGTCGACCCGGCCAAGGAGGCCAGCGCCCAGGAGAAGCGGCTCAAGAACCACACCACCACGCTGGCGGACGAGTACGCCAAGCAGGGCAAGGACTGGGAGGTCCAACTCCGCCAGCGGGCCAAGGAAAAGCAGCTCATGGAAGAGCTCGGGCTCTCGGCCGCGCAGGCCGCACCGGCAGCCCGGTCACAAGACGGTTCGGCAAGCTCACCGCAAGCAGACACGGAGGTCGAAGATGATCAGCAGCGTCAAGCAGCCTGATTTCGTGACGATGGTCGCCTCGCCGACGATCGAGGCGGCCGGGGCCGACGCCGGCGACCTGCCGCGCTTCAACATGGTCGCCTACACGGGCGGGACCATGCGGATTGCCGGGTTCCCCCACTCGGTGGTCGTGGACCTCGCCGGTCTGGCGATCCCCGCGCAGAACCTGCCCATCCGCCTCGACCACGAGCGCCGCCAGGGCGTGGGCCACACCCAGCGGATCGCCATCGAGGATGGCAAGCTGCTGGCCGAGGGGCTGATCTCCCGCGACACGTCGTGGGCCCGGGACGTCGCCCGCAGTGGCGCGAAGGGCTTTCCGTGGCAGGCGAGCATCGGCGCCCAGGTCATCGAGGCGGAGTTCGTCCCCGCCGGCGGGCGGGTGCAGGTCAACGGCCAGGAGTTCACCGGCCCCGTGCACGTGGTGCGCAAGGCCGTGCTCAAGGAGATCAGCTTCGTCGATAGCGGCGCCGACGGCGGGACCACCGCCAAGGTCGCCGCCCAGGATGCTTCGGTACAGAACCAGGAGACCACCATGAAGACCGACGTCAAGGACGACGAGAGGAAGACCGCCGACGGCGGTCAGGAGGACAGCACCAAGGTCGAGGCGAAGGCCGACGAGGCGCAGAACCTCACCGCCGACGATCCCGTGGCCGACATGCGCGCCCGGGCGGCCGCGGAGACCAAGCGGATCGCCGCGATCCGCAAGGTCTGCGACGGCCAGCAGGCCGACATCGAGGCCAAGGCCATCGAAGAGGGCTGGGACGCGACGCAGTGCGAGCTGGAGGTCCTGCGGGCCTCCCGCCCGAAGGCGCCCGCCGTGCACGTGCGCGACGATGACGGCGTGACCGGCCAGGTGCTCGAGGCCGCTTGCCTGATGACCGGCGGGATCACCGGCGACGACGTGCTGAAGACCCACGGCGAGAAGACCGTCGAGGCCGCCGACACCCGCTTCCGGGGCGGGATCGGGCTCCAGGAGCTGCTGCTGGAGGCGGCGTGGGCCAACGGCTACACGGGCCGGAGCTTCCGCGACAGCCGGTCGGTCCTGCGGTACGCCTTCGCCCACCGCGTCGAGGCTGCCTTTTCGACGATCGACATCGGGGGCATCCTGTCGAACGTCGCGAACAAGTTCCTGCTGGAGGGCTTCTTCGGCGTCGAGCGGACCTGGCGGAACATCACCGCCGTCCGCAACGTCTCCGACTTCAAGACGGTCACGAGCTACCGGCTGATCGGCAAGGACCAGTACGAGATCGTCGCGCCCGGCGGGGAGCTCAAGCACGGGTCGCTGGGCGAGGAGAGCTACACCAACAAGGCCGACACGTACGGCCTGCTGCTGTCGGTCGACCGGCGCGACGTCATCAACGACGACCTGGGCGCCATCACGGCCGTGCCCCGCAAGCTCGGCCGCGGCTCGGGCCTGAAGATCAACGACGTGTTCTGGACGATCTTCCTGGGCAATTCGGCCTTCTTCAAGACGGCCAACAAGAACTACATTTCGGGCGCCGACACCGCGCTGACCATCGACGGGCTGACGAAGGCCGAGGTTACCTTCATGGACCAGGTCGACGGCGACGGCAAGCCCATCGGGATCATGCCGGTGGTCGTGCTCGTCCCGACGGCGCTGAGCGCCGTCGGGACGCAGCTCTACAAGTCCCTGGAGCTGCGCGACACCACGGCCAGCACGAAGTACCCCGTGGCCAACCCGCACCAGGGCAAGTACCGCGTCGAGGTCAGCCGATACCTGGCCAACGCCAGCTACACCGGCAACAGCGCCAAGGCGTGGTACCTGCTGGCCGACCCCAGCGACCTGCCCGTCATCGAGGTCGCGTTCCTCAACGGCCAGGAGTCGCCCACCATCGAGACGGCGGAGGCGGACTTCAATGTGCTCGGGGTGCAAATGAGGGGCTATCACGACTTCGGCGTCGCGCTTCAGGACCCCAAGGGCGGCGTGAAGGCCAAGGGCGAGGCGTAGGCCTCGCCCACCGGGCGTCCGGAGTAACCCTCTCGACAGACACAGGAGAACTGATCGATGGCAACGGCAACCTTCGTTCATGACGGCAAGAGCATCGACTACACGCCCGGCTCCGACGTCGCTGCCGGCGACGTGGTGGTCCAGGGCGAGCTGATCGGCGTGGCCCGAACCCCGATTGCGGCCAGCGCCCTCGGCTCGCTGGCGGTCAGCGGCGTGTTCGACTTCCCCAAGGCCACGGGCGCCGGCACGGCGATCACCGCCGGCGCGAACGTGTACTGGGACGCCGGCGACTCCGAGGCCAAGGAGGACTCGGAGTCCGGCGCGAACAAGCTGATCGGCAAGACCATCGCGGCCGCCGGCGATGACGATGCGACGGTCCGGGTCCGGCTGAACCAGTAACGGCGGGCGGTTCGTCAGGCTCAGGGCCCTTCGACAGGCTCAGGACGAGGCAAGGAGGCCCGTGCGATGGGTGACCTTCTGAGGCAGGGATGCCAATGGCTGGCGCAGATGCGCGGGGCGCACTGCGCCAGCCAGGTCACCTACCGCCGGCGCGAGACCGAACTGGCGCTGAGCGCCACCTTCGGGCGACCCGATCGCGAGGTCGAGGACCAATTCGGCGTCCGCGTCGGCGCGACAATGACGGACTTCCTCATCGCGGCCGCCGACTTCGCCCCCACCTTCGGCGAGCCCGAGCCCGGCGACCGGATCACTGCCGACGGTCAGGTGTACGAGGTCCTTGACCTGGCGGGGCAGGGCCACTGGCGGTGGAGCGACCCCCACCGGACCACCTTCCGCATCCACACGAAGCAGATCGCAACGGAGTGACGGCCATGTGCTCGAGTGACCAGTACGACAGCGTGTGCAAGGGCGAGTTCGCGGAGATTCACGCGAAGCTCGACCGGCTGGACGAGGCGATTCGGGGCAACGGCAAGCCGGGCATTCAGCGGCGGCTCGACCGGATCGAGGCCGCAGAGGCCGTCCGCCGGCGCGTCGTGTGGCTGGTGGTGGGCGCCCTCGTGACGCTGGTCGTCATGGCGATCCGTCAGGCGATCCTGGGAGGCTAAGAACATGGCGCTGGTGATCGATATCGCGGACGCTGTGGCGGTCGCACTGGCCGAGGGCAGCTTCTCGGAGGAGTTCACACCCGAGCGGCGTGTGCTGCCGGACTTCGAGCTGGCGGACTTGGCCGGGCTGAAGGTCACCGTCGTTCCGAAGGGCGTCGAGATCGCGGGCGCATCCCGCAGCCTGTCGCAGCACGACGTCCAGGTCGACGTGGGCGTGCAGAAGAAGGTCGGTTCGGACCTGGACGCGGAGGTCGCTGCCCTATGCGGCCTGGTCGAGGAGATCGCGGTCTTCCTCAAGGGCCGTCGCCTGACCGGCGCGGCGTGGGTCCGCACGGCCAACGAGCCGGTCTACTCGCCGGACCATCTGGCCGAGAAACGCCTGTTCACGTCGGTGCTGACCGTCACCTACCGGGCCATGAAGTAGCGCGAGGACCGAGACCATGCACAATATCGTCATGCGGAAGATCACGGTCACGGGCGAGTACCAGCCGCTGGCCTCGGCCAGCCTGGTCGCGTCGGTGACCATCTCGACCCCCCCGACGAACGGCGCCAACGTGCTGTTCAAGGGCGACGACGGCTCCGACGTGCCTTGGGTGCCGGGCGAGTGGCACGCGCTGCAGTCCATCGATCTGGCCGGGATCGAGGTCAAGGGCACGCCCGGAGACGTGGTGACCGTAGTCGGCGGGAGCTGGTGATGGGCTACTGGGGCATCGCAACCGGCGTGATCGGTTCGGCCGAGCTGGCCGACGGCAGCATCGTGGCTGTCGACCTCTGCGACGGCGCGGTTACCACGTGCAAGCTCGCCAACGGCGCCGTCACCGACATGAAGATCGACGCCGAGGCCGTCCAGACCGTCCACATCGCCGACGGCGCCATCGTCGCGGCCCATATCGGTACGGGGCAGGTCTTCGGCTCGCACATCAGCGACGGCCAGATCGGCGGCGCCAAGCTGGCCTACCCCTTCGACTTCGCCGGCAAGGTCCGCACGTGCGGCAGCGCCGGCTTCGTCGTCCGGCCCGGCTGCGGGGCCAGCGAAGCCGGCGGGCTGCGCTACTGCTGCTCGGCGTGCGTGCTGCAGTTCTACAACGGCTCGTGGCAGAGCGTCACGGCCGCCGGCTACCTGTTGGGCACGGACTTCCACCTGCCCGAGAGCCATGCGTACTGCCGGGACGGCGAGCTCTGGTGGGACACGGGCATGTACCGCCCGGCGTTCTATTGCGGCGGCTCGACCTACTGCCTGGCCACGTACGACGAGGTCGGCGACCTATGCGGGTCGGTCGGCGATGCGTGGAGCTGCATCGGGGACCTGTACTACTGCGTCGAAGACAACTGCTCGCGGATCGATTCGCTGGAATCGGGGTCGTACTACCAACTCGGCGACGCCTTCTGCCTGCCCAGCTACCACGACTGGTCCAGCGACGGTGAGCTGTGGTGGGACTCCTCTTACTACCGGCCGGAAGTCTACTGCGGCGGCAACGAGATCGGCCTGTTGACCAATCCACTGCCGACCTCGATCCCCTGGAACGACGACGGCGAACTGTACTGGGACTCGTGCGACTACCGCCCCGCGTACGTCTGCAACTACTCGTCCTACAGGCTGTGGGCGCTGGGCACGCCGCTGACCGTTCCGGCGTGCTACAGCAGCTCGACCAACGGCGGGCTGCGGTGGTGCAGCTGCAACAGCCGGCTGGAGTTCTACTGCAACGGTTCCTGGTACTACATCAACGCCGACGGCTCGGCGTAGGGGACACCGCGAATGCCCAAGCTCAAGTTGAACATCGACCCGTCGAAGACCAGGGCCATCGTGCTGACCTGGCCCGACCACGCGATCACGTGGGAGGCCGCGGCGTGGCTCTACAACATCCTCCCGCCGGAGAACGTCCTGGCGCTGTGCGCCACGGACCTCACCGCAGCGCGGAACCTGTCCGTCCGCGAGCTGGCGCTGAAGAGCCCGGCCGAGATCACGGACTTCGTCCTCATGGACCGGGACATGCGCCCGGGCCCCGCGACGATGCCCTTCTTCGCCGCCAATGCCGACGTCGTCGGCTGCGAATACCCCGTTCCGCACATGGAGACGTGGGCCGACCCGACGGCGATCCACATGGGGCTCGTGCGGGTCCGGCGCCCGGTCTTCGAGAAGATCGAGCCCCCGTGGTTCGCCTTCGGCCACGCCCCCGACGGCACGTCCCTGACGCACTGCGAGTGCGCGTACTTCGCCAACAAGGTCAAGCAGGCCGGCTTCACCATCGCTCGCGCCGGCTGGTGCGGGCACGGCGGCAAGCCGGGCCGCAGATAGGAGATCGCATCCATGGCAAGGGAAGTCACCACCGAGATCATTGACACCGCCGAGGGCAAGCGGCTCCGCATCCGCGAGGTCCACGCGCGGCAGCAGGAAGTCGACGTCGACGCCCTGCGTCGCATCGTCGCCAACCTCGACCGCCGCCTGACCGCCCAGCAGGCGGAGACCGCCCGGCTCCAGGCCGAGCGCGAGGACCTGGCCGCGAAGCTGGCGGAGCTCGAAGCGGCCGAACCGCCGGCGGAGGAGCCGGCCCGGGTCGAGTAGCCGAGACACAGACGGGCAAGGAGGCCTGAGAGATGAGCGACAACTTCACGCTCGGGATGGACTGCAAGCTGTACTTCAAGACGGCCCTCCTCACGGGGCCGCCCGACGGGACCGGCTGGACGGAGATCGACAACGCCAAGGACGTGAACCTCCAGCAGGAGAACGGCGAGGCCGACGTCACGACCCGCGCCAACAACGGCTGGCGGGCCACGGCCGCGACGCTGAAGGAGGCGACCATCGAGTTCGAGATGCTCTGGAAGCCCTCGGACGCGGCCTTCGCGGCCATCCTGGCGGCTTGGCTGGCCGCCGGCGAGATCGCCATCGCGGCGATGGACGGCGCGATCGACGAGGCGGGTAACCAGGGCCTGGCGAGCAATTGCTCGGTGACCAGCTTCACGCGGAACGAGCCGCTGGAGGAGGCGGTCACCGTCAGCGTCACGCTCAAGCCGTCGAGCTTCACCGACTGGTACGTGGTCCCCGCGGCGTAGGAGGTCGCTGATGAGAAGCTTCAAGGACAACGCCGATCGGACCTGGACGATCACGCTGAACGTCTACGCGGTGAAGAAGGTGCGCGACCTGCTTCAGGTGGACCTGCTCGATCTCGGCGGCGACCAGGCCGAGCCCGGCAACGGGCTGCTCTACCGCCTCATCGCCGACCCGGTCCTTCTGGTCGACGTGCTGTACGTCATCTGCAAGGACCAGGCCGACGGGGCGAACGTCACCGACGAGCAGTTCGGCCGGGCCATGGCCGGCGACGTGATCGACGCCGCGACGCGGGCCTTCCTGGAAGAGCTCGCGGATTTTACCCCGAGCCCGCGCGACCGGGCGCGGGCGCGGAAGGTGATCGACGCGACGTGGAAGCTGATCGATCGGGCCCAGGACGTCCTGGACGCCAGGGCCGACGCGGAGCTGGCGAAGGCGGCCGACGCGGCCCTGGAGGCCCTCGGCGCGGTGAGCGAGCAAGGCGAGTCGAACCGTGGCAGCTCGTCTGGGAGCTCGCCGGCTTCGTCGGAACCGATCCTGGCCCCCTGACCATCCGCGAGTTGCTGTGGATGGCCGAGGGCCGCAACCGGCGGCTCTGGGACCATTCGGCGACGATCGCCGCCGCGGCGCTCAGCGCGTTCCGGGCCAAGATGATCGACCCCGCCAAACTCCACCCCTACGAGCGCGGCGGGAAGCGCAGCAAGGGCATTCCCCTCACGAGGGACAACATCGGACTGCTGAAGACGGTCTTCGTGGACGGTCCGGCCGGCAAGGCCAGGCCAAGCAGGAAGGAGCCACAGAGATGAGATGGATCGCATGGGTTGTGGTGGTGCTGCTGGTGCTGACGGTGGTCGGCTGCCAGTGGGCGAAGTTCAGCGAGGCGTGGAACGGCCCCGCCGCGGGCGTGAGCAAGGCCGCGCCGGCGACGGACGGGCGCTTCCGCTACGTGCCCGTCGGCACGGGCCGCTGGCGCGACACTGACGGCAAGGAGCACACCGAGACGGTGTACGCCCGCGTCGAGGCGAAGTGACGAGACCCCCCCCGGCAACCAGTCAAGGAGAGACGAAGCCATGAAGGCAGGAACGTGGATCATCGCGGCGCTGGTCGTGTCCATGATGGCGGCGGTGTGCCCGGGCGCGGACGGACCCGCCCCGGCGAAGGACGGCAAGGTGGAGGTCACCCCGGCCCGGCCGGCCGTGACGTACGAGGCCGACGGCGGGACCTACCGCCGAGAGACGACCGTGATCGCGCCGCCGTGGGGCAGCGACCCAGCGAAGACCGTCTCGGCCATCAAACCCTTCCAGGCCGACGGCATCAAGCTGCCGGACTTCCGAAGCGATGGTGTGAAAGTCGAGGGGGGCGGCGGTTCGTTCAGTGGCGGCGGCATGGAGAGCATCACCGACGCGGTGCGGCGCGGGCCCGTTCTTCTGTGCCTCATGGGCGGCGCAGCGGTCCTCGCCGGCATCGTCCTGGCGGTCTGGGCCAAGCGGGTGACACTCGGCCTGGCCGTCGCCGGGGGCGGCGGCACCCTGGTCGCCGCCGGCGTGCTGTTCGAGGTCTACCCCTGGGTGCTGCTGGTCGCCCTGATCGCCGTAGCGGCTATCGGGATCTGGTGGCTGGTCGACGCGAAGTTCGCCGGTAAGGCCAAGGCAGCCCTGACGGCGATCGTCCGCGGCGTCGAGGCCGCCCCCGCCGACGCGCAGGCGGCCGTGAAGGCGTCCATCGGCAGCGCCGCAACCGCCACGGGCCAGTACGGCACGGTCAAGGACACGATCACCAAGACCAAGGCCAAGGCCGGCGTCGGCTGACCCGGCCGTCCTCCCCCGCGCATAAGAAGAGCCCGGCCGCGGGGGGGGACGGCCAGGCTCAATCGATCCTGTCCGCGGGGGAGACGGACAGGAGTTCTGACGTCGATCGCGAGCAGGCAGGCTAGCACCGATCGGCCCACTTGTCAAGGACTCAGGGACCACGATGCTGCGGATGAGAACGGTCAGCGTGGAGATGTTCTTCGATCGGAAGGTGGTCCTCCGCGCCGCCGACCGGGCCAACCGGAAGAACCTGTCCAGGGCTGGCGCCTTCATCCGCACCACGGCGAAGCACAGCATCCGGAAGCGCAAGGCCGCATCGCCGCCGGGCCAGCCCCCCAGTTCCCATACGGGCCTGCTGCGACGGTTCATCTTCTTCGGCTACGACGCAGCGCGGAAGACCGTCGTCGTCGGGCCGATGCGGCTGAACCAGAAGGCGGGCACGGCCCCGGCCGCCCTGGAACACGGCGGGATGACAGTGGTCGTGGAAGGCACGCGTCGCCGGCGACGGAAACGCCGCGTGCGGATCAGGGCGCACCCGTTCATGGGGCCCGCCCTGGCGAAGGAAGCGCCGAAGTTCCCGAAGCTCTGGAAAGACTCCGTCAAGTGAGGAAGGCCATGACGCAGACACTCACCGAAGCCGATCGCCAGCGGGCCCCGAGGCCCATCCGGCTGACGACGACCACCTTCTGCATCTACCGCGCCCAGGACGGCTGGCGATGGCGGGCCGTCCGCGCCAACGGACGCATCGTGGCCGACGGCGGAGAGGCGTACACCCGCAAGGCGGGCGCCCGGCGGGCCGTCTGGAGGTTCATCGCAGCCGTCGACCGCGAGAACATCCGCGTGGCGTACGAGGACTGATCCGTGGCCAACACGACGGGCATCAAAGCCGGGCGGGCATACGTAGAGCTGGGCGTGGGCGACAAGCTCACGGCCGGGCTCAGGCGCGCCCAGGCCCGACTGCGGGCCTTCGGCGCGGGTGTGACCAGGTGGGGCACGCGCGTCTTCGCCGTCGGCACGGCCCTGGCCGCTCCGGCCGTCGTCGCGGCGAAGTCGTTCGCGAAGATGGGCGACCAGGTCGCCAAGATGGCCAAGCGGACCGGCCTGTCGGTCGAGACGCTCAGCGAGTTGAAGTTCGTCGCCAGCCAGACCGGCACGGAATTTGCCTCGCTGGAGATGGCCTTCCGCAAGATGCAGCGGTCGATCTACGACGCCGGCCGCGGCCTGTCCACCCAGACCGACGCCTTGGCCGACCTCGGCCTGCGGTTCGAGGACCTCGACGGCCTGTCGCCCGAGCAGCAGTTCAAGCTGCTGGCGGAGGCGATCTCGCGGATCGAGGACCCCACCCGCCGGGCGGGCATCGCGATGACGCTCTTCGGCCGGACGGGCACGAACCTGCTGCCGATGTTCGCCCACGGGGCGGCCGGGATCGAGAAACTCCAGGCCGAGGCCAGGCGGCTGGGCCTGACGATGTCCGGCAAGGACGCCAAGGCAGCCGAGGACCTCACCGACGCCTTCGACAAGCTCTGGAAGGTGCTCAAGATGGTCGTGTTCCAGGTGGGCGCGGCCCTGGCGCCTGCCCTGACCGAGGTCGGCGAGCGGATGGCGTCGTGGGCGTCGGCGGCCATCTCGTGGATCGGTCAGAACCGCGGCCTGATCGTCTCGCTGGCCCAACTCGCCGCGGGCGTCGTCGCCGCCGGTGCCGCGCTGATCGCGACCGGCAAGGCGATCACGCTGTTCTCCAGCCTGATCGGCGTGGCCTCGACGGTCCTCGGGGCGCTGCTGTCGCCCATCGGCGTGGTCATCACCGCCGTCGGGGCACTGGGCGCGTACCTGCTGACCTCGACCGAGGCCGGCGGCAAGGCCCTCGACTGGCTGGGTGGGAAGTTCGCCACGCTCAAGGACGACGCCCTCGCGGCCTACCAGGGCATCGGCGATGCGCTTGCCGCCGGGGACCTCGGCCTGGCGGCGAAGATCCTCTGGCTGACGCTGAAGGTCCAGTGGAAGCGCGGCGTGCAGGCCCTGCTCGACGTGTGGCTGGGCTTCAAGCACGGCTTCCTCAAGCTCGTATACGGCACGTGGTACGGCGCCCTGGCGCTCGGGGAGCTGATCTGGCACGGGTTGGAGATCGGCTGGATCGAGACCACCAGCTTCCTGTCGAAGACGTGGAGCCGGTTCGTCGGCTTCTTCAAGCGGACGTGGCACCAGCTCTCGGCCGCGGCACAGAAGGCGTGGACCTGGATCAAGTCGCTGTTCGACGACTCGGTGAACGTCGATGCCGAGTACGCACAGATCGACAAGGCCAAGGACGCGGCGATTGCCCGGATCGACAGTGATCAGGCCCGTGCCATCGCCCAACGTGAGAAGCAGCGGCAGCAGAAGCGCGAGGGCGAGGAACGGCGCCATCAGGCCCGCATGCTCGAGATTGGCCAGGCCCACCAGCGCAAACGCGACGAGATGGCCGACGAGTACCGCGACCGGATGAAGGCCGCGGAAGACGAACTTGCCGCCGCGCGGGACGAATGGAAGGCCGCCCTTGCCGACGCCCGCACCAAGCGCCAGGCGAAGGAAGATGCCGACTCCGGGCCGGGCAAGCTCGAAGGGCCCGACGACCTGCTGAATCGTATCCGAGCGGCAGCGGGTGGGTTGGGCGACCAACTCAAGCGTTCCGTCCGCGGCACGTTCAACGCCGCCGCCGGGCTGTCGGGCTTCGGCGCGGGCTCGGCGATGGAACGCACCGCCGTTGCCTCCGAAGGGACGGAGAAGAACACCCGCAAGATGCGTGAGCTGCTGGAGGACTTTGGCGGCTCGTCGTTCGTGTAGGAAGGGACGGCACGGATGCCCATCACCGTTGAGGAGAAGTACCTCAGCCGCCCGACGAAGGACAGCGGCCAGGGGGACGCAGATCAGGAGCTCCTGTCTGTCGAGCGGCACTTCCTCGTCCGGGGCACGGACGACGAGCTTCTCGCGGCGCAGGCTGTCCGCCAGCAGGCCCCGGCCACGCACAACGACCTGGAGCGCGGCGAGATCACCTTGGAGCCGGCCGGTCCGTGGCACTGGGAAGCGACGGTCCAGTACCGCCCGCCTGACGAGGAGTTGGAGGAAGGCGAGTCGTCCTACAGCTTCGACACGGGCGGCGGCAGCCAGCATATCACGCAGGCCAAGGCCCACGTCGCCAGCTTCGCCCCGCCGGACAAGACGGCCGCCGACTACAAGGGCGCCATCGGCGTGACGCCCGACGGCATCGAGGGCGTGGACATAACCGTGCCGGTATACCGGTTCAGCGAAACCCACCTCATCGCCGACAGCCGCGTCACCAACGACTACAAAGGCAAGCTCTTCCGCCTGACCGGCAAGACGAACAACGGCGCCTGGGGCGGCTTCGCCGAGGGCGAAGTGCTGTTCCTGGGCGCCTCCGGGGCCAAGCGCGGCCGCGGCGACTGGGAGATCACCTTCAGCTTCGCCGCCAGCCCCAACGCCACGGGCCTGACCGTCGGCGACATCTCCGACATCGACAAGAAGGGCTGGGAGTACCTCTGGGTCGAGTACGCCGAGTCGGTGGACGAGTCGGCCAACCCCAAGCGGCTGGTCAAGCGGCCCGTGGCCGTGCACGTCGAGCGCGTGTACGACGCTGGCGACTTCGCCGACCTCGAACCGCCCGAGGCGCCGGAGTAGGCCATGTCAAACCAAGTTCCCAAGGTCAAGCGGGGCCAGAAGTTCAGCTTCCGGGCCGAGCATTGGAACGCCTTCGCCGACGCCGCGAACGCCCACCTGGCCCGCCAGTTCGGCCGGCCGGGCGGGGAGCTGCGATTCCCAGCCAGTGCAATCACAGTCCCGGTCAAGAACGCCAGTTACGCCGACCGCAACCGCTTCGCCGTGCTGGGCATCGAGGATGTGCTGTTCGACCCCACCGATGACGAGGACGCCTTCCTTTGCGAGCCGTTCGCCTTCGAGGGCCGCACGCCTGACGAGGACAAGCACGCCGGGCAGTTCGTCATCCTCGCCGAACCCATCGCCGGCCAGAAGGTCGGCCGGGCGTATATCCAGGGACTCACGCCCGTGAAGGTCGAGGTCACCGACGAGACGCACCTCTACGCCGACGTGTTGGACGGCAGCGTCACGAAGCTGGCCTCCCGCCAGCACGGCGCGGCTCGGGTCCTCTGGAAGCAGCCGGGCATCGGCGAGCGGTGGGCGGTGGTCCTGCTGGGCGTGGCGCCCTGGCGGCCGGCCGATCCGGCCGAGTACGAGGTGCTTCAGGCCCAGGGCACGGGCGAGGGCGTCGAAGAGGTCTGGGACTTCGTGCGGATGCACGGCAACCCGCCGTCGTAAGGGAGGACGCCGACGATGGGATGGACGGGCCTGCCTGCCGACGCCGGAACCGACTGGACGGACATCGAGTTCATCCGCCAGTTCGCCGACGCGCTGGACGAGCGGTACAGGGCCGCCTACGGCCGCGAGAAGAACTGGCGGGACTACCTCGACAACCCCTACGCCGCCAACGGCTGGCTGGACGGCTGGCAGAACGACCCGCCGGGCACGCCCGCCGACGGCGCGCAGTACGCCACGGCCGACACCCCGACCGGTGCGTGGGCCGGCAACCCCAACACACTCGCGACCTGGCACGCCGGAGACCCCGGCTACTGGAGCTTCGACGGGTACAACTACGGCGGCTACGAACTGCCCGACGGGCGGATCATCTGGCGAACGGGCGGCCAGTGGCGCGAAGGCGGGCATTGGTATCGCGTGGTCGTCGCGTCGCACGACGTGAAGACCGCCGCCCGCCGGCCGCCCGACGACGCCGAGCTCGGCGACACCTTCGCCGTCCTCGCCGCCGACCCGGAAAGCGGGTGGGCCGGCCACAGCCACACGCTGGCGACGAAGACCGCCGGCGGCTGGGAGTTCGCCACGCCGGGGACGTACTGCACGGTCCAGACCGACGACGGGTTCGTCCTGACCTACAACAGCCAGGCCGACCGATGGCAAGGCTGGCAGGTCCAGAGCGCGTGCCCGTACACGAACTACTACTTCGGCGTAACGACGTGGGCGATGCTCCAGGCCCATACGGAGCACCTTGCCGGGGCCGGGAAGTTCGTCAACACGGTGGACTACCCCGACGCCGATGACATCGACGGCATCCTCGCGTCGATCCCGATCATGAGCCTGAATCGCGCCCGCGCCGCGGCGGGGACGCGGGTGGTCGATGAGATCCTCACCGGCTACGGCTTCGCGCCGCCGTACAGCCCCGGTTACGCCCACGTCGGCGAGCGGTTCGCCGTCATGTGGTCACCGACGGGCGCCTGGGCAGGTCACGCGAACCAGATCGCCGAGTGCGTCTACGATCCCGACGGCGACCCCGCGTACTACTACTGGACCTACGAGACGCCCGGCGAGGGGCACACCGTCCAGGTCAACGCCACAGGCGGTACGGGCCAGTGGACGCCGCCCGGCAACAGCTACCCCATGCGGGACATCGAGGCCACGCTGGTGATGCAGGCCGGGCGATGGGAGAACTACCCCGCCGGCTTCACCCGCCGCTTCCCGCGGGAGGTCGCAGCCATCGGCGCGCCGGGCATGGCCGGGCAGAAGGCCCGGTACTGGTCCCGCGTGGCCGACGACTGGTGGCGCTACCTCATCGCGGCCGAGCCGCCCCGGACCGACCCACCGGCCGAGCCAAACACGTCGGACGTGTATCTCGTCGCCGCGGGCGCCACGGGCGACTGGGAGGGCATGGGTGGCCTTCGCGCCCGGTGGAACGGCTCGTACTGGGTCTACGGCGGCGAGGGCTCGGACCAGTACCAGGCCCACCGGATCGCCGGCACGCAGACGGCGTACATGGCCCTGCCGCGGGAGACCGGCTTCCGGTATCCGTCACCGTCGTACCACAACAACGGCTCGCTGGCGACGTGGGCGAAGGCGTGGGACTACCTGGTAGACGCCATCCGCAACGAGCCGCCGGCCAGCCCCCAGGACGGCTTCTACTATGCCGTCGCCTTCGGCGCGGCCGGGGACTGGGAGGGCCAGGACGGCAAGGTTGCCCGCTGGGACGACGACCCCGGCGCGTGGACGTTCCTCGACTCGCCGGAAGGGACCGTCGTCCGCATCCATCCGGGCCTTCAGGGCTCAAGCTGGCGGATGTACATCGGCCGCGATCACCTCCGCATCGCCGACGACTGGGCCAACCTCAACGGCAAGCTGATGGAGCACGACGGCACGGCGTGGCAACTCGCCGCCGACCAGACCGCCAAGCCCGACCTCGTGACGACCTACGGCCGCGCCCGCCACGGCGACTTCATCGGCCCGTGGGTCTTCAACGAGCTCCACGCCGCGATCGCCCTGCTGAAGAAGACCCGGCACGTCTGCACGTTCGGCCAGGGCCCGGACGAGGAAGCGATCCTCCGCCGGTCGTGGTACCCGAGCGGTTCGCTCTGGTGGGAAAGCGACTGGTGGGAGTCCGGATGGGGGCCGTACGAAGAGACCGACTCGGACGGCTACGCCTGGCGAGGCTCCCCGTGGGGCCGCGTCGCCGGCCTCCACCCCGGCATGTACGCCACGATGGAGTGGTTCTTCGTCCCGACAGAGCCGTGGTACGAGGAGACGTTCCACGACTTCGGCGAAGGCTGGGTCCAGGACAAGCAGAACCTCTGGCGGACCGACTGGCATATCGAGACCGCCGACCCGCACTTATCCGCCGACCGCTTCGGCACCCTCGACCGCCCGACCGA
>Ga0272442_10006696_pt1 | contig 15095 bp, 7 predicted proteins | sample SSMForm2O_FD_200262 | JGI IMG/M metagenome (GOLD analysis project Ga0272442, IMG submission 200262) | Marine sediment archaeal communities from Little Sippewissett salt marsh, Falmouth, MA, United States - SSM-Form-2O | ecosystem: Environmental > Aquatic > Marine > Wetlands > Sediment ...
CGGAGACAGTGATGATCCTGACCTGGGTCGGGGAGAGCCAGACCGGGAACATTGGCACCTTCCCTTTCTCGGTATCCATGGCGGCCTTTTCAAGGAGGGCGTAGATGCAGCGCTCGATTGCCCCGCTTGGGGAGCAGTGGAGCACGGTGGGCCTTTCGGCTTTGCCTTCGGGAGAAATGTAAGAGATATCATAACGCTCGGCGTTTTCTACATCGATCTGGACGGTGGAAAGGGCACTTGCCTTGGCAAGGGCGTCTACGAAATTGAACTCGAACTTGAGCACGAAGTAGAAGAAACGGGTGTCCCACATCTCGACCAGCACTGGTTTGTCTACGGTTTTTACCATGGAGTTAACCAGGTCCCTGTTAGACTCATAGAAGTCTTTAGTAAAGCGGATTGCGACCTCGTAGTCATCGACTTCGATTCCCATGTTCTCAAGGACGCTTATGCAGAGCTTGTACTGCTGCATGAACTGGTCCACTGCCTGGTCCATGTCCTGGCAGAGGGAGTGCATATCCGGCATGGTAAATGCCCGAAGCCTCCGGAGACCCACGAGTTCTCCCCGCTGTTCCTTCCTGAAACTGTAGCGGGTCATTTCGATCATCTTCAGGGGGAGGTTCTTGTAAGAGATCGTCATGTCGTGGTTCATCAGGAACTGCCCGAAGCAGGCTGCAAAACGCAGGAACATGTGGCGCTTGTCCGACTCGATGGAGTACTGCCTTGCCGGGAAGCGGTCCAGATACTTTTTCAAAGTCGGGTGGTTCATGTCGTACATCAGGGGGGTTTCCACTTCCATTGCCCCGAATTCGGATGCGACATCAAGCACGTAGTTTTCCATAAGGGACTTGATGAGCCTGCCCTTGGGGTAATAGCGCATGTTCCCTGAATCGGACCCCGGTTCGTAGTCGGCAAGCTCGAGCCTGCGCATGAGTTCCACATGGGGAGGGGCTTCCTTTACTGCCCTGCTCTTGGAAATCTCATAATTAACGAAATCCTGAAGTTTCGGGTAAGGAGAAAGGTCAAAACCTTCGACCTCATGGAGTTCCCCGTCCGGGGTCAGGATGCGCCAGTAGGACCTTGCGGTATCTTCGGCTTTCAGGGCTTCGGAAACCACTTCTTCCTTTGCTTCAGCTACAGTGACCTTTTCCCCGCATACGGCCGGAGCTGCCCCTTCGGGGCGGATGGTCCTGGACAGTTCGGAGAGGGGGTGCCCCTTACAGCTTACCTTGAAAGCCTTGTACCAGCCGAAGGGAGCGCGCTTGACCTCATATTTGTCGGAAAGGGCTGCTTCGATACCTTTCAGGACTTTAACCGCCACTTTAGGGGAAGAAAGGTCCGAGCTTAAGTGAGCGTAAGGATAGAGCATGACCCGGTCGGTTTTGACCTGGGCTGTGACCTTCTCGATTTCAGAGACCACTTTTTCGATTGTCTCTTCGGGGTTTGCCTCGTCTGCACTTTCAACAGCCATAAAAGCGGTGAGGGCCTCTTCAAGCCTGCCGGACTTTAAGGAGTCTTCGATTTTTTCAGCTACCGGAGTCTGTTTTTTGGTTTCGTATTCTATATAATCGGAATGAATGAGCAATAATTGCATTGAATCACCTGTGCTCTCTGAACCACTGGAGTCAAGTTCCAGCTTAAGTTAGGTTTGTTGATTAATTTTTTGATTGCATGCACTTTGACTGCATGCGGCCTGCACAGCGGGCCTGTTCAGGTTTCAGGAAATGAAGTAAGAATATATGACAGTCCTAACAGCGTACAGTGATATAAAGCAATCCCTTTTTCCGGAATTTTTCCGTTCACAGGGACGGAGTCCTGGCAAAACCAGGGCAAAATTCAGGCAAAACTCCGAAAAAGTTCCGGTAAAATGGAGAAGGAAAAGGGTAAGGAAAAGGGTAAGGAAAAGGGTAAGGAAAAGGGTAAGGAGAAGGGAAAGGAAAAGGAAAAGGAAAAGGAAAAGGGTAAGGAGAAGAAAAAGGCAGTAAAGGCTCTTTACTGCGCCTTCTCACATGTTTCTTTCTTGCAGGCGCAGCCAAGGTTCCTGAGGCCCGGATCAGCCTCTTCCATAAGTTCGGGATGCATCATCTCCTGGTAAACCTTGTACGCCGCCACCAGGGCTCCGAGCAGGATCGGGGCTGCAAAAAAACCTGCAACTCCGCCAACGAAAGCCCCTCCCAGGAAGGCCAGCATCAGGAACATGGGATGGATTTTGGACTTTAGGCTGGTCAGGTAGGGGCGGAGGATCAGTTCGGGGGGGCCGTAGATTACAAGGGAAGATACCACGAAAAAGATGAGTGCACTCTCAGTACCCTGGTCGAAGTAGCGCAGCACCGTAAGGGGGACCAGCACCATGTACCCGGCAAAGAGCGGAATTATCGAGGCTATGAAGATAAGGGTTGCAAGCGCAAGCACATGGGAGAGCCCGAAAGCGTAGAAAACCAGAACCGAAGTAACACTTACGATCAGGGCTGCATAGGCGTTTCCTATGAAAATGCCTGTCAGGATAAGGTCCAGGTGGGATGCGTACCTGTTAACCGTACCCTGATATTCCCCGGGCACGACTGCAAGGACGGCGCAGTAAAGCCTATCCCCTTCGGAAAGCAGGAAATAGCAGAGGATTACGGAAACGATGAAATTTATGACGAACAAACTTATGCTCTGAGCATAGGAAATAATTCCTATCCCCCCGATTGCAGGGAGAAGCGAGGAAAAAAGGGACCATACAACCTCATTAATCTGTAAGAGGTATTTCTCCGGGATTTCCATAGCTCTCACAAAGTCAAAGATGTTGCCGATGACTGCTGCCTGGTTATCAATGATCCAGGAAATCTGGTGCAGGATCTCAACAATCCCTGCTCCGACAATGAATACGATAGGAACGAAGATGCAGAAACTGGCCACCATCGACCCGAATTTCCTGTGTCTTTTGAACTTCACGCGGATGGGCCTGGCAATGTATGCAAAAACGAGCCCCAGCACGATCCCGTCTGCAAGGGGGAGCATAATTAAAAAGGCGAAATACAAAAGCACAGCTATTGCCAGGGCTGCCGCGATCTTCCAGCGGCTTTCAATTAACTGGCTAACTCCGTCATAGGGTTGATTGAACTTCATTTTCTTTACCGGGATAATTACTTTCTTCCGGAGGGGTTTATTTTAATTCCGGAAAGATAATTTCGTTTACTGGGATTCATACGAGGTTCGGTTTACGAAGATTCGTAGGGTAATCCGTAGATAATTCGGTTTACGAGCTGCGAGAATACAGTTTATTTCAATTCAGTTTTAAAAACCTTTTTCTGACAATTTAGTCTTAAAACACCGACTTCCAGAAACTTAGTTTTAAAACACCTGCTCTGGCGTCTGCCTCTGGCGTCTGCCTCTGGCAATTACCCTTTAGAACATCTACTTCTACTAAAGCCTTTGACCTCTGACATTAGAGAAATATAATATAATCTATTTAAAAATATCACAACATTCCCTCAAGCTCGTTCCTCCACCACATCCCCACTGATCGTATCAGTATTCGATTCAATCAGTATTCGATTCAATCAGTATTCGATTCAATCAGTATTCGATTCAATCAGTATTTGATTCAATCAGTATTCGATTCAATTAGTATTAGGTTTAATCAATATTTGATTTAATCAGTACTAATATGACGTTCTTAGATTTTTAATTTTTCATCAAAGTCCGGGACAAGCTTTTTAAAATACCTGGTCACCACGCAGGCCTCCGTACATTTGCCGCACCTGATACAGGCATCACTCACGCTTACCTCATTCCCATTGACCGAAACCGCACCCACTGGGCAGGCTTTCTCACAGATCCCGCAGCCTGTGCATCGGGAAATCCTTGTGAACTGTTTTGCAGTCTCTTCAAAAAGGGAAATTGCCCTAGCTTTCGTATCCGAACTTACCAGCAGGTTCCCGTTCGAAAAAAACTTGACAGTTCCGGAACCGGTCCTTACGAGCAGCATGCCCAGTTCCTCGACCAGGACTACCGGCCCCAGCACGTTCAGGAATTCGGCAGCTTCCTTCAGCCTTACTCCTTTCACCCCGGCTTCCACGGAAAAGCCACCTGCCCTGCAGGGCGAAATCCCGGATACGACCTCGATTTCAAAGTTTTCTTCACTTTCCCCGGGGCGCAGGGAAATCCCAAGTTCCTCTGCCAGCCTGAGCATCTTGGGAGGCAGTTCTTTCCAGCGCCAGAACCCGTGCTCGACGAACTTTTCAGAAAGCCCCCGGCTTTTTGCCCAGGCAAGGAGAAAAGCGTTCCACCTCTCATGCATCTCAGGGTGCAGTTCCTTTACCCTGGCGTATTCAGCCTCAAGGGCTGACGGACAGAGCCAGCAGCCAACCCTTTCAAAGCCCTGGTCATACAGGGGGTTGTAAGCCAGCTTCCGCCAGTGGATGTAAAGCCAGACCTCAAGCGCTCTCCAGTCCCGGATAGGGAAGATGTTGAGCTGGTTCGGAACAAAGGGGTTTGTTTCACTGGCTGCGACCTTTGCCCGTGAAAAAGACTCGTGCTTCCTTTTCCCGTCCACGGTCAGGTATGCCACGGCATCTCCGCCGTTTCCGGCCTTGCGGGCAGATGCTCCATCAGCTTGTTTTCCAGGCCCCGTATCTTTATTTCCATCACCCGGGACATTCTTCCCTGCTTCAACATCCTTTCCTGCTTCAACATCCTTTCCTGCTTCAACATCCTTTCCTGCTTCAACGTCCCCTGCGGACGCCAGCTTGCAGACTTTGCAGCACCATCGAAAGTCCTTTGCAGGGGGTCCGAACCTGTCCACATTCTCCCAGAAGGCATCCCCCGAATTCATTTCCTCGAAGGGGACGCCCCTCTCCCGGCAAAAGTCCCTTGCATACTCAACAGTTTCCGGAAACTCGATCCCGGTGTTCACGAAGAAAGCCTTAAACTCCCTTTTCTTAAGGGCAGCTCCGGTCAGGTCGAGCACCACAAGGCTGTCCTTGCCCCCGCTGAAAGAGACGTAGACAGGCAGTTTTCGGTACTCCTGCCTGTTTGCAATTCCCCGGATTGTGTTGATTGCGTTTTTCCCGAGGGCCTGCAGGTGCTTCCGGTTTGCCTCGATGCAGGTATCCCTGGAAGGGACTTTCGGGTGGAGGAAAGCCCCCGAACTGTCGATTTTCCTTACACGGAGGACTTTTTCGGCTGGTTCCGAATCCTTCTTTGAGCCAAATTCAGAACTGTTAAAATAAGAACCGTCGATGTAAGAAACTCCATATCCGCTCAGGCTGCCCGCAGTCACTAGTACGAAATCTCCTGCCATTATGTCCCAGGTAAAGGATTCCACAAGTCCGGAGTCCACGTTTTTCCCGTTCAGGTGCTTTCCGCTTTTCTTCAGTTCGACCTTTTTCCCGCCTGCATGCCCGAGCAGGATTTTTGCTCCCTCAAGGGTGGGCTCAAAAACATAGTCCATTTCCGAAAACTCGAAGCGTAGCACTCCGAACTGCAGCCCGTCAGCGATAACTTCGTCAGTCTTGTCTTCCCCCGGAATCTTGTTCAGGAGGATTATCCGGTCTCCAAGGGGGTCGCAGCCGAAAGCCGAAATAAGCTGATCTGCCAGGACTTCCCGTTCGTAGGGGGAACAGAAACGGACGTCTGCCGGCTGGGAAAGGGTAAGGGTTTCTCCGGGCTTTCCACAAATCCCGCACTCCTCCCCAATCAAAGGCAGGTTGCACTCCCTGCACCAGAAAATACTGTCATTTTCGTACTCGAAACGCCTGCCAGGTTTTTTTCCGGACTGATTTACCGATGGCTTTTTCGCTGGCTTATCGGATTGCTTTTTCGAAGTCCTTGCGGATGACCCTGTTTGCCTTCTGGAAGGCAAAGGCTCTTTTCGCCTATTCCTGTTTTCCTGGCTGCGCTCATTCGCAAAAGAAGACCTGCCGGTTTTATTTGGGGTTTTTTCCCTTAAAGTCCGGGACTTTTTATCAGTCTTTTTGTAAGTCTTTTTGTCGGTCTTCTTGTCATAAGTACCGGGACTTTTGTTTTCCGGAACTTTTCCCGGCCTTTTCGGGCTATGGGATCGGAAGCTGTCTTTTTTCTGTGGCATGGAAAGCACTGGTCTGATTCAAAGAAAACGGTTAAGTAAGTTATCGTTCAGTTTTTCAGGAAGGATACGTTTATCGGTATATCAATATTGTGAAGATCAGTTGTTTGAAGATTAGTTATTGTGAAGATCAATATAATGATGGAAAACAATTTGTTAAACTTCAGATTCAAGTATTACCTGTTACATGTATATATATTTGCGGAGAAATAAAAATTTCATTAATTGAAGGACAAAACATGGATTACGATGTGGTCGTCGTGGGCGCCGGCCCGGTGGGTTCCACCGCTGCCCGGTATGCCGCAAAGCACGGGGCAAAAGTCCTCCTGGTGGAAGAACACGCATCAATAGGCTCGCCTGTAGGCTGTACCGGGCTCCTGAGCACAAAGGCGGTTGCCGAATGCGATGTCAGGCCTTCGGACGAGTTCGTGTTCAATTCCGTGCGAGGGGCTTTTGTCCATGCTCCCGACGGGCAGTGCCTGCCAATCGATGGGAAAACAACAAAAGCCCATGTTGTCTCCAGGAAAAACCTCGACCGCACCCTGGCAACCCTGGCAGTCGAGGAGGGAGTCGAGCTTTCACTCAGGACAACGGTTGTCGGGCTCGAAAAAGCAGGGAATTCTCCTGTAAAGCTAAAAGTCCTCAGGAACGGCAAACCCGAAAACATAAACGCGGGGGTGGTTATAGGAGCCGACGGCGTGAAAAGCCGGATTGCCAGGTATGCGGGGCTGGGGATGGCGGAGCGCGTGCTCCCCGGTGTCCAGTTTGAAGCTCCCTACGCCTCCGATGACTCTGCTTTTGTAGAACTCTTCCCGGGCTCGCAGGCTCCCGGCTTTTTTGCCTGGACCGTGCCCCTGAACGAAAGGATTTCGAGAATCGGGCTTGCCGTAGAACCCAAACTGCTGGGACAGGGTGAAACTCCCATTTCCTGCCTGAAAAAGTTTCTCGATTCCAATCCCCACGTAAAAGTAAGGTACGGCGGAGGCATGCTGGATTTTGTGGTGGGAGGCATTCCCATCGGCCCCCCGGAAAAAACATCAACTGACGGGGTACTTGTGGTAGGAGACGCCGCTGGGCAGGCAAAACCCACATCCGGAGGAGGGGTCTATCCCGGTGCTCTTGCCGCAAAAATAGCAGGAAGAGTCGCCGCCGAAGCTGCCCTTGAAGGAGATACCGGCTCGGGAAGGCTTTCCGAGTACGACCGGCTCTGGAGAAAAGCCCTTGGAAAAGAGCTTGAAATCGGAATGAAAGTCCACGACCACATAGGAAAACTGGAAGACAGGCAGCTAAACGAACTGATAGCTTCCCTGAACAAAGCTTCGATCCTCGATACTATCACGGAATACGGGGACATGGACCACCCCTCGGTCGTACTGAAAAAGCTCATGCTCTCGGGTAATTCCCTGCGCCTGATGAAAGCCTTCGGGACTTTTGTAAGGACTTTGTTTTGAGAAAAAGCAGGAAATCCGACCTGTAGCCTTTTCAATGACCTGATTTTAAAACTCCGTGCAACCACCGATTTCCAAATTCATGCCCACCTCACGCTCGCCGCAGGCGAGCGGCCTTTCCTTGAAAATAATTGAAAAGAACCAAATTTTTCAACCGTTGAAGCAAGTTAACGATCAGCTAGTTATTTGATTGATCTCTCAAAAGCCAAAAAATCCTGAATGTTATCCTCAAACGATTATTAGAGTCCTCTTGAGGGAGCAAAGCGACCGAAAAGGACCGCGTGCTCCCGAAGCGCAATTCGGGTGGAAAAGCCGGCCGCCTTTGGCGCCCGGTGAGAGCCCCGGGTTTCTGAGAAACGAAGAAAAAGCTGGAGTGCTGGATTCAATAATATTTGTGAAGAAAAAGCTGGAGTGCTGGTTTCGGAATATATTTTTCGCACTTATCACATCACTGCATTCTGAGCCGGAAGCTCCATCTCGGGGAGGTAGCGGGGCATTTTCAGTAAGCCTCTTTCGAGGAGGTCCCGGGCCATTTCAAAGTCTGAGAGGCCGATTTTTCCGCAGTACAGGGTTTTCAGGGCAGCGGCTTTTGAGGGGCGGGTTTGCATGAAGTCGTAGACTTTCAGGAAGCCGCTGAGGTAGATGTAGTCTTTTGTGTAGCCTCCGGGAAGGGACGTGTCTGTCATCCCCCTTTTGATCCGGTGGGTAATCGTGTAGGCTTTTTCAGGGGGAAAGTAGCGGAGCATTTCTTCGAAGATTTCGGAAAACGAGGCATGGGGGGCTATTGAAGCGGCTATTACCCTTGCGCTGTATTTCCTGAGGGTTTCGGGGTCCAGGAGGCCGTTTGCGTATTCGTTGTAGACGGCAAGCCCTTCTTCGGTTTCCCTGTAGTCGGGAAAGCCGGAGAGGAAAATGGAGAAGGGCTGCCTTTTCCCGTTTTCGGCCCTGAAAACGTGGGTGTGGATTTCGTGGTATAGATAGCGCTTGATGCTGTTTTTGGAAAAACTGGCGGAAAGGTCCACGTATACCTCCCCGCGGGTGGAGTTGACGGCCATCTTTGGCCCGCCTTCGAGGAGGGGCCTGACTTCCCATTCCAGGCCATAACTCCGGAGTTCGTTTTCAAAAATCCTGCGGACTTCGGAAGAGTCCAGGTTTTCAGGCTCGTCCGCATCCCGAAGCTTCCTGAGCTTTCTTCCGGCTTCACGGACGACCTTTCCTGAAGGTTTTCCGAAGTGAGCTGCAAGTTCGGGCCCGAAAGCAGGAGAATCCCTCTGCCCCAGGAGTTCAGCCAGTTCCTTGAGGCTGTCAATTTTTTTGATGTAGTAGGGAGCGAAAAAAGAAGCCCTGCAGTTCTCCAGTTTTCCCCTTATCCTCTTCATCTTTCTGCAAAAATCCCTGACTTCCGGACCAGGCCTCTCGTACTCGAAGAAAGGTTCGTAGGTTTTCCCGGAAGCGTATGCCCTCAGGAACTTTGATTTTTCCCTGCCGGCATTGACCGGATTTATGTATCGCAGGATATTCAACTGCTTTTCAATGTCAAAGAGGCGCCAATCATGTTTAAGGACGCAGGCTTCGGACTGTAAATCGGATTCTATAATGGCTACTCCCCCGTAAATTCCCCTTCAGCCGCCTGATAATGATGAAACTAATGACGGAACTGATAATTATGGTTAAGGACCCAAATTCCTTCACCGATTTCAGGTGAAAGCTTAACCACGGAAAGCACGGAATGCACGGAAATGAAGAAAATAGGGACACACCCCTTCTGTGCTTTCCGTGTCTTCCGTGTTTATAAAGTGATGTAAATATTTACGTCCGGGACTATAATCCCCTTAAATACCGATAATTTATCCCCGTCTACTATTGGTTACAAACTTATAAAAAGAGAGTGCTGCTTCCAAATTTTCACTTATGCAGAAGAATCAGGAAAGGATATTGAACCAGGGGGCTGAACCGTGGCTCCAATATCTATTTAACACCTGGAGTCCCATTCTTCTCTGGGGGTAATAATGAATTCGGGTCCCAACCTTCTTGATGACGTGAAGGACCATGTGTGCACCTGTGCCGAAGGTCTCAAGTTCACTCCTGATATCGAAGAATTCCTGAAAATACCCATGAGGGAACTCTATGTTTCCCTGCCGATCTATATGGACGACGGCTCGATAAAGGTCTTCAAGGGTTTCCGGGTCCAGTACAACGAAGCCCTGGGGCCTACCAAAGGGGGGATCCGTTTCCACCCGGAAGAGACCATCGAGACGATCAGGGCGCTTGCAGCCCTTATGACCTGGAAGTGCGCGCTGCATGAACTGCCCCTGGGAGGAGCAAAGGGAGGAATCATCTGCAACCCCAAAGAACTGTCCCACCGGGAACTTGAACGCCTGAGCCGGGCTTATATCCGGGGGGTCTACCAGATAATCGGGCCGGACAGGGACGTGCCTGCCCCCGATGTTTACACAAACCCCCAGGTCATGGCCTGGATGATGGACGAGTATTCGAAGCTTGCGGGGAAAAACGTCTTCGGGATCATCACCGGAAAACCAACAAGTCTTGGAGGTTCCGCAGGCAGGTACGATGCCACGGCCCGGGGAGGCTGGTATGCCATAAAGGAAGCTGCCAAAGAACTGGGAATAGAGCTGAAAGACGCCACGGTTGCCGTGCAGGGTTTCGGGAACGCCGGGTACCACGCAGCCTACCTTGCCAAAAAGCTCTTCGGCTGCAGGGTCGTTGCGGTCAGTGACAGCAAAGGCGGGATCTACTCCGGGAAAGGGCTGGACCCGGAAGACGTTTCCGGGCACAAGCTCTCCACCGGGTCGGTGCTCGGCTACCCGGGATCTACGAACATAACGAACGAAGAAGTCCTGGAACTGGACGTGGACATCCTGATTCCTGCAGCCCTTGAGAACGTTATTACCGAGGAGAACGCAGGCCGGGTAAAAGCAAAAATCCTGGCCGAACTTGCCAACGGCCCTACAAGCAAAGATGCCGACAACATTCTTTTAACAAAAGAGGTTCACGTAATCCCGGACATCCTTTGCAACGGGGGCGGGGTAACCGTGTCCTATTTCGAAATGGTCCAGAACCAGTATAGTATGCAGTGGGACGAGGAAGAAGTCCAGGAAAAGCTTGCCAGGAGAATGAAAAAAGCCTATCATTCGGTGCTTGATTTCTCGAAAAGAAACAACATAGGTATGCGCCAGGCGGCCTACACCCTTGCCGTGGGCAGGGTCGTTGAAGCCATGCAGCTCCGGGGCTGGATCTGAGGATCGGGAACGGACAGCCGATCCGGAGTATGGGGTTTCATACCCATTGAAACCTATCCGGTTTATCGAATCAGGCTTGTCAAATCAGGTTTATTGAAACTTAGAAGGTGATCCAGATGTATAGATGCCTAAACTGCGGGTACATCTACAACCCGACCTGTGGGGATTCATCACAATCAATATCCCCAGAAACACTTTTCAAGGAACTTCCCAAGTCCTGGAAATGCCCGCGATGTGGGGCTCCGAGGGAAAAGTTCGAAAAGATGCTCTGAAGTTAATTTGAAATGATGTTTGAAGTGCTGCTAAGGTGGAAATCAGATAAAAAATCAGACGGAAAAATCAGACGGAAAAATCTTAATTGGGAAGCCAAAAACAAAAAAAGCAGAAAAACTTACTGCGAACAGTTTTCCGCGAACAGTTTTCCGCGAACAGTTTTCCGCGAACAGTTTTCCGCGAACAGTTTTCCGCGAACAGCTTACTGGCCAGCAGCTTACTGGCCAGCAGCTTCCTTTTCATTCATCAGGTTCCTTTCGAAATTCAGGACTCTCCTGACTATAAGCTTTTTTGTACCGTACCAGAGTTCCTGGTTTTCAGGATAGTTTTTCATTACGTACTCGGAAAGCTCGGAAGCTTCCATACCGTCGAGTTTTCTTTTGAGCTGATTTAAATCTTCCATGCCAGGCACCTTTTTTGCAAAACTTTTGTATCTTTAAGCCCCTTCCCTGAAATTTGCAGGAATGCCCGGGATTTTGCCGGGATGCCTGCTCTCCGGATTTCTCAGGCTATATTCCCCATGATACCGATTTTATATATAAAAATCACGAATTCATAATTTTTAAAATGATACTATAGTTATATATTTGTGGTTTCGGATATAGAAGTGTGTAATTTTTTGGGAGGTAGTCCTGCCAACTTTTAAATTAAAAAATTTTAGTTGTTGGGTAAATAATATATTATTAGAATTATATATAACAGAACCGGATATATAAAGCAAAACAGGGGAGGGTCTTTTATAGACTTTGTTGATAAAACGGGTGTGGAAACTGAAGAGAACTGGATGGAAAACTTTCTTTCAAACAGTCCTAACCTTATTCTCAGGATCGGGTATGACGGAAAGGTTCTCTATGCAAACCGGGCAGGAGAAACTTTGCTCGATTTTTGGAAGATCCGTTGTGGGGAGAAGGTTCCTCAAGAAATCGGGGAAATTGTCCGAAATGCGGTATTCCGGGATAAAGCGGAAAAAATTGAATTAAAAGCGGGAAAAAAAGTATATTCACTCACGTTCACCTCCCCTTCGGAAGGCGAGTATGCAGTTATCTGCGGCTCTGATATCACATCTTTTAAGAAGACCGAAGAAAAACTCCGGATGCGGAATAAACAGCATGCAGCCCTCTCAAAATTCGGGGAAATAGCTCTCAAAGCCCCGGAACTCGGGAGCCTGATGAAGGAAACCGCATCTCTTGTTGCTTCTACCCTTGAGGTCGAATACTGCAAAATTTTAAAATCGTTGCCCGCCGGAGATCTCAGATTTGAAGCCGGAATCGGCTGGAATTCACGGCATGCAGGAAGCTTACTTGGAAAAGAAGCAGCCTTCAGGGCAGGATATACCCGGCTTTCGAGCAAACCTGTTATCATGGAAGACCTGAAAAGCACAAAAAAGTTTCTTGAAGCGAACTTTCGTGAATACGATCAAATTGTTAGCGGGATGAGCGCCCTTATCGGCAGTGAGGAAAACCCTTTCGGGCTTATAGCGGTTCACAGCAGGGAAAAAAGGGAATTTACAAAAGAAGACGCATACTTTTTAGGGTCCGTTGCAGCCCTCCTCTCGGAAACCCTTGAACTGAAGAGTGTGGAAGAAACCCTCAGGAACAAGGTTAATTTCCTGGAAACCCTGCTAAATACTATTCCGGCCCCTGTTTTTTTCAAGGACAAAAAGGGGGTCTACAGGGACTGCAACCAGCTTTTTGCCGGGAGTATCATGGGCCTTCCCAGGGAAGAAGTGCTCGGGCATTCAATCGACGAGCTTACGGAAGCCATCCCCGGGGACCTTGGATCTGTCTATAAAACGATGGACGGGCAGTTGCTGCGAAAAGGGGGGCACCAGTTTTACGAGTCAAAAGTAATGTGTTCCGACGGGGTAAGACGGGATTTCATGTTCAATAAAGCCGTGTACAGGGACTCTTATGGAGGGGTAGAGGGCCTTGTGGGAGTGATGCTGGACATAACCGGGCGTAAACGGACCGAAGAAAACCTGCAGAGGAGCGAGGAACGACACCGGGTTATTGCGGAACAGACCGGGCAGCTGCTATACGATTTCGACCTGAAAAACGGAAACGTTGAGTGGGCAGGAGCAGTCCTGGAAATTACGGGTTATTCCTATAAGGAAATCCAGGCCCTTGATTTTTATGACTGGTTGAAGCATGTCCACCCCGGGGACCGGGAAAGAGTCCGGAGATCCTTCAGGAAATACTGGAAAAACGGGGAGAAGTTCCATACCGAATACAGGTTCCGTCGTAAGGACGGGAGCTATTTTTACGGGGAAAACAAAGGGGTCTTTTTAAGGGACGAAGAAGGCTGCATCTGCAGGGCACTCGGAGTCATAAAGGACATCACGGATATCAAAATTGCCTCGGAGAAACTGAAAGAAAGCGAGGAACGTTACCGTAAATTTTTGCAAAATTTCAGGGGAATCGGCTTCCAGGGAGATATAGAATTCAATGCTCTTTTCATTCACGGGTCCCTTGAGGAAATAACCGGGTACACGGAAGAGGACTTCTGTCCGAATGGGTTAAGATGGGACCGGGTAATCCATCCTGAAGACCTCCCGGCTATCCTTGAAGATGCGGAAAAGTTGAGGACGGTTTCGGGGACTGCTATTGAAAGGGAATACAGGATAAAACGAAAGGACGGAAACATCTGCTGGGTCCGTGAAATTATCCAGAACATTTCCGACGAATCCGGAATACCCCTGCTTGTCCAGGGAACGGTTTATGATGTAACCGAACGCAAAATTGCTGAGGAAGCCGTGGCAAAAGCCGAGGAAATCCGTAAAAGGGAAATCCACCACCGGATAAAGAATAACCTGCAGGTGGTATCGTCCCTGCTCAGCCTGCAGTCGGAGAAGTTCAGGGATGAAAAAGTTGTTTCCGCCTTCCAGGAAAGTGAAAACAGGGTCATCTCAATGTCCCTCATCCATGAAGAACTGCATAAGTCCAAAGATTTCGAAAATATCGACTTCAAAACCTACCTGAAGAAACTGACCTCGGACCTTTTCCTTTCGTACAGTGTGGGAGACAAAGGAGTCCGGCTCAACCTTAACGTTGAGGACATATTCCTGGGAATCGATACCGCAATTCCCCTGGGAATCATCACAAACGAACTCATCTCCAACTCCCTGAAATATGCCTTCCCCGATAAGAATGAAGGAGAAATCCACCTCTCCCTCAGGAAAGAGCCCTTCCGGGAACCCGAATTTTCGCAAAACAATACCCTGGAAGAAGCCAGGATTTACGACAGCAAACTCTCTTCCGAAAATACCCGAGCCCTTGCCCCTTACTACACACTTGTTTTTGCGGATAACGGCACTGGCCTTCCCGAAGACCTTGACTTCAAATGTCCGAAAACCCTTGGCTTGCAGCTCGTAAACGCCCTTGTAGACCAGATCGACGGGAAAATCGAGGTTGAAAGTGATGCCGGTACGGTCTTCAAAATCAGTTTCCAGGATCTTCAATAGCTTATGCAACAGGCGCAGGGTTAATAGAGATTTAAGAACGGAAGGATTAACGACCTCAACAGCTTGTGCAACAGGCGCAGGCTTAATAGAGATGTAAGAACAGCAGGCTTAACAATTGCATGTTTAACAATCGCATTCTTAAGGGCCGCAGGCTTAATTATTCAGTTTCGGCTCCGTAGAAATTCTGCATATCGCTTGAAAAGGCCCCTGTTTTTGGACAGGGTTTTATACTTGTTTCAGCTCCGGGTATTTTCTTCTTATTATCGATTACAAGGGCCCTCACCGCCCGCTTTGCGGGCGGCATTTCCCGAAATAATTGAAAGAAAGTGCTTGCAAAATAAACTGTCATTATTGGCTTTTACTTTTATTCGAATCACTTAGGAATGAGTCAAATATAATATCAAGGATTTCATAATTTGAGAATAAACCACAGATGAACACAGATGAACACGGATTAAAGCCATCTGTGTCTAGTCGGGTAAGTCGGGAGGATTACTCCTCCTTTCTCCCCTAAGAACCGTACTTGACACTTTCGCGTCATACGGCTCAAGCATTCTATAACCCTTTATGTATCGGGCGACAGTTTT